>Ga0070729_10004780_pt1 | contig 14499 bp, 5 predicted proteins | sample tdDd472_FD_66725 | JGI IMG/M metagenome (GOLD analysis project Ga0070729, IMG submission 66725) | Marine sediment microbial communities from the Atlantic coast under amendment with organic carbon and nitrate - tdDd47.2 | ecosystem: Environmental > Aquatic > Marine > Coastal > Sediment | place...
AAAAAAGAAAAAAGAAGAAGAAAAGGAAGTAATTGTAGATGATGCGGTAGAAAGAAATGAATTCGATGATTTATCAGAATTAGAATCTGTTCCGGAAGATGAAAGATTAGAAGGAACTCAGGAAAAACTTGAAAAAACAATTTCTGATATAAAGACAAAATATCATGATGATACGGCATTGACTGATGAAGTAATTGATGTTGATCAATTAGATAAAGGTGCAAATGTTACTGTTCAAAGAAAAGTTGGAAAAGAAAGATTAAATATACCTGCAGAAGTTATTGGTATTAGTGAAGATTTTACTAGAATTAAATATAAAAATGGAGTTGAAGATATAATAACTAAAGAGGATCCGTTTAAATTATTCTCCAATGAAAAAGAAAAAGTTGATTTGGATGAAGATGGTAAACCTAGAGAATTTTTAAATAAAGAAAATGAAGGTAAAAAAGGGTATATACCTTTTAAGCTACAAAAAGATAATAAATTCGTATATACCAAAAAGATTCCAACTATTGAAGGAATTGAAGGTGAGTTTTCTGTTTTTAGAAATGAAGATGGAACATGGGATGTAATTGATCAGGAAGGTAATATTCAAGAATTTGAAAAACCTGCAAATGCTAAAGTTCAGAAAAATGTAATAAATGCATTCAAAGAGTCAAAAGTTGATAAAAAAGAATTATCTGAAAAAGAAATTGAAAGAAAAAGAAAGGGAGCAATAGAAAACATAAAATTTATAGATGCAGATCAAGCTTCTGGAAATATAGTATTTGAATCTGAATTTGAAGGAGATAAATTCCAAGAAGTAGGAGATAGAAATGATATTATTGATGCAATAAATAAAAAATATGATGCTGATTTAGGAAAAACAAAAAAGATAATACAAAAAAAAGATGAAGGCTCTTTATTTGATGAACTTGGTGGAGAAGAAGCTATAAGTAAATTGCCAGAACATAGGGAAGTCTCAGAAAAAAGAAAGCCTACTGAAAAAGGTCAAGTAATATATGCTACTTCCGGAACAGGTAAAACAACATTAGCAAAAGAACAACCTGAAAAATATGTCGATGCCGATGTTCTTATTGCCGATGAAATAAAAAAAATGGCAAAAGAGGGTGATTATGATACTCTTCCTGTAGAAATTCAAGATGTAATAAGAAAACTGGATCCAAACTCAAAAACATTTTCAGAAGATATAGGTAAAATATATGATGCTGAATATGCTCAAGGTAAGACATTTGCTAATACAACAACTAAAGAAGCATATGATAATGTTCGTAAAGGATTCAAAGCTATAACAGAAACAGGAAAGTCTATTCTTACCGGAAGTTCTACTTTTTTAGATGTAGCAGATCAAGTATTTACAGAAGAAGAAAAAATTGTTTCAAAAAGAAAAGGTAAAGATTTAAAAGTTGCAAAAGAACGTGAAGCTGAGCGAATCAAAAAATTCAAGAGAGAAGCTATTCCATTAAAAGAAAGAGAGCTTAAAAAAGCTATTGAAGAACTTGAAAAAGAAGAAGTACCAAAGAAGAAGAAAATAGATTTCAAAAAAGCAGAAAAACAACAAGAATCAAAACTTGAAAGCTTTGCTAAACTTAGAATAAAAAATGCAGAAAAAAGACGTGATGAAAAGAAAGGTACTTTACAGTCTGGAATACCATTTGTAGATGAAAATACTGAAATACTTTTTTGGCGCGGTGTAGAAAAATTTGCTCAAGGTGTAAAATCGCTGCAAGAATTATTATCTAAAATAAAAAAATGGATAGCAGAAACAACTGATTACTCACAAGAAGAACTAGATAAGATTTTTAATCAAATGGATTCTCTTGTTGAATCAAGAGATAGTGTTATACAGCAGTTTAAAGATTTGTTTGAAAGTGAAAAACCATTTTATGAAGCTTCTGAATCAGTATCAATGACTATTGAAGAAAAAGTAAATGCTCATAGAAAAGCATTTTCTTCAATATTTAAAAACGTTGCTGATAGGACCAATCAAGATAAACGAAATCTTGAAAAAAAGTTTTATGAAATAGTTCAGCAAGGATTATTCAATGAATTAAAAAATGAATCAGATTATAAAAAGGCAATCGATAAATCAAAAAAGGAATATCCTGGTTATGAAGAAATGTTTAATGAAATAGATCTTCATTGGGATTACAATAGAGCAGTATCATTATTTAATTTTTATAGAAGCATAAGACTTATTGAACAACATGGTTTTGTATTTACTAAAGATGGAGTAAAATTTAAATCTTTAAACTCGGAAGATTATACAAATGATCTAAGTAATGCTTTTAAAAAACATATCGATAATATTTCTTTTAGAAAATCAAATGATGAATTAGTAGATGATCCGGATAAAGCAATTCGAGAAATTCTTAATGATTATAGAAATAACATTTCGAATATAAAAAGAAAATCAAATTCAGAATCTAAGATAGAATTATTTGAAGAACAATTAAATTTTCTTCAAAATCTAACAGGAATAGATAAAGGTCTTTGGGAAAATTATTTTACTCCTATAACAAATGAAACAACTGTATATCTTAAGAAAGAGGATGAAGATGGTAATTCTAAATATGAAAAGGTAGTATTCAAAGATTATAGATCATTATTAAATTATGATCCAAATATCCTAAATAATGGTAATTATAATGATGCAGGAATAATAAGTGGTGATAAGTTAGAGGGAAGATATGTAGACAACGCTGCTTACTATGCTCCGGAAAAAATTAAAAAAGCTCCGGCCATATTAAATACACTAACAAAAACAATAGATCAATCGACTATAAAAAGTGTAAGGAAAAACACATTTGATTTCTTCACAAAAGGACAGGAAGAAAAAGGAGTTTATTCAAATATTAAAAAGTTAGCATCTACTGTTACTAAGTCAGGTGGTATTTCTATAGATGGAATAGATGTTGAAGGAAATAGGTTTAATTCGTTTGTTTTAATGTCACATCTTCAAAATGCAGCAGATAATTTACATAAATCAAATATTGATAATTCAGTTGCTAAAATGTATAAGAAAGATAATATTCCTATGCAAATAGCAATGGTAAATGGTATTGCAAATAATAAAAACAGTAAGCAGTCTAAGAGTGATAAAATGACTGAATCCGAATATTGGTTAACTCAGTTATTGATGTTTCAAAATCCATTAGAAGGAAAATATAAAGGTGTTTTAGGTCAGTTTGGAGATAAAAAAACAATTTATGCAGCAGATGTAAAGTTCTATGATAAAATCAATATGAATGAAATTAAAAAAGAATTTCATGATTTAAATCAAGTTCGAGAAATGTTTTCCAATATAATGGTTGATGGAATAAAAGCAGGAATATTTACTGGAATGAAAAAGTCTGATCGATTAGAATTTATAGATAATTTTATTTATAATTTTGTTAAAAATACAAAAGATGTATTTGAAATATTCCATGGAAGTCTTGAAAAGGATAACTATAAAAATCTTACAGAACTTGTAAAGCGTGCTGGAAGTACAAATAGTACAGGATATAGATTAGATCAATCAATTGAAGGTGGAGTTGGTAAAAAGTTTAGATTTGTTTCTGCTATGGATAATATAAGTCCTGATGAATTAGGATTATCGAAAGAACAATTTGATGGTATATTATTTTATAGTGGTGAAATGGGTGATAAGTTATCCAAATCAATGGGTGATTTATATAATAAAAGAGATGAATATGATGGGCCATTATCATCTGTTAAAGCATTGTTTTCTACTCAGAAAAATAAAAAACGTGGATTAACAAAAACAAATTGGGTTAATATTGATGTGATTACTGATGCATACAAAGATATGCCAAATCACTACTCTCATAAAATAAAAGAATTTATCGATAAGAATAATATCGATGCATTTTCATTTGATTCAGGTACAAAAAAATTAGAAAAAGGAAATCATTTAGTATTATTTGATAAAAGTGGAAACATACTTGACATTCCTTCAAACGAAGTAGAAGCTCAAGTAATAAATAGAAATACTTCTGATATATATATACAGCAGGATTTAAGGCATACTTCAGAAGCCGAAAAAGGAAAACAATCAACACAGTTAATGGCAAATATATTACCATTACAGCATTCACCACGTATGGTAAATGAAATGAATGAGCAAGTTGAAAAGACCTTAAAAACATTAGAAGATAAGTTGTCTACACTTGACAATACGCAAGATAAATTAGATTTTCTTTCAGAGCAATTAAAAACGCAAGATCAGGAAGAATTGTCTGAACTTATAGAATCAGGAGTTACTTTACATGATGCTGGATACAGAGGAATGATGCAATCTATTTTATCATCATACTTTGCAAAAAAAGGACTACAAAAATTATCAAATCGTGTTGCTACACAAGAATTGCCTGCTGATAAAGATTTAAAAGGATTAAGAAAAACATCTGATGGAAAGAAAGCTTTACTCGCACAGGTAGATACAGGAATTGAAGGAATACGATATGATCAAAAATTTGATTCACAAGAAAAAGCATTAAAAGAATATCGAAATAATAAAGATAAATATACCGATCTTAAAGAGTGGGAAATAGAAGATGGAATTATTCCTGGAGAGATTGTTTTATCTACTCGTGTTCCTGCAGATGATTTACATTCTCATACTGTAGCTAGGGCAAGACATAAATTAAATGGAAACTTTACTGTTTTAGATAAAGAATCTCAAGCTCGTTCTGGTTCTGATTATGATGGTGATCAAAGATTTAATCAAATATTATTTAGAGATAAAAAAGGTGATGTAATAACAAAAGGTGTTGAAGGTAATGCAAATAATTTCTTACTTGATTTAGTAGATGATTATAACAATCCAGAAAATTTCGAAAGAATATTACATCCAATCGATACTAACTTTTTTGATTCAATTATCCCTAAAAAGAAAATTGAATATATGTTTGGTGATCCTCAAGGATTAACAGATGCAAGAAAAAATAATATTGTTGGTGTTGTTATGAAGGGGTTATTATCTGATTTATCTGTAATGTCAGCATTAATAGCCAATCACAATATTACACCAAAAAAGACTATCAAATTAAATAAGAATCTTTATACATCACAGTTTGCAAAAGATAATGATGGATCATTAAGAAATGCTATTGGTATACTGCAAAACTTAGCTTTTGATAATGCAAAGGATCCAAAACTTGAATCTTTAGGATTAAATGAGATAACAGCAAATATGTTTATTCTTTTAATGATTACTGATCCTAGAATAGATACTGTAGAAAATAAAGAAAAATTTATATTGAATAAGGTTAAAACAATTTCCGATTATTTTAATTCAGGTATGCTTCAGGATTTTATAAAAATGAAACGTGAATCTAATGGAGTATTGTCTGATAAAAAAGACAAAGATATATTCAAAGATTTAGGAGAAAAACATTTGAGTGGAGAGGTTGATAATTTAAAAGAACTTTATTACTCATCAAATGATCTTGGAGAATTAAAAAAATATTATGCTCTTACTAAATCGTTTCCGAATAATGCTGCTGAGTTAATGCAAGTATTAAATACAATAGATAATTTTTCTAAAAATAACATGCAATTTTTAAATGTTTCTGAATTACTAAACTCAGACATCAAAACATTTAATATGATTGAAGAATCTGTTCGTTTTGCTACAAATAATATATTTAATCATACTGCAGAGTTTTCAGTTTCTGGTCAACAAGTATTTAAAAAGATTGTTACTGCTAAAAAATCAAAATTAAAACTTAAAAGAATATCACTTTCAAATAAAGAAATTGATGTAATATCTCGTTCATTAAATCAGATAATAGCTATTGATTCAGTTAATGATATGGTTAAATGGAAAGATGGTAAAAGAATGGGATTAAAAGAATTTGAACAGACATTATATAATAAATTACCAGATTATAGATCAAGACATATTGGTAATAAATTTTTAAATGCTCTTCAAAGGTCCGGTGTTAAAAATAATTATACTATAAAACTAGCAGATGATTATAATTTTACAAAACTGCCTGAATCAGAATTAAATGAAATTAGAAATGATTTTGCTAAACTACCGGAAGGATTAAAGAATGCATTTGCTCTTTATTCAATGCAAAAATATGGATTAGGAACTAGTACATTTAAAGGGAACTTTTTTAATCTATTTGATTTAAATTATCGTGTAGATCTTAGTAATATGATTTCTACTGAAGTTGAAAGATGGCAAAATGGTTTTATCGAAGAACCTAAAATTGATAATGTAGTAGAATGGATATCAAAAATGAATGAAAAAGTAATTGGTGAATATATTAAACCACCAAAAGTTATTGGTTCATTTAAAGATAACTATGATGTAAATATGAATCCAGCATATGATTTAACAAACGAAGCTTTAAGAGAGATTTCAAGAGTTAAATCGGCAAGTGAATTAAATGAGATACTTGATCGTGAAAATGTAAAAATGGAAGCTTTCAGACAGTATTTTAAGAAAGAACAAAAAGCTAGAAGTGAAGATTATAAAGTAAGTCAATACGCAAAGGATTTATTATCAAGAAGAGAAAATAATCTCAATTTGCAAAAACCTGTTGATATTTATAACTTAGTAAAAAAATACAAACCTTGTAAATTTAATTAAATGCGTTGTCCTAATATAAAACATCCTGACTTTGTTGCCTTAAAAGCAAAATATGGTTTAAAATATTCCATTTATCTTTATGATCAAAATGGTCAGGAGATTCCTACGTTAAATGAAGCTCAAAAACTTATTGAAAATAAAAGATTAAACGATCCATTATTTAATGAAGCTTTAATGTCTACAGATAACGAGTTGTCTAATTTTATAATGGATACATTACAGAAAAGTTATCCTGGTATAAAACTATTTAAAAGTAGAGAATCATTTTTAGATTTTGTAAATAAAAATGGTGGAGATATGAATAAGGTTGATATCGATACTATAGGAAATGCATTTAAAAGTTCTATTTATATCGATGAAGAAAATGCAGTACAATCAACATATTTTCACGAAAATGCTCATATATATTGGGATGCTCTAGAAGATAATAATTCAATCAAAAAGGCTTTAATAGATTTGTTTTCTGATGAATATGTTACACAATCTGAAACCGAAGAAGCTATAATTAGAAATATAGGTATAGCAGGCGTTTCTATTGCTGAATTAGAACTTCGCGGAAATAAATTTCAAAAGTTTATTTCATTACTACAGCAATTTTGGTCAAAAGTAAAAGCTCATCTTGGAATAGCATCAAAAAAAGATTTAGTAGGATTAGTTGCTAATAATGTTTGGACAAATAAAGATAAATTTAATGAAAAAGTATTTATCGAAAATTCTGTTCGAAATATGAATATGAATCCATTAAATATAGAAATAGATGATGAAACTCATGCCTTTATGAATGGTGATGAAATGTGGACATCTGTTTCTAGAGCAATAGGAATGTTTTCTATTTTTAATGAAGATGAAGCCGCTAACGCTATGTATGAAAGAACTCTTAGAGAAAAAGAAGAGAATGATGATGATATGGATGATTTCAATACATTTGAATCAAGAGAAAAGTTTATTAAAATACAAAAGAACCAATGGAAGTTACAGGCAGAAGTTGGTACCGGATTACATTCAATAGCACAATCGATAGTAAATAATGTTCCATTTTCTGAAATAGGAGACACTACAATAAATCAAAGAACAGGATCAAAGATAAGTGATTATTTTAGTGAAGAAGTATTGCAAGATACTTACAATAAAATATCCAAAACTATCAATAACATGATAGAAAAAGGATGGACACTACATTCGGAAATTACTGTTGGTAGTGCAAAGCATAAGATGGCTGGTATTGCAGATATTGTAATGGAGAAAGAAGGAAAACTTGCAGTATTAGATTTTAAATCATTTTTCGAAGAAGATAAAGCCGATAAAAAATCTGGTAGATATTTAAAATTTCCATTAGAAACTATTCAGGACACAAAAGAAAATAAACATCAATTACAAGTTGACATATATGCTAATATGGTAGAAAGTCAAGAAAACAAAGATGTTTTATTTACAGCTATAGTTCCTTTTGTTTATCAGATGGATAATGGAATAGTTGAATCGTTTGAAACAGAAACAGCTAAGATAAAGTACAGAAAAAGTAAAAAAAGCAAGATTAAAGACCGAAATAGAAAGAATGCAGATATTGTTATGAATCATGTTAATAAGGTTCAAGAAATAAGGAAAAGCCTTATTATGACAGATAAAGAATTAGAAGAACTTTCTAAAAAGTCAAAAATTGATCTTGATTTACTTATTGAACAAAATGAATCAGTTAAAATATTAACTAATATGTTTGGTGATTTACAAACTGTTCCGGTTCAATATGTAGAAAGAATTCTTGAAACAGGTATTGAATATATGTCCAGAAGTATGATCGATGGATTAGGATATGAACATGAAGATATATTTGGTGATGAGACAAAGAACATTTCTCCTATGACTGCTCAAGATTTTGTCGAAAGACATCTTCAAAATAAAAGACCAGACGAAACTATTGATGAAGTAGACTATGAAGATAAAAAGGATTTTGAAAAGAAGATTTTGAAAAATCCTAACATGCCTAACAGATCAGATTTTGGAGCAAAAGATTTGGATACTGCTTATAAAAGGTATGTAGCGGAAAGAAAAGTTCTTGAAGATATATATGAGAATATGGAAGATATTAGTGGAATTCAAAAAATGAAAGAAAATAATTTGGATTCTGTATATCGAAAGGTAATTAATATGGTTTCTCCTGAAGGTAAAAGATTAAAAGAATTTATCGAAGGATTAAAAGTGTCAAAATTACTTACAGATAGAATAAAAGCAGAAAGCAAAGAGGATTATTATGGTGTTAAATATGCTACAATATATTTAGGTAGAATGATAAGACATCCAGACCGTATATTTACAGATTTTAAAAGTTATAACGTAATAAGTCAATACTTCAAAAATATCCAGAAAATAGATAAAAAACATATTCTCGTTAATTTATTGGCAGCAGAATTAATGATTGAACACAGAAGAACAGTTCAACAAGCAGAAGAGATAAGTGGAACTTTACAAAAGTATGTTTTAGATTCAGAAGATAATGGTAGATCTAAAAATAAAAAGGATAGAAAGCAATTAAAAAATGAAGATTTTGGTTCAATAATGTATACTGATGAAAAGACTGGATTTACATATTTCCATACTCCAAGTAAAGCGAGAAGTATCTTAGAAGAAAAATATGGGAAAGAAGATTCTAGACCTAGAAATATATCAAGATATTTATCGGAATTAACTAGTATAATGGTAAAACATGATGATATTTTAAAATCAATATCAAGAAGAAAACAGCCTAACATAATGGTTCCGGAATTACAACAAAATGCAATAGAGGTTTTTGATGAAATGTCTGGAGCTAATAAAATATATGCCGGTAGAGTTCATCGTTTATTTGGATTTAAACCTTATGATAATGTAATGATTCGTCACAAGGGAGAAGAAAAAAGACTAATAGATTTTAAACATAAAACATATGAATCTATTAAAGAGAAAAATGAAAACAATGAATCTATTTCAAGTGATTTAAAGGAAATGAATATTCTTGATAGAAGAGCTAAGGATATTTTTGGTCAAAAGAAAGGTAAAAAAAGAAAAACTGTATTTGTAATTGGTAAACAAACAGGAAGAACAATATTAAAAACTAAAAATTACAATGCAGCTATTCAAGAATATTTAGCTTCAGTAATTGAAGCACGTATGATGGAAAAAACAATTCCTATTGCTGAATATACAAAATCACAATATGATGCTCAAGGTGAAAGTGCTCAAAATATGGTTACATTTCTCGAAAAAGAAATGGCTCAAAAAATTTATAAGAATGTAGAAGATAGATTTAAAGATCATTGGTTTACAAGAAATGTTCCTGGACTTTTAATTGCATGGACAGCAAAAAGAACTTTAGGTATAGGTATCACTACTAATATAAGGAATAGAGGTATTGGTATATTATGGAATTGGTTACAACATCCTTCTGCTATGGCTAATTCTTTTAAAAGAAGATTTACAAATTTCGGAGATAAAAGAAACTTACTTAATAAGGCTTTTGCTGCTGATCAATTTAAGAAACTTGGTGGTATAATGAAAAGTACTAATATCGGTACTGTGATGCAAGATGTTACTTTTTCTAGGTATAAAAATTTTATGGGTAAAGTAAATGAAATAGGTTTTAAACCTTTAGAATGGACTGAAACATTTAATCAAGGTGAATTACTTCGTGGATTAATTACTGAAGAAGAATATAATGCTTACAATAGAAATGGAAAGCCTTTAAGAGTTTATAAAGGAGAAATATTAGATCCTGATACTGATCGATCACAATGGAGTAGAAAAAAACAAATAGAATGGGATAATAAATTTGAAAAATCAAAAATACATCCAAATGTAATAGTTGGCAATAGAGCCAATGAAATAGCTACAGTACTATCAGAAGTACATGGATATTTTGGATTTAATAAATCACAATGGTCTTATCATACTTTAGGCAGGATGATAGGTATGTTTACATTTTCATGGGCACAAGCAACATTTAGTTTTATGTATTCTCCTAAACAAACTGATTCTGTTGGTAGAGTAAAAAAAGGATTATTAAATTCACTAGCTCTTAATTCAAAAGTTTTAGCTTATAATGCATTTAAATCCACAGCTAAAAGAGAGGATGAATTGGAAAAAATTCGAGAAACATATTATGGTGGTTCTGGATTTAATAATAGAAAAGAAGCCGAAGCAAAACTATATGAATTGGATAGGTTTGCTGATCCTAATGAGGTAATTTTCACAATGAAGATAAATGGTAAAAATAAGTTCTTTGTTCCTGGGTTAGATATAGAATTAACCGATTTTGAAAGGATATTAGCTAAGAAAATAGAAAAAGATGGTAAGATATCCGGTGATAAGATAAATCGTAGTAGTGAGCTTGAAATTATTGATCGTCAGAATATGGTAAGACTTATAAATCTTATTGTAACTCTTACTGGAATGTATATTATAAGATATGGAATTGATGATGCTGATGATGATATTATTTATGGTGAAGAATATGAAGTTGGTGGAAAGAAAGAGCGAGGTGTTCCAAGAAACTTTTCTGAATTAACAAGAGACGAAAGATTTAAACATCATGTTTATCAATTTGCATCTAAGAATTTGAGAATGTTAAATGAAGATTTATGGTTTTATGCAAATCCAGAATTTTATGGTGGATTTTTTGAAGCACCACCACCTGCATCTACATTAATAAGTTTACAACAAGCGGGTAAAAGTCTTATACAATCTGGACAGAATGATATAAAAGGATATCACGTAAATCCAACAATAAAGCATTCATATATGGAGCCAAAATATAAAGATCAAATTATTTCTTTAATACCTTATATTGCTCAGCCTTACAAAGTTGCTAAAGGGTTATATAGAACAACTACTGATGCTGTATATGGTGAAGAAATAATAAAAAGGGCTGATGATATGTATGAAAACTTTAGAAAAGGTATTCTATCAAAAAGTTATGCCGCTGTTGAAGTTACTGATGGTGATGAAGATATTGAAAAAGTAAAAAAATTCATATCAGAAAATAGAGAAACCATAAAAAATATGTATATTGACATTGAAATACTTAATGATATAAAGAAGAGTGAATATCGAGAGAATGAAATGTTCAAAAAATTCTATGATTATGTTAAAATATATAAGAAATTAGAAGATGAAGGAGAGGTTGAAAGAAGGTTAGATCAGTCAATATCTCCAGATGATATTAAAGAAAGAAAAGTTGAATTTGAAACACAAATAAAATAATATATCATGAGCTTAGTATTTAAAAATAGAATAGAACTTTCTGCAAATGCAAACTCATTCAGAATTTATGATACATCTACTGGATGGGGTACTGATGGAGATCCTGCAAGTGCGGCAATTCAGAAAGCAGTATTAGTGATTGATAGTGATCGATATGATCCTATTTATTATGATATGAAAACTATTGCGGAAAGATGGACTGAATTTTTATCAAGTGATGGACATGAAGTTTTAATATCATCTGTATTTCCGGAATTAGCTGGATTCCCTGATGATTACTATTCTTGTCGATTAGTAATTAATTCTAGTGGTGATCCATTGACTGATATTAATGGAGTAATTGAAGCTAATGTTGATTTTAGTTATGATAATGATCAGGGATTTTTAGCATATGCAAGAGAAGCTTCAAGAAAGTTGCCTTTACCATTAGATTATAATAACTTTGATTGGGAAGAAAATAGAGAAATTTATCAAATAAGATTAATTACTGATGGAGCTGAAGCTGATGCAAATCAAGGAAATGTAAATAGGTTTAAATCAAAAATGCAATATGTTTCTGAACAACTTAATTTACGTGGTATAGAATATTCTTATACATTTGAATAGGAGGTAAAAATGTTTATTGATCAAAATGTAGTTGATGATTATGTTATAGGATTAACTGAATATATATCATATATTAGTAATGATTATTTAAATATGATTATCATTGTTGATAATAAAAAGGTTAAAGTAGAAAATAAATTGATTTATGCTCTTAATCTAAGAAGTTCTTTACAGAATTATGATTATAGTTCTGGATTCTTTACGGAAGATGAATTGCAACATCTTCTCGAGCAATCAACAATATTAACTGATGAATTGCCAGATAATTCAATATACGGACCTAAATAAATAATATTATGTCAGGTAATGTAAATTTTGGAGCTAAAACTGATTACACTCAAAAAACTGCTCCGTTTAGTAGAGAAATACTAGAATGGGCTGCTCAAAATCTAATTGGTCCACCTGGACCAAAAGGAGATCAACCTTCTCATGAATGGTTAGGTACAGAGCTTCGGTTTCAAAATCCTGATGGTACATGGGGTAATTACACTGATCTTTTAGGTCAAACAGGTAACAATGCTCCAAATGTACAACCAAGATATTCAGCTGATGGAATAAGTTGGCATGATACTTATATTGAAGCTACTGATCAATATATTCAGTTTTCATATGATGGTGGTTCTACTTGGACTACTGCTGTTATATTATTTAAAGGTGATAAAGGTGATCAAGGTGATGCAGCTGACAATGTTAAAATACAATATTCTACTGATGGTATAACATATTTAGATGTTGCACCTGATCCAACAAATTATATTCGATTTAGCTTAGATAATGGTGTTGTATGGCAAACTGGAATATATGTTAAAGGAGATGATGGAAGTGATGGAAGTGATGGAAGTGATGCTCCTGAAGTAAAAATACAATATTCTATTGATGGTGTAGCATATCATGATACATATGTACCAGGAACAGATAAATATATTCGTTTTTCAGTTGATAATGGAAGTACATGGTTAGTATCAGATCGATTTATCGGAACTGATGGAACTAATGGTACTAATGCTTATTTATATATCGGATGGGCTGACGACGATGCTGGGAATGGATTTACAATGACCTTTGATCCATCAAAAGATTATAGAGCAGAAGTTCAAACAACAAGTCCTATCACTCCGGTTCAATCAACATTTACAGGACTATGGAAAAATGTAGTTGGTGCTTCGGGAGCAGATGGAGCAGATGCTTATTCTTATGTAGCTTATGCAAGTGCTATTGATGGTACAGGATTTACATTAGTAAATGATGATGCTCTTGATTATATGGCAATATTATCAACTCCAACATATTTAAATCCACCTATTCAATCTAATTTTGCAGGACTGTGGTTTAAAAGACGTGGAGCTTCAGGAGCTAATGCAAGTTATATTGAGTTACCAAGTGCTACTACTGTACATGGACGTATTGTTGCAGGAATAATTTCACAACCTGTAGGATGGACAATGGATAGTGGAGATCAAATATCTAATCCATTATCATCAAATCCTGTTGATTTAGTTATAAATCATGGTGAAGGAAAAGAAGTTGTAGAGGTTATTATAAAATCAAAAACAGTAGATCATCAAATAAAATTGATTGGTGCTGCTGCTTATTCAACATTTTTAGATGATGACACAAAAGATTATCTTTGTATTAAATCATTTAGTGAAACAGAAACAATAATAGGAATTTACATATTATTCGAATCATAAAAAACTAAATATCATGACACAGGCAGAAGAACAAAGGTTGTTAAGTGCAATAGAAGCATTAAAAAATCAAGGTTACTCATTTAATGGTGTTTCGCTCGTTAGTGGAGCAAATACAATAAAAGGAGATTTCTATGGATTATCTATTGGATCAACGAAACCAGATAGTTTAAAGATTGTTCCAAAAGATAATATTACTCTAAATGGATCTCAATTATTAGCAAGTAATGAACTTGTTGATTTTTTAAGTGAAGGAGAATTTATTCCTATTGAATTTACGGAAATTACTTTAACAGGTAGTGGATTTGTAAAATGTTATAATAAATAATATTATGAAATTAGGTTTAGGTTTATCAACTAATTTAA
>Ga0070729_10004781_pt1 | contig 14496 bp, 15 predicted proteins | sample tdDd472_FD_66725 | JGI IMG/M metagenome (GOLD analysis project Ga0070729, IMG submission 66725) | Marine sediment microbial communities from the Atlantic coast under amendment with organic carbon and nitrate - tdDd47.2 | ecosystem: Environmental > Aquatic > Marine > Coastal > Sediment | place...
AATGCCTCAACTTGAATTGATGTGATGGGACCGACCCACTCTGCAGCCAAGGTGGCTCGGCGGTAAGGAAGAATCTCGGCCGGATAAGTTCCAGCCTGCACAATGGTTTCCTGTTTGGGCGGACTGGTGCGCACAAGGACGCCAGATTCGGCCAAAATGCCTGTATTCAGAATGAGAAACAAAAAGCTGGTAATCATGATAACCTCAATTCGGGAAAGGGGTGAGTGGTTGCAAGCCAAGGGCACGCGCAAGGCGCAGACGACTCTGCTTGGCCTTAAATTGGGCTAGGACCAAGTTCAGTCGGCTCTTGCGGGCTTCCTGTTGGGCATCCAGCCAGTCATTTTGAAGGGCGACTCCCTCGCGGTAACTCGCCTCTGCGACACGAACGGCCTCAAGGGCAGTTTCCAAATGTATTTGTGTGACATCCAACTTTTGGAGGTCGGTCTGATAGTTGAGCAAGGCTTCTTCAATTTCATATTGAATAGTTCGGTTGAGTTGTTCTTCCTGGAGTTGAACCTGACGGATCTGACTGGTGTATTGGGCCAGTTTTCCACGCTTTTCAAAACCATCGAAAAGGGTCCAGCTTAAATCGATCGAGGCCCGCCACGAATTGTAACGAGGATCGGTTACGTTGTCGAAATAAAGCGTTTCTCTGCCGTAGGCTCCATTGAATTCCAGGTTTGGCAAGCCCACACTTTTTTGGATTTTGCGTTGTTTTTCCAGGCTCGATTGCTGGATGTTGAGCTCCTTCAGGTCCGGTCTTGTTCTGAGACCAATCTGATAAAGCTCGTCGAGATTCGGCGCTTTTTCAAGTTGGAATTCGGTGCCAGTTAGCTCGGTATTGCCAAGATTCGTCCGATTGAGTATCTGTGCCAGGTTTCGGCGCGCCAATTGGACATCAGATCGTTTCTGGAGAATATTGGGTTCGATCTCGGCAAGGGCCGATTTTGCTCGAAGAAGATCGAGACGGGTTGCTTGTCCGAGTTCCGTTCGAACTTGGACAAGCTCGAACGCATCTTGCAGAATGGCACGTTCACCTTCCTCGACCTCCAGCGCCTCTTCCGTCATGAGGCAGGCAAGGTAGGCTTCAGCGGCAAGGTGCGCGGTTTGCAGTCCAGATCCTGAAATGCTGTATTCGGTTTGATTGGCCAGAATATCGGCAAGCTCGATTGCACTTTTCACACGGCCCCAGGTGAATAGGGCCTGATTCACTTCAACCGTGAAATTGTGCAGGGGCTGAACTTGGGGCTCAAAGGATCCATCTGGAAATTGGCTGACAAAATCCTCAAAATCTTTACTGTTCAGGAGTGAAGGGCTTCGGGTCTCGGAATAGGAACCCTTGAACGTGATTCGTGGGAAGGCAGCGGAACGGGCCTCGGTGATACCTCCGGCGACTTCATGACGCTTTTCAACAACTGCCTGGTGCAAAGCATTGCGCTGAAGGGCGACCTGAATGGCTTCCTGCATACTCAAAGTGGTCGGAGAAGCGCTTTCTGCAAGCTGAGTGTTTGAGTCACTTTGCGTTCCCAAAAAAATGAAAATGACAAGAAATTGAAGCATTGGGCCTCCCATCGTTCTTTGAGTTAGTGAGCAAAGCTGAACACGCGATCCGAGAAACAGCCAAATTGGGCCCTGCCTAATCTATCAAAGTGAAGCTGTTATTTCCACATGCCTAACCATGTTTAAAGCGAATTCCAACGAAACGTGACAACTGCATTTATGATTCGCCAGTCGCATATTCTACGTGCCAAGTCTTTGGAATGGTTCAAAAATAGTTCATATTAACCGATATTTACAGAAGAGGCTGTTTTCATGCCTCGATTCAGTGCAAGAACGTGGCTATTGCTTTTTTCAGGAGCCTTGCTTCGAGACAAAGAAAAGATAGCTGAACGGCCCTCAATCCAGCAAATAAGAACATGCATTTCCACCTGCCAAGTTATTGTTGGCCAGATCCTTGCAACTGGATGTCGTGGATTACACAGTTTTTTCCGCTTGCCTTACCCAGGTAAAGACACTCGTCAGCGCAATGGATCAGAGCTTCAAAATGTTCAAAGTTGCCTTTTTCATAGCAAGCCACACCAATGGTAACGCTGGTTGTAAATACGGTTTCGTGGGTTTCAAATTCGATTTGATGAGTTAAGGTGCGTAGTTTCTCGGCGATTTGAACGGCGCTGTCGCGTGAGGTGTTGGTGAACAGGGCTATAAATTCCTCTCCTCCAAAGCGTGCAAAGAGGTCCTCCTGGCGTAGTTCGCCTAAAATTTCATTGGCGAAAACTTTAAGTACCATGTCGCCGCTCAGGTGGCCATAGGTATCATTGATCACCTTAAAATTGTCAATATCGAATATCAGGATGGACAACGGATTGCCAGATCGTTTGTGGGCTCGAAACTCGCGGGTGAGAATATCGAGGAAGTAAGCTCTGTTATAAATCCCTGTCAGCGCATCCTTGGTGGCTTTCTCAAACATTTGGTGCTGCACCATGAACTCGACATCATCTTTAATCGAGAATTTCAGCACCACATTACCAAGCGAAATCCGGTCACCATCCTGGACCGCCTTGCGTTTGACTCGCTTGCCATTTACACGGCTCCCGTTGGTGCTGCCATGATCGATCAACATCGCGTGGCCCTCTGGGGAGACCTGAAGGACGGCATGTTCGCGCGAAATATTGCTGTCATCTAGGAAAATGTCACAGGTTCGTTTACGCCCGAAGGTGTAGCTCTCACCGATTTGCAGTCGAATCACCCTGCCAACCTGATCACCTGCTAAAACGACGAGATAGGGGATGATGTCAGCTGGCTTGACCTCTTCACCAAAGCTGTCGAGTATCAATGTTTTTTCGGCATACGTCGTCTTTTTACTCATGTTGTAACCTTAATAGCCAAGTAATATGACGGATTCGGGTTCGATTGTCAATTGTAGATGGAAACTGCGAGTGGATCTGATCACGAGAATGCGCAGCTTTTGATCCTTCTCACCCTTGACATAATGCTGAACTGTTTCTGGGCTGATGTGCGCCAAGGTTTTGGCCTTGAACAGGTTCTTTGAATCGCAGTTGAAAAAAGAATTCAGTTAGTGTAACCTCAGGGCAAAAGTCCATAAGGAATCTGTTGACATGAGTAACAGGAAATTGATCCGCCCAAGTATCAAGGAAGTTCGCGACTCCAGCGGTCGTCAGAAGAGTAACCCTCTTCCATCCACGCCCAAGTCAATGGCGGCGAATACGCCCATCATACAAGGTGGTCCTCGGCGCAAACAGATCCCCAATGAGCAGACCAACTCTGAAGTTTACTACTACACAAAACAGATGTCGTCGAAGACGCCGATGGTCATTATTCTTCAGGACGGCGAACAGATTCGCGGTGTAATTGAGTGGTACGATCGGAATGCCCTGAAAGTGAACCGTCATCGTGAACCCAACCTGTTAATCTTAAAACATAATATTAAGTACATGTATAAACAGGAAGAAGAGAGCCGTTCCCACCGCCGTCGCAAGCGTTCCTACTCATCTGAGGAAAGTTAACGTTTCAGGGCATCAACTAGGTAGAAGCCTTTGAAAAAGCACACGAGTTCGCCTTTCTTCATCGCTGAACGTAAAGCGATGATTGAGGAACAGCTGCTCCCACGTGGAATTTCGGATGAAAGGGTTCTTGCCGCCATGCAGGCAATTCCGCGGGAAATGTTTGTCCTGACTGAAGAGCGGCACCTTGCCCACCGCGACGGGCCCCTTCCCATCGGGCAATTTCAAACCATCAGTCAACCGTATATTGTGGCCTATATGACAGAACAGTTGGAGTTGGAATCGAACCATCGAGTTCTTGAAATTGGTACTGGATCGGGATATCAGACTGCTGTTCTGGCGGCATGCAGCGCCAAGGTGTTCACGGTGGAGATTATCGAATGTCTCGGTCAGCGAGCTCGTCATATACTCGAAAACCAGCTTTGCGTGGAGAATGTCGCCTACAAGATAGGAAATGGCAATGATGGTTGGCCCGAACATGCCCCTTTTGACCGCATCATGCTGACCGCAGCTCCTATTGATGTTCCAGAAGCCCTGATCGAGCAGCTCGCACCGGGTGGCCGCTTAATCGCTCCAGTCGGGGATCTCTTTCAGACATTGATTCTTCTGGAGAAAGACCCGCTGGGCCACATCAAACGCCATAATCTATTGAGTGTGCGCTTCGTTCCCATGACCGGGTGATGATGCTTTTAAGTTACTTGGACCGCCCCAAATGCGGTACCAGATTTGCTTTATAGCCGCTCCCATGTTCACCTGCTTAAGAGCGGGCTGCGGCAATTGTTGGGGGTTGCTCGATATATCCCAATTGAAGAAGGTGTGCCACCGTTCGGGCGGGTCATCATTCGCATCTCGAAACTCACCAAAGCGCAAATCGGAAAGGATGATTCGACTCTCGCGCTGCCGCGCGACCCAGAATCCTTTGGAAAACCAATCGATCGCTCTGAAATTGGGTTGATGCATGTAAGGAAGCACCAGGTCTTGATTTTGGGGGATGTGCTCGAATTTTATTTCTTCCACTTCCAGGTCAGAAACCACGGAGAAGTAACCCACCAGCAATCCCTGCTCGGTTTTGGCCAGGTGACGCCAGAGGAGTGTGTTCATCGGTGTTGCCGAGGTTTGTGAGTGAATGGCCTCTACGCCCTTTTCGGCAAGAGCATTCCGGAAGACCCGGTCGGCAAATGCGTGGGAACCCAGTGAGAACAATGCGTAGCATGTGCTGAGCGCAACGCCAATCCAATTTGCATGAATTCCCAGTTTTCCAGAGGAGCAAAAGGCAAAAAAAATTCCGATTAAGAGCGGCCCCGTGTAGAGGGGGTCGATAATGAACATATTTCCATTTGCAAACCCAAAACGCGAAAAGGGTGCAAGCAGTTGTGTTCCGTAAATGGTGAAAACATCGATGCTAATGTGGGTGACCAAGACGAGAAACAGTCCAATCAAAAGTCGCAAGTGAGACATGCGATTGCGCCAGAGGGTATTCCCTAAGAGGCAACCTAGCCCCATGCTTCCAAGGATACTGAACCAAATGGAATGCGATTCACCACGATGCCAGTATAGACGGTGCATATCGTCTAGAAAGGGATAGAGCAGCACATCCACGTCTGGCAAGGTCCCAAGCCCTGCCCCCCAGATCAGGGCTTTGCGATGGCCAAGCTGGCGGTGCCAACAGGCGTGCCCAACCGCCGCACCCAATGTGGCTTGGGTTAGAGAGTCCAGGAGCCACTTCCTTCTTTTTCCGAGAGGTCCGAGGAACTTCTAAGCGTCATAAATTCCCGTAAATTGGAGTGGAGGATTTTTTCCAGTTCGTCTCGATGTGTTTCGGGCGTTTGGGTAAATAAAATGCCAAACAGGGGATAACGCAGGTCCTCTATGGGGCGGTACTCCAGTGTGTTCTGGAAACATGCAGCCACCGCTTCGTGGTCGAAATGAGCCACTTCTTTCTTGTGGTAACCAGAATTATTGTTCAGCAGCACCATGGCAAAAATCGAACCTTCCTTCTGAGCGATGAGCTCCTTCCAATCAGGTGTTTGGCCCTGAGTGAAAAGGGCAAGGGGATTGAATTCCCAAGCATGGGTGGCCAGGTCGGCGGTGGTACACCATGCGCCAAATCGCAATGGGTTTACCTCAATGGGAACCAGTCCATGCTGTGGGTTCATGCGGAATTCGAAATGGAGTGGGAAATTCACAAATGTTGCCAGACTGCGAAGTTGGTCCATGAAAGCGGCCGTTTGAGGAAGCATGTCGCGCATCACATCGCTGGAAGTGAAGTAGACACGGTCACCTACATCGTCACTTGACGAGAAGAGATGTTTTGTTATGTTCAGGGTGACTGAGTCACCTTTTGCGTCGAAAAAGGCGTCAACCGCGTACTCATCACCATCGATCCATGCTTCTACAATAAAGGTATTGCTGTTCAGAACAGAATCGGGATACATGCCCTGAACTTTTGCCATGTCGTCTTCAATTTGAACGGCAAGTGCAGGCCAGGCATTTGCATTGTCGAGTTTGTAGACACCCAGGCTGAAGAAACCGACTGCCGGCTTCACCACGCAGGGAAACTCCCAGTCTTCGGTGGAAACGGTCTGGATCTCTCCCAACTCAAATGTGGTGAACCAAAGGTTGGGATAATACGGTTTCAATCGCTCTCGAAACAGAGCCTTATCTTTGAAAAGGTCCACATAAGACTTCAGCCGTGTGAAATCAAGATGGCTGGAAACAAAGTCCAATGCGTTTTCAGACGAGCTGTAAACGGGGTGGTCCGGGTTTTGTCTCAGCGTTTCTATAGCTTCTTCCACCTCTAGAATGGGTGTGCCATCATGCCAGCCAAATGACTGGGCTTCCTCGGTTCGAATGAGGGGCAGACCGCTCGTGGAGATATTGGCTTTCAATAGTTCGGAGACATAGGGTTTATCAATTAGAATCATGGGTTACCTCGTTTAGAATCCTTTTATGGTAAAGCCGCCATCGACAGCCAGAGTCTGACCGGTGACGTAGGACGCAGCTGGCATGGCAAGAAATGCTGCAGTCGTGGCCACTTCAATGGGCTCGGCCACACGACCTAGAGGGGTCCGTTCAATCACTTCATCCAAATACGCACGATCTTCCAATAATGTTTTTACAAGAGGGGTTCTTGTATACCATGGGGCCACGGAGTTGACGCGAATGCCTTCGCCGCCCCATTCCATCGCCAGGTTCTTTGTGAGTTGAACGATTGCCGCCTTGCCCATGGCGTAGGGTGAACCTGTGCGTATGCTCGTGAGGCCCGCCACAGATAAGATGTTTACGATACTGGGCTCCTTACCTTTTTTCAGCAGTGGATAGGCGAGTTGGCTCGCGTGGAACATGCTGTCCATGTTGGTGTGAAGGACATGTTTATATTCATCCCAGCTATACTCGACTGTTGGTTTGCGTATATTCGTTCCTACATTATTGACCAGAATGTCCAGGCTGTCCCAGCGTTGCGATAAGCTATTAAAGGCCTCAGCTCGCCCTTCCGGCGACGAGAAATCGGCCGAGAAGCCTTCCACAGTCCCATATTGCTTTTTCAGGGGATCCAAGCTTGCACCTAAATCGGCCTCATTGCGGGCCAGGGTGAGAACTTCGGCCCCTAAATCAAGTAACTGTTCGACGATAGCCAGGCCGATGCCCTTGCTGCCCCCGGTCACTAAGGCTCGTCGTCCATCTAAACGCCACAGGTTCTTTTTCATATTACTCCTATTTTCACTCCTTGAATGGGGCACGGAACCCAGTTTTGAAATCAGATGGGTTAAGACCCAGGCGAGTATGCGGGGCCCTTGAGCTCAACTGGATCGCAAATCGATCTCATCCTAGCGTATTTCCCTTTATGTGTCTTCTGTTTGGGGAAAACGGTTCCTTTGGCTATAATCATTCGCTCAAGGAGAAGGTTAGGACATGAATGAACAGCTTGAACAGGCCCGCAGGGATATCGATCGCTGCGATCGCGAATTGATCCAACTTTTGGAACGCCGCCTCAGCTTGGCTGAAGAGGTCGCCCGAATCAAGGAACTGGAGAGTCGTGTCAGCCTGACAGACGCCAAACGCGAAGAGAACATGATCCGCAACCTTTTGGAAGAAACGGATCATATGGTATTGCGCTCAGAGATTCCAGCGATTTTCGGAAAGTTTATGGAAATGAGTAAGCGTGTACGAATTATTCGTCACCAGAAGGAGAAAAATCGATACTTACCCTCTCTTGACTTAGGCATAATTGGGCTCGGACATTTCGGTTCCCTGCTTAAGGAAACCTTTGGCTTGCATTGGCCACAATCCAAACTTTACACCTATGATTCCACAAATGAAGATCAAGGGGCTCTGAAAAACTGTTGTCAGGCCGATCTTCTCTTTATCTGCGTGCCGATCTCATCTCTTGAAAATTGTTTGAAGACCATCAAGCCTTTGTTGCATGAGAAAACGACCGTTATCGATGTCTGTACGGTAAAAATGTATTCCGAGGAATTGATGTCGCGTATTCTGGGTACGCAGCGGATAATTGCCAGTCATCCGATGTTTGGTCCCGAATCGACCAAACAAGGTACCGATTTCATCGGTTTGAGCCTGGTCTCGCATAATCTCTCGGCACCGGCCTTCATTTACGAGGTGTTCACCCAGTTTTGGGGCAACCTGGGTGTTCAGATTATCGAGCTGACACCGGAGGAACACGACCGATTTGCGGCCTATTCGATTAATTACAACCATCTCGTTGGTCGCATTGGTGAGCGGATTGGACTACGCTCCACCCCTATTGATACCAAAGGCTTCAAAGTCGTCTACGAAGCGATGCACTATGTCACCCATGATACCTGGCAATTGTTCCGCGATATGCAGGTTTTCAACCCCTTTGCATCCGAGATGCGGAAAAAGGTGCTCAAAGCCGTGCATGATATTGATAAAAAACTGGAGCCGTAGTATTCTGCAGCGGCGATTTGGACCTTGAGAGGCGATATGGTTGACCCCAGACGAATAGCTATTTTCCATTGTTTTCGCCAGCAAGGGGAAGGTCAATCACTCCCTGATACGCAAAACACGTTTGTTCATGATTCCAAAGATTTTGTATTACGTCTCTCCTGTGGTGGTTGCCCAGGTGTTGATTTGGTCCCCGCCATTGAAGCCGTTCTTGAACAGGGCATTGAGACCATCCACTTTGATTCCAGTATGATGGGGGATCGAAGTAACTCACAGGGATGTGCCAATTTCCGCCGACTGCAGACCGATCTTCTGGACCGTTTTGAATCCTATTTGGATCTGGACCAGTTCTCCCTTCCACCAGGGCTCGCTCAAGTTTGTTGAGAGCAGGCAAGTTTTTCTTAGGCGGCACTTTTTTCAAACTAATTTTGATCAACTGATTCTCTAAGTCACTTGTTTTTATACAAGTAGAGAATTGGTAAATCCAGGCATGCTTTTTGCTCATCTCCGGGTGGAGCTAGGAAAAGGAGCAAAAAATGCCGGATGTTTCAGCCGTTACAACAGGATTTGGCTTTACCTATGACGAGCCCAAGACCAACGAATTGGGCCAGGAGGCGTTCCTGCAACTCCTGACGACTCAGCTGCAGTATCAGGACCCGCTAAACCCACAGGAAGACAAAGAGTTCATCGCTCAACTTGCGCAGTTTTCATCCCTCGAACAATTGCGCTCGGTCAATTCCAATCTCGATACCATCGAGCTGTACCAGATTTCATTGAACAACTCGAATGCGTTGAATCTGGTTGGAAAGGAAGTCAACATTTCCGATGGTTATGTCGAGCATTCGGGTGACCAGGAACATACCGTGAACTTCGAAATTCCCGAGGGTGCAGAGGCCATAACTGTGACGGTGACCGATGAAGACGGTCGCGTGATTCGCGAGGTCGATATCACAGACGTGGAGGCAGGTGAGTCTGATTTCACCTGGCTTGGGCTCGACGATGATGGTTCCGCGGTGGAGGATGGGACCTACACCATCGCAGTTACTGCACGTGATGCGGATGCCAACACGGCAAACCTGCGCGTCTACCAGCGTCGAAGAGTTGAAGGCCTCGCCTACGAAAATGGAAACATAATGCTGATCATCGGCGATAGAAAACTCCCAATCGACGGAGTCAACGAAGTGTATGGCAGTTCATCGGCGGGTCGGGATGGCTCTGGACTCAGCTTCAAATCGAAATTTCAACCAGCTTACTATCAATTGGCCTACGGGAGGTAATCATGTTACTGGGATCATTTTACACAGGTTTATCCGGGTTACGGGCGAATGCTCAGGCGCTCAACGTCATTGGCGATAACCTGGCTAATGTCAATACGGTCGGCTTTAAACGTCGTGCCGCCAACTTTGCCGAGATCATGTCGAGTAATACAGGCTCACAGAATGCGGCAGGCAACCCCATTCAGATTGGATTGGGTGTCAACACCACGGAAATCATCTCCAGCTTCGAGCAGGGAGCAATCCAGTCGACGGGTATCGCCACCCAGTTGGCTCTTGACGGAAACGGCTTCTTCGTCTTGGCCAAAGATGGCGTTGAAACGTTCAGCCGTGCTGGCAATTTCACCCTAGATGCCGAAGGGTACCTGGTTAACCCGGACTACTCATTTGTTCAGGGATACATAGCCAAGAACGCCGATGGATCCATTGACGTAGCCAGCGCACCAACGGACATAAAAATTGATTTGGGAACCACATCTGACCCCAGATCCACCTCTATTGTTCGTTTCCTGACCAACCTGAACGCCGAGGCGGATTTCGCCAATGGGGAGGAGTTCCAGACATCAGTAGAATTCTTTGATTCATTGGGGATAGGCCACACGATGACCGTGACCTTTACCTCTACAGGTGCTGGTACTTGGGATTATGCGATCACAACCGATGATGGGACGCCGGGTGCAACTGCTACAGGATCACTGACATTTGATTCCTACGGGGTACTAACCAATGTAGGTGCTGGATCACCAGCTGATATTGATATTGATATCACCGGGCTTTCTACAGGGGCAGCCGACCAAACCATCACTTGGGACTTGATGGATGATACGTCCTCCGTACCTACTTCTTACTTGAGTCAACTCGGAACCAGTTCCAGTAACGGGACACTCTACCAGGATGGCTATACCACAGGTGTCCTGCAGGATATCGGTTTCCGCCAAGATGGAACCATGTTCGGCTATTTCTCCAATGGGCAGACCATTGACCTGGCCCAACTTACCATCGCAACATTTAATAACCTGCACGGCTTGCGGCAGGTCGGGAATAATCAATACCTCGGCACAGCCGCATCGGGCCCCGCCTCACACGGTGTCGCCGGCTCGGGTGGTCGCGGTGTGACCATCAGTCACTCACTTGAGAACTCCAATGTGGACATGGCAGAGGAATTCACCAACATGATCATCAACCAGAGGGGCTATCAGAGTAACTCGAAAATTATCACCACGATCGATACGCTCCTCCAGGAAACACTGAACCTCAAGCGTTAAGGTAAGCAAATCTCCTCTAAGAGGAATATGATCTCAGTTAGGGCGGCACCACCGTGTGCCGCCTTTTTTTGTATGGGTAGAAGAGACCAAGGATTCGAGCGATCTATCTTTGGTTCGAGTTTTCGGCGCCGTAGAATTTGCTGATTTGGGACAAGGCAAAGAGATCTAAACTTAGACCTGGTTGGGCCACTTTGAGGTGGTTTTGCCAGTTGAGTTCCTTCCCGTCGAATAAATGAGGGGTTCACATGCAAGGATATTGAGACGCCCCAAATCAAAAAATACACAACTAGGATGCATTCTTTCCACGAACATTTGTGGTTTTCCACACGGTCTTGCGTGATCGGAGCACTCAAAGATTCATCTTTCCCTGATTTTTTGATAGACTTTGCCAAGAATTAGCCAAAAAGAGGGCCATTATGAATGCAAAGATCCTATCCGGAATGCTCATTTTCCTGACGTTTATCTGTTGTGGAGCTTCACAAAAAAAGACGCAACAAGAGGTGGACCAGGCGCTTGACTATAAGGAAGCTGTTCAGAATTACCAGATTGGCTGCAATTACCTCAACGATAACGACAGTGTCAATGCAATCAATTACCTGGAAAAAGCCCTGCATGCCGAACCCGAGAACTATCGATTCAACCATTGGTTGGGTGTTGCCTACGCGATGAATGGCCAATTCGATCAAGCCGAGACCTACCTGACCCGAGCCATTGAAATTAACCCAGAATCGACTGAGAGCCATAATTATCTGGCTACGATGTACACCGATCTCGGTCGTTTTGAAGAAGCAGAGGAAAACCTTCGCAAGGTCCTTGCCGACGAATCCTATCCTCAGCCGGATTTCGCTTATTTCAATTTGGGGATTCTTAAACAGGCCGAGGGCAAACCCCTTGAAGCGGTTGCTGCATTTAACAAGTGCGTAAAAATCAATCCAAAATTCTATCGAGCCTATTACACACTTGGCAATATGTACGAAGAAGATGAGAACTTCAAAGGTGCCCTGCATTATTATTCGATGGCTGAACCCGGCTATCCCGACGACTACACCCTTTTCTTTAAAATAGGGAAAATGAATTTTAAATTGAAGCGCTACCAGGAGGCCAAGCGCTACTTTTCCCAGGTTACCATCCTGTTCCCGCCGCCAGAAATCGACAAGGCTACACAGGACATGATGCGCGCGATTACTAAACTTGGATACTGAATGGATTTCCACAAAACCTTTGAGGAAACAATCAAAAAATTTCCCTCCATACGGGGCATTATATTTGTAGACCCGGATGGAGAAAGCATTGTTCACTACCATCCGGGTATGTCGGAATATGAGGTTCGGTTAACAGGGGCGAAGGTAGCCGTGCTGGTGCAATCCTTGCTCAGGGATCTCGATGCCAATCAGATAAAATCGGTCGAATCGGAAACGGATTCGCATTTCATCTACTTTCAAACGCTCAAACAGAAATACTCGCTCATGGTCGTCAGTGAAAAGTCTATGGACAATCAACGCCTCAAAGACTATATGGAAACGCTTTCAGAAGGATTTAACGAAGAAATCCTTTGAATCGGGATGGGGATCGTATCACTAAGATGTAAGTCGTGTCGGACTTGTTGTTTGTTTTCGATCCTAGGTTCGTTACTCTTGTTTACACCTAGCATTCAAGGCTTGAATCCGTCGCTGAGCTGTTAAACGCTCTTTTAATACGGCCCATCTAAAGCGGTTTTCAACCTTTGTCAATAACGCGTCTTTTAAATCGAGCCCGGTCGTCCACAGTTTGGTGTAAAATGTGGTTTTATTTTGTATTAAAGGAATGGCATGACAGAGAAAAAAGGCATGTTTTCAAAAAAAGACAAAGAATCCAAAAAAAAAGGTGGATTCTTTTCCAGGTTTAGCCGCAAGAAAACGGAGCCGGAATCCCAAAACGATCCGATCGGGGAAAAGGAAGACCTCAAGGAAATCGAACCCGCAATTCAAAGTTCGCCTCACGTTGAGGTTGCTGGCAATGAAGGTGATTCACACCAACCCATCAACCATCCAGAAATCCAAGACCAACGCCAATTGGCGCAGCCACACGTCGACTCAGTAGTAACAGAGGATGATCCAACCAAGCATGAAGAAAGCAACATAGATAAGAATCCGGAAGATACTACGGGCAAAGGCCGTTTCTTTAAACGCTTGCGCAACGGCCTCAGCAAGACACGTCATTCGCTACGAGACAAGCTCGGCGGGGTGCTTACGGTCGGAAGAAAAATCGACGAAGACCTTTATGAAGAGCTGGAAGAAATGCTCATCACCTCTGACCTTGGCGTTCAGACGAGCATGGATCTGATCGAGAAAGTTCGAAAATCGGTAGCCAAGAAGCAGCTCAAAGATGGAGACGAGCTCAAAAAAGAAATCAAACGTGTATTACTAGAAACGCTGGACCGTCCAGACCACCCCGAGATCGATCTCAACCGCCAACCGATGATTGCTCTAATTGTCGGTGTGAATGGGGTTGGAAAAACAACAACAATTGGAAAAATGGCCACTTATTGGAAGAAACAGGGTAAGAAAGTGCTGATTTGTGCTGCGGACACATTTCGAGCCGCTGCAGTGGAACAGCTTCAGGTTTGGGCCAATCGCGCGGGTGTCGATATCGTCCTCAAGGAAGACTCGAGCGATCCCGCATCGGTTGTTTATGACGCGTTGGTTGAGACCAAGACAAAAGGTTATGACATCTTGCTCGTCGACACTGCCGGGCGTTTGCACAACAATCCCAACCTGATGAAAGAACTCGAGAAGATATACCGAATTATCGGGCGTGAATTTGAAAGTGCTCCTCACCATGTTTTCCTGATACTCGATGCCATAACCGGCCAAAATGGATTGGCCCAGGCCAAACAGTTTGTCCAAAAAGTCGCCGTTTCCGATCTTGTTGTTACAAAACTCGATGGAACGGCCAAGGGTGGCGTTGCGGTGGCCATTTCCAACGAATTGAATCTGCCTATTCGTTTTGTCGGGGTGGGCGAAGGCCAAGAAGACCTTCTTTCCTTTAATGCGCCTCAATTTGTGGACTCACTTTTTGAGGTCGCATCCAGTGGTGAACAGGAACCAGGCGAATAGGGGGAAGCAATGAGCGATCAGAGAAGACAGGCACCAAGGTTCTCGGCTGAGGTTCTACTCTGGTGGATCCAAGACTGGGAGCCCATCCCCGTTAGCCTGGTCGACATCAGTCGCGGTGGGATGTCATGTGAATTTCCCCAGGAGGTTCGCCCACATCAGACCCTTGAACTGCAGTTCGAATTTCCCCGGCACCAAGAACGCATCGATTCGACTTGCGAGGTGATTCACGTCCAGGAGCGTGGAAGTCGACGCTTTCAGGTAGGACTGAAAATCGTGGAACTCAAGGGCATCAGCCATCGGGATTTTTCAAAAAAGATGATGATGCTACCAGGTCTCGGCGAGGATCAGTTGGTTCCTGATGGTCCGGTGGACGGACCCGTCGACTAATGAAGATTTCCGATTGGGGGCGTGTTTTTTG
>Ga0070729_10004782_pt1 | contig 14496 bp, 12 predicted proteins | sample tdDd472_FD_66725 | JGI IMG/M metagenome (GOLD analysis project Ga0070729, IMG submission 66725) | Marine sediment microbial communities from the Atlantic coast under amendment with organic carbon and nitrate - tdDd47.2 | ecosystem: Environmental > Aquatic > Marine > Coastal > Sediment | place...
GACCCTAGTCCGAAGTTAATAAGCCCATAAGCTGGATTAAATATCCATTTCCAGATCAACGAAACAACTACCCACGATGCAACAACGGGTAAAAATGTCGCAGTGCGTACCACAATCATGCCCCGCATTTTTGTGTTAAGGAAAAGAGCTAATGCCAGACCCAGCACAAATACAGAAGGCACATAGATCACAATAAATTGTAAGGTGTAGCGTAAGGCTCGCCAGAAATCAGAATCATTCAGCAATTCGTCAAAGTTCGCGAATCCTATAAATTCTGGAGGAGATAATAAATTCCAATCGTTAAAGGCATACCAGAATGAGGATATGATGGGCAACACGATAAATACTAATAATCCTAGCAAACTTGGTGCTAAGAAAAAAAGTATCCATAAGTGATGTTTCCATCGAATGTGACCATTCATTAAACTAACATCTTTCATTCATTGAAAAAACTTCGAGAAAAAATTAGCTGTCGACTCGTGCATCTTCAATAGGTGATTCAAATACCTTGCTAATAACAAGGCTTGCCGCCCCTCGTGCCCATGCACGATCATCTGTCGGTTCGATCGCAACTTTAATATCATCCAACAAACCATTAAATGTATATTTTTCCATGCTTTCTAACATGGGTTGGATACGGTAATCGCCTGCAACTGTACCTTCTCCACTGATAATAATCAGTTCAGGGTTAAGCACATTGATGATATTGGCTAACCCAACACCTAATAATTGCCCACTTCGATTGAGTTCTCGTTGTGCGTGTAAGTTACCAGTATTTGCCAGTTGGATAATCTCATCAAGATCTCTGGTTGAAGATAGTGAGCCTTGATGCGATAGATTATTAATTATCGCAGGGTCAGATGCAGAATCTTCTAAGGTCTTGAAGCTGAGCAAATCATGGCTAGCAGATTCTTGGATTAAGATCATATGACCGAATTCCCCTGCGCCACCACGTACCCCACGATAAAGTTGATTATTAATCACAAGTCCCATACCAATGCCGCGCCCAATAGTTACGACTGCAAAATTACTGTAATGCTTGCCGATACCAAAAAGTTGCTCGGTCAAAGTTAAGGTATTAACATCATTTTCGATATAAACAGGGCAATTAATTTGTTGTTCAATGAGGGTCGCAAGTGGGAGGTCACGCCATCCAAAAAATGGTGAGTGATGAACAATCCCCGTATTGGGATACACAACACCTGCTAACCCAATACCAACACCAAATAATCGCTCGGAATCACTAGGTGATTCTGCAATTGCTTTACGAATTATCCTCGATAAAGTCTGAACAAGAGTTTCTGGGTCAGGGGTAAATGTATAGGTTTCTTCGTAATAAGTAAGTATCTCTGCTTCAAAATTGGTAATCGCCACTACAACACGGCTTTCCATTAACTTGAGTCCAATTGCATAACCAACTTTAGGATTCAACTTAATGAAGGTTTGCCGACGACCACCCGTGTAATCACCTTCTCCGACTTCTAAAATCCAGTGATTAGACAGTAATTCGGTGACAATACCAGAGACTGAACCGACACTCAATCCAGAAACCTCTGTGAGTTGTTTACGTGATATACGACCTTCACGCCGAATAATATTCAGCAAGAGACTTCGATTCATATCTTTAATTAAATCACGATTGCCCCGAATAAATCGACTCATAATATCTTTTTTCAATCATTGAATTAAGTTATCACAAATATAATATAGTTTAGCGAGATTGTCAATTATAGGATGCTGATGTTGCATAACATTCATCTAAAATAATGATTTTTCAGCCCCCCTGTTTCAATGCTCTTTAACAAAATTGGTGCTATGGTGGCTCTATCTAAAGCCGAAGATTTTTTTGGGGACGTGTATGGGATTGATATTTCGGAAAAATTTCTGAGACTACTTCCTTCAAACATATCTATTTAACTTTAACTTTTTATTAGAGAACTTTTCCTTGCTTAACATTTTTTTTGATATATGTTAATTTGTAAACGTTTACAACAATATGATTGGAGAAATTAAATGAAAAAACTTCTATTTCTAATTACTATTATTGCAATGACACTTGGGATTGGAATAATATCCGCTCAAGATGTCGTCGAACTAACAATCGCAACCGTTAATAATCCTGACATGGTTACCATGGAAGGCTTCACCGCAGAATTTGAAGCTGCACATCCCGGAATTACATTGAACTGGGTGGTTCTCCCAGAAAATGAACTCCGAGATACAGTTACAACGGATGTTGCAACAGGTGCTAGCAGTTTTGACGTTATTACTGTAGGGATGTTCGATACGCCACTCTTCGCACGCAACCAATGGATTCTCTCAATTGATGACCTTTTCGCAGAATATCCTGATAACGTACAAATGGATTATGATATTGATGATATTCTTGAAGGTGTTCGTCTTGGTATTTCATATGAAGATGAACTATATGCATTACCATTCTATGGCGAATCTAGCATGGTCATGTACAACACCGAGCTATTTGCAGCCGCAGGTGTTGAAATGCCAGAAGAACCTACATGGGAAGAAATCCGTGAAATCGCATGTACAATCCACGATCCAGAAAATAATACTTATGGTATCGTTCTTCGCGGTTTACCCGGTTGGGGTCAAATGATGGCACCGCTTACAACCGTTGTCAATACATACGGTGGGCGCTGGTTTGATGAAAATTGGGAACCCCAATTGACATCTCCTGAATGGAACGAAGCTGTTAGCTTCTATATCAACCTTGTCAATGATTGTGGTCAACCCGGTCCTACCAGCACTGGTTTTGTTGAAGCCCTCACCTTAATGTCACAAGGTCAAGCAGCTATGTGGGTTGATGCAACGGTTGCAGCAGGTTTCCTTGCTGATCCAAATCAATCAGAAATCGTTGAAATCCTTGGATTTGCACCAGCACCTGTTGGTCCAGTTGCAAAAGGTAATCACTGGTTGTGGTCATGGAATCTTGGTATCCCATCAACAACCGAACATGCAGCTGAAGCTTTACAATTCATCACATGGGCAACCAGTAAAGATTACATCAACCTCGTTGGTGAAACCAATGGCTGGGCAACAATCCCACCCGGAACACGCATTTCAACTTATGAAAATCAGGCATATCTCGATGCTGCTCCATTTGCATCAATAGTTCTGGGCTTAATGCAATCGGCAGACCCAACAGACTCAACCCGTGACCCAGTACCATATGTAGGCGTACAGTTTGCTGGTATTCCTGAATTCCAAGGTATTGGTACGGATGTATCCCAATTCATAGCAGAAGCATTTGTTGGCGATGTTACCGTAGAAGAAGCATTACAGCGTGCAAATGATGCAACCCGTGATGCTATGGAAGAAGCAGGTTATTACGAGTAAGATTTGTTTTCTATAACTAATCAGCAATCCTTTTGAGGTAGTCTCCAATTCGGAGGTTACCTCCCTCTCAAAACCACCGTTTTACTAGTCACAAGAGGTTTTTTATGATCGAAACCACGAGTGTATCTCCTGATTCTGGAAAACATAAACGTAAACGTGGTGAGCAAATATCTGATACAGTATTACGTCGCGCTCTTATTTGGCCAGCACTTATCTATATGATTATCGTGACACAGGTTCCATTGCTGTTTACCTTGCGGTTCAGCCTTGAACGATGGAATATGAACCGTCCTGATCGGCGAGGTTTTACAGGTCTTGACAATTACTTAGACGTTATTACAGATGCATCTTTTTGGACTATCATCGGCAATACGGCAGTATTAACAGGCGCAGTCGTCTTGATTACCTTCGTGCTTGGCTTAATGTTTGCCTTGCTCCTCAATCGAAATTTTCTAGGGCGTGGTATCGTACGGACGATGCTTATCACACCGTTTTTAATTATGCCGACAGTGTCCGCTATTGTATGGAAAAATGTACTACTCGACCCATCGTTTGGCTTTTTGACCAAACTAGTCGAAAGTGTTGGTTTTCCAACACCGGATTTTCTAGGTGATTTTCCGATGGTTTCGGTTATTGTCATCGTTGTCTGGCAATGGATGCCATTCATGATGTTGATTTTGTTAGCGGGTTTACAGTCTCTCAGTCATGAGCAAATTGAAGCATCACAAATTGATGGAGCGAACCCATTACATATCTTGCGGTATATCATTTTGCCACATCTACAGCGTTATATCGAGATAGCAGTCTTGATGGAAACCTTGTTTATCCTCAGTATCTTTGGGGTTATCTTCATTACAACATCAGGTGGACCGGGCATTCAAACGACTAACTTATCATATGCAATTTATGACGAAGCATTCAGCAGCCGCGATATTGGCGACGCTAGTACAATGGGAATATATGCCATTATTGTAGCGAACATCGTTGTGACATTCTTCGTTCAAGTCCTACGCCGTGGCTCGGAAGAAGGAGTAACCACATGAGACTAAGTAAATGGCAAGGCATGACACTTACAGCTATTACATGGCTTCTGACGCTGATCATTTTCTTCCCCATAGTGTGGACGCTGTTAACGTCCCTCAAGACTGAACGAGAGGCATTCAACTTTCCACCTTCATTTATTCCGATACCATCATTCCAATCTAGTGATGCTGAGGTAACCGAAGAAATCGAAGAAGAGGAAGGATATTCCATCTTCTTTAACGCAACATTAGCAAACTATGAACGTGCCTTTTTTGATGCGGACTTTGCGAAACCGCTTGTTAATACCCTCATCATTACAGTTGTATCGACCTTTATTGCACTTATATTAGGTATTCCTGCTGCTTATGGATTAGCATATAAACCTGATAAACGTAGTAACTTTACCTTGCTCTGGCTAATTTCCACACGGATGTTGCCCCCAGCTGGTGTAATTGTCCCATTGTTCCTTTTGGCGCGTGACTTGAGTCTCCTCGATACCACAACAGGAATGATTATCATTTATACAGGGATGAATGTTCCGCTTGTCATTTGGATGATGCGTTCGTTCTTACTAGATGTTCCTTACGATATTCTTGAAGCAGGTCGTATAGATGGAGTGTCGTTAGTTCAAGAGTTCCGATATCTAGTCTTACCACTTGTTGCACCAGGTTTGTTTGCAACTGCCCTTCTGTGCATGATCTTCTCATGGAATGAATTCTTCTTTGCTTTTAATATCACCAAGAGCCAAGCAGAACCTTTAACCGTATATATATCATCATTCAAGACTGGGCGCGGGCAATTCATCGCGCTGATGTCAGCGGCATCAACCTTAGCAGTATTACCTGTAGTGATTGCTGGTTGGATTGCCCAACGTCAGTTAGTTACAGGCTTAACAATGGGTGCGGTCAAATAATACAACAGAGTTTATAATGGGGTGATGTATTGTGGCCACAACAAAGGATAATTCATGACAGAAAGTAAACCAAACGGAACCCCCACTATGAATGATGTGGCAAAAGAGGCCGGTGTCTCCGTCGCAACTGTATCACGTGTCATAAACGGTAGCGACGGAGTCAGCCCCAAATTAGCAAAAAAAGTAAATCGTGCAATGAAAAAGTTACATTATCATCCTAGTTCTGTAGCACGTAGCTTCAAGATTCAACAAACCATGCTCATCGGGGTGATAGTACCGCTCATTGACCATCCCTTCTACAGTCGATTAGCAATGGCGATTGAACAGAAACTATTTCAGCACGACTATCGTGCAATTATCTGTAATTCTGAGGAAGATGAAAGCCGTGAACGTGCCTATATCGAAATGTTACTCCGGCAAAGAGTTGATGGGTTTATCATCAATTCAGCTGTCATGAATGCTAGTTATTTTCATGAACTTGAAGAATTGCACATACCTTATGTATTAATTGATCGAGATTTACCCGAAGCAGAGTGTAGTAAGGTTTTTAGCGATAATTCGCAAGGCGGATACATTGGTATGGAGCATCTGATTAAGTTAGGGCATAAACGTATTGGCGTTATTGGTGCACCTGCACATACAGAGCCAATTGCCCGTCGCATACGTGGCACACGCGAGGCACTTACAGACTACGGCATAGATGCTAACCCAGCATTACTTGTTACCGGTGACAATCAATTATTTGATATGGGTTATGACTCTGCAAAACACTTAATGGCTTTAGAAGATCCTCCAACAGCAATTTTTGCGTTAACAGACGTAACAGCTGTGGGTGTGATGCACGCTGTCACAGAACATGGATTAAGGATTCCAGAGGATATATCCGTGCTCGGATACGATAATATCCCAATAGCAAGTTATATGATTCCTCAGCTGTCAACTGTCGAGCAACCAATTATACAGATGGGTGAAACAGCTGTTGAATTATTATTTAAGCACATGAATCAAGCTGACCATCCTATCGAGAAAGCTGTCTTACAAACACAACTGATTGTTCGTAAAACCACATCAACACGATCAGCCTAACATTAAGGAAAGCACATGAAAGCTGTTATCTTCCCGCAAGCCCATACATTATCTATCGAATCTGTTCCCGACCCAACCTGCAAACCTGATGAAATTATCGTTAAGGTTGCCAGTAGCGGTATTTGTGGGACAGACATTCATATTTATAAGAATGAGTATTTGAGTGATTTTCCTCTCATACCGGGACATGAATTTAGTGGCGAAGTTGTAGAGATTGGTAGTGCTGTTCAAGATTTCAAACTTGGTGATCGGGTCGCAGTTGACCCAAATCTATATTGTGGACACTGCAATTACTGTCGCAATCAGCAATTTAATCATTGTTCAAATTGGGAAGGTGTTGGGATTACGCGAAGTGGTGGCTTTGCTGAATTTGTAAATGCACCTGCACGAGCCGCCTACAAATTGCCTGAAAATTTCACTAACACACAAGCTGCCTTCATCGAGCCATTGGCCTGCGTTGTATGGGCGATGCAACGCATCCGCATTAATCCTGCTGACAAAGTTCTACTGATTGGTAGTGGTCCAATGGGATTATTATTGGTTCAAGCCTTACGTCATGGAAATGCCTCTCAAATTGTCGTTGTTGACAAACAAGCATCACGGCTCACGCTCGCAATGCAAATGGGGGCTTCACAAACAGTATTAGCTGATGAAAATCAAGTTGAAAATCTGAAAGCGATTGCATCTGATGGCTTTGATATTGTAATTGATGCGACCGGAGTACCAAGAGTTATTGAAGCCGCATTTCAGTTTCTTCGACCACGTGGACAGTTTTTACAGTTTGGTGTTACCCCAATTGATGCCAAAATTTCAATTAGCTCATATGAGATTTTCAAGAATGATTGGACGATTATCGGGTCATTTGCGCTTTGTTATACTTTTTTACCTGCTATTGCCTGGCTAGAGAACAAGATAATTGATGTAGAACCACTTGTAAGCCATAAATTAGCTTTGTCCGATTTTGAAACTGGATTCAAGAAATTTATGTTCGGTGAAACGCTAAAAGTTCATCTGACAATAGGAGATTAAAAAGCTGAAAACTTCAGGGAAGTATCGCACTTACTCTGTTCACGAGGCTCTTAATTTCATGAGCGAGGATCCTTTGAGAAGATATCGACTATGTTAGAACATCCTGTACATCTGTGTGAATTCTAACTCACTTCACCTGTCGTAACTCAGCTTTGAGTTGTCTGCCTTCATCAATTCCAACTTGTTACTCACCCTTCATATGTTTAAGGGACACTATAGTTAGTGTCCCTTAAGTTGTATTCATTCTAACTTAGCTGAACTTGGGTTGAGCTGCTAAGATTGCAGGATTTACTTCATTTTGATACTGTGAGAAGTTCTCGTCGAACAACTTAATAAGCGCTTTAGCTGCTTCAGCATATGATGCTTCATTTTCCCATCGTTCGACTGGCTTTAACAGAGTAACAGGTACATTGGGGCAATATACTGGAACACTTAGCCCAAAGTAATCAATTGTTTCAAATTCCACGTTAGATAGTTCCCCATGTAAGATTGCTTTGACAGCATTCCGTGTTAAATCAAGTGGAATACGTTTTACTTTCCCATAGTCTCCCCCGATCCAACCCGTGTTTACCAACCAGACATTTACATTGTATGCTTTGATCTTATCTGCAAACATCTGTGCATAGTGTCCGGGATGGAGCGGCATAAATGGTGCGCCATAGCATGAGCTGAATTTCGATTTAGCAATTGTTTCCCCATATTTATCGGTTACAAGTTCAGTTGAATATCCACTCAAGAAGTAGTAGTAAGCTTGTTTAGGATTCAATTTGCTGACCAGAGGCAAAACACCAGTACCATCTTTAGCAAGTAGGATAACATTACGAGGATGTGAAGCGGTTCCTTCACGAGTTGCGCCTAAAAGATGGCTTATCGGATACGATGCACGCGTATTCTCGGTAAATGAATCATCATCTAAGTCAAGGTGACGAGTCTGTGTGTCCACTACAACATTTTCGAGTATCGTACCAAAACGCCGAGTGGTCTGCCAAATGTCAGGTGCTTCGTTTGCCTTCAGACCCATAATTTGAGCATAGCAACCACGCCCTATACTGAAGATACCATCGTCATCCCATCCATGTTCTGCATCACCGATTAAGCGACGAGATGTATCAGTAGCTAACGTAGTCTTACCCGAACCATCGGTACCAACAAATAAAGCAACATCACCATCATCCCCGACATTAGCTGCACATTCCAGTGTCAGCACATCGTTTCGAGGCAGTAGATAATTCATAACGCTGAAAACAGCTTTCTGGAGTTCGCCAGCGAAACTTGTCCCGCCAATTAATACAATCTTCCGTGTTAGATGGATAATGACAAATACGTCGGAGTTTGTGCCATCTTGCTCAGGAACTGCCCGGAAACCTGGTGCATGAACTACTGTAAACTCAGGTACGAATGTATCTAATTCGGTGGTATCGGAGTGCAAGTAACTGTTACGTACAAATAGACTGTGCCATGCGGTTTCGGTGATAAACCTAATCGGCATATTGTTGCCAAGGGTTGTACCGCGAACATGAGCATCTTGGACGAACACATCTAAACCATTGAAGTATGCGCCCATTTTATTAAGTAACTTATCAAAACGATCCGAATCGAAAGATCGATTGACCTCACCCCAACTCACATTCCCAAGTGTAGCAGATTCGGCCACAATAAATCGATCACTGTGTGCTAACGAGGTTTGGTTACCTGTACGGACCACCAATGGCCCCAAATGAGCGACATATCCTTCATGTCGTTGCACGGCTTCTTCATACAATTGTGGCGTATTGAGTTGATGATAAATCCGATTCGGTTTTGTAATACCTAATGTCCTTAATTGTGGATGAGTCTGTAAAATCTGCATGATTAACTCCTTATGTCTATGTGTTTATCAAAGTGAGCTAGGAATTAGGAGAGGTCTAGGACCGCCCCTAATTCTCGATCAAATGCTTGTTCAAGTGACAACGGCATGTTGTTCTCGTTCTTCTTCTGCAATCCGTTCCTTAACTTTGATTACGCTATCCGGATTCAGTGAAATCGAATCGATACCTTCTTGAACTAAAAATGCTGCAAAATCGGGATAATCACTAGGAGCTTGCCCACAAATCCCTACCTTTGCACCAACCGAGTGTGCTGTGTGAATAAGACTGTGTACCATCATTTTGATAGCTTCATTACGTTCATCAAATAGCGGCGCAAGTATTGTAGAATCACGGTCAACACCTAATGTTAGTTGTGTGAGATCGTTTGACCCAATCGAGAAGCCATCAAACCGTTCTGCAAATTGTCTGGCAAGCAAGATATTCGACGGAATTTCTGCCATAACATAGATTTGTAGACCATTTTCACCCCGCTTCAAGCCATAATGAGACAATACTTCAAGCACCGCATCAGCTTCTTCAAGCGTTCGGCAGAATGGAATCATTATGATCACATTATCCAGTCCAATTATTTCGCGGACACGTTTAATAGCATGGCATTCGAGAGCAAATGCTTCGCGATAGAGTGAATGGATATAACGGGAGGCTCCACGGAATCCCAACATCGGATTCGATTCCTCCATCTCGAATATTTGACCACCGATGAGATTGGCGTATTCGTTGGTTTTGAAGTCACTCATTCGTACTATTACGTCATAGGGATATTGTGAGGCAGCAATCTTAGCAATCCCTTGTGCTAGATGGTCAACGAAGTACTCCGTTTTATCAACATATCCACGTGTTAATTCGTCAATCTGTTTACGAACAGATTTATCCTTAAGCGAATCATATCGAACCAATGCCATCGGGTGAATTTTGATGATGTCATTGATGATGAATTCCATACGGGCTAAACCAATTCCTTTAACTGGCAATTTCCACCAGTTAAACGCCGCACCGGGTTCACCAATGTTCATCATAATATGTGTCATTGTTTCGGGTACAGCGCTGAGGTCAACTTCTACTGTGTCGTACTTCAATACCCCTTCATATACAAAGCCAGTATCACCTTCTGCACAAGACAATGTGATTTCCTGACCACTTTCTAAGATATGGGTGGCTTCACCCGTACCGACAATCGCGGGTACACCTAATTCACGACTGACTATAGCGGCGTGACAGGTACGTCCACCATGATCTGTGATAATTCCTGCGGCACGCTTCATGATAGGAACCCAATCGGGGTCTGTCATGCCGGTGACGAGGATCGAGCCGTCTTCAAATTGTTCAATGTCATCAGCATGCTTAATTAAACAGACACGACCTGTAGCAATCGATTGTCCGATACTGATACCCGAAACTAGAACGTCGGCTCGCTCGGTTAGGAAATAGTTTTTGAGTGTGCTACCTTTGAGTTGGGACTGAACGGTTTCTGGACGGGCTTGTACAATGAATAATTGACTGGTTTCACCATCTTTTGCCCATTCAATGTCCATCGGCATGCTATAGTGATCTTCTATTGTTTTTGCCCAGTGTGCCAATTGTAAAATCTCATCATCGTTCAGGACAAAAGACCGCCGCTCATCTATCGAAGTCTCAACATTCTTAACGACCTCGGTACCACCAACGGCATAAACCATTTTCTTTTCTTTGCTACCGAGCTTCTTTTCGATGATGGGGCGCACATTATTATTTGATAGAAGTGTCTTAAAAACAGTATATTGATCTGGTGTGACCGCCCCTTGGACGACATTTTCGCCCAAACCCCACGCAGCATTAATCAACACAACATCGGGAAAACCCGTTTCGGTATCGAGCGAAAACATTACCCCTGAGCCAGCTAGATCGCTGCGTACCATCTTTTGAATACCAATGGATAGCGCAACTTGCATATGATCAAACCCCTGCGTTTCGCGGTAGCTGATTGCTCGATCTGTAAAGAGCGATGCGAAACAACGACGACAAGTATCAATTAGCAATTCTCCACCTGTAATATTAAGGAAGGTCTCCTGCTGACCAGCAAAGCTAGCATCGGGTAAATCTTCTGCTGTTGCACTACTCCGAACTGCAACATCAACATCTTCTATACCATATTCTTTTCCCAGTTGATAATATGCTTCTATAATTTCAGAGCGCAGAACTTCTGGTATTTCTGAACCAAGGAATAAACGACGTAAGGATCGACCAACCCAGTTCAACGATTTTTCGCCAGAATCTAGCATGGCAAAGTAGCGCTCCATTTCATCACGCAAGTCATTTGCGTCAACAAAAGCCCAATAGGCAGCTGATGTCGTAGCAAATCCGTTTGGTACATCAATGCCAACATCACTTAGTGTGCTAAACATTTCCCCAAGTGAGGCATTTTTGCCACCCACTATTGGAACATCTTCTATTTTTAGGTCATGAAACCACCGAATCAAACTCTCTTGCATTAGAAATTCCTCCTGGTACTAAATTCTGAAGGTTTTTAGTCCGAAAAACAAAAAACGTACCCACATTGGCGGATACGTTTGTTTGTTTTATTTAATTTTCAGTTATCTGCCCATCCGCCCTTGGCAGAATAAAGACATAATATTTGTAACTATATTATCTTGCATCAGTTCACGATCAGATAGTGATGTCTGTCATATCGGCATATCATAAATGTAATGGTTTTCTTTATTTTTGCATGATTGTTGGATATCGTAAGCCAACTGTTCAACCGCTTGTTCTTTTAAATAGTCAAGAAAACCGCTTCCAACTTTCTCGGTAATAGCAACTACATCGCCATCAGATGATATTAGTGTAGCAACAAGATGATATGTATTTGTTCCGATCATCGTAATATCAAAATGAAGATGACTTTCGGGATATACTTTCCAGAAATTTCTTAAGGTGTTGCTTGTCATTATGTCACCTCCTCATATGATTGTTACATCTATATCGTAAACGCATATAGGTTACAAACGATAGATGTTTTACTTGTTTATAACAAACGTAATATTGTCTTTATGTACAGGTCTCGACTATAAAATCTTGTTGGATTCGTTTCTGCTCCTGTATCCACTCTATCCAGTCGCTAATACCTTCACCAGTACGACAAGATATATCGAATATCGATAATGTTGTTAATCTCTGGTTGAGCAATGTTACCCCTAGCTTAAAATATTCCATGTCGAAATCAATGTAAGGCAAAAGGTCGATTTTATTAAGAATTAATGCATCAACACCGCGGTACATCGTCGGATATTTATATGGTTTATCATCACCTTCGGGGACAGAAGCAATCAAGACATTTTTATGGGTTCCCAATTTCCATGCGGAGGGACAAATTAAGTTGCCAACATTCTCGACCAACAATAAATCGATCGCTTCAAGATCAAGCTGATTGATTGCTCTTTGGAGCATCCCTGCTTCCAGATGACATCCGCCACCTGTATTGATCTGAATTGCTTCAATCCCCAGCTCTTGAACCCTCTCGGCATCAATACTGCCTGCAATATCGCCTTCAATTACTGTGATTCTTAATTCATTACGTAATGCTTTAATGATGGCTTCGATTACAGATGTTTTACCTGCACCGGGGGATGCCATTATATTAACAGCCAAAACACCTGCTTGGTCAAGTTGTGTACGATTTATTTGAGCAATCTGATCATTGGCGCTCATAATATTAACAATGATCGGTATATTTTGCTTGCTCATCAGCTTCTCCTTCCATAACTTCAATTGAATCAACGTAGAATTCATCACCAGTAATGATTTCGCCCTCTATACTTCCACAATTCGGACAAATGAAATCAGGTGTATTCAGTGGATAAACCATCTGACAATTCAAACAACACACTTCGGCGGAAATACGCTGAAAATGGAGAGTCGCGCCAACTGCAATCGTATCGACACTGATGATGTCCCAATACATCTGGATCGACTCATCCACGAAAGACGATAATTGTCCGATGACAATATGAATATCGGTGATACGGGTCGCTTCTCCAGCAAAACGTAAACATATATCAAGGATACTTTCGGTAATCGGTAGTTCGTGCATGTATCATCGCCTTTAACAGATTCGAGGTAACTGTTCCCCACTTAGCATATCAACGATTCGCTGTACACCGATTGTACTGGTGATAGTGACTTGTCCCTGTCGTTCATTGGTCACCTGCCCGATAATCAACGCCGACGTACTTACAGGGTCTTGTCTTAGGATTGAAAGGGCATTTTCAGCATCTTCGTGTGGGATAAATGCAATAAAACGGCCTTCATTAGCGATATAAAGTGGATCGAGCCCGAGGATTTCACATGCGCCACGCACGTCTTCTCGCACAGGAATCAGTGGTTCTTGGATATGAATATGTGATTGAGATTTTTGAGCAATTTCAACTAGCGCACTTGCCAGCCCACCACGTGTTAAATCGCGCAGACAATGAACCTCAATATCTGCATCAAACAATGCTAGTACCGCAGATGCAACTGAAGCCGAGTCACTTTCAATTTCACTCTCAAATGACAATCCTTCACGTTGTGCCATAATTGCAATGCCATGTCGTCCAATGTCACCACTGAGGATAATCACATCGCCGATTTGCACACTGTCAGGTGCAATAGTCTGATCATGTTCAATAACGCCAATACCCGCTGTATTGATGAAAATCCCGTCACCCTTGCCCTTATCGACAACCTTTGTATCGCCTGTGACGATTTGTACATTCGCCACTTGTGCGGCATGCCCCATCGATTGAACAAGGTACCATAGTGTTTCCAGTGGTAAGCCTTCTTCAAGGATAAATCCCACACTTAAATATAAGGGGCGCGCACCACACATCGCCAAATCGTTCACTGTACCATGAACCGCTAGCTCACCAATATCACCACCGGGAAAATATAAAGGTTGCACCACATATGAGTCAGTTGTAAATGCTAATCGACCTGCGTTCATGTTAAATACAGCACCATCATGGGCAGAATCAAGGTAAGCGTTGTGAAATGTTTCAGTGAACATTTTCTGTATAAGCTGTTGCATCAAGCGTCCACCACCGCCATGCGCCATCAATACATGCGGATAATCTGAAATAGGAATAGGACAAACTAAAGAGAAATCAGGATGATTGGTCATTGTCGGTCAGCTTTCAACTCACCACGATAACGATAATATGCAGCACATGCTCCTTCGGATGAAACCATTGTTGCACCAAGCGGATG
>Ga0070729_10004785_pt1 | contig 14483 bp, 11 predicted proteins | sample tdDd472_FD_66725 | JGI IMG/M metagenome (GOLD analysis project Ga0070729, IMG submission 66725) | Marine sediment microbial communities from the Atlantic coast under amendment with organic carbon and nitrate - tdDd47.2 | ecosystem: Environmental > Aquatic > Marine > Coastal > Sediment | place...
CAGTTGCACTTGGTTTAATATTTCTTGAAATCTGCCAGATTCCTTCAGCAACTAAAACTGGTTCACCCAGAGTATCCCCTGAATTATTAAAAAATTGAAAATAGATTGCAAGTGGATTATCTGATTTCCAGCATATTACATATCCAGAATCTGGAAAAGCAGCTATATTAGATTCATGAGTTAATTCATAATTATCTCTTGATATTTTTTTTACTGGACTTAGTTTTTCAAATTCTGAGTTATTAATTTGGTAGTATAGATCTAAAGAATTCCAGCATATTACAATATTTCCATTAGCAAGTTCACATAATTTTAAATTTTCTAGAAATTTATATTGATCTGAATTTTCAATTATCTGAAACTCCTCATTATAACCAACCTGCCCAAAAAGTGAATTCACCAATAGAATCAACAAAATAGTAGTAATAAATCTGATTTTCATGGTTGCCTGTTCCCTCTTTTTCTAATTCAAATTTTATTATATCTTCTTCGGAGGTCATACTTCGATGCACTCAGCATGACAGGTTTTCCAACTCAAAACTCAATACTCAACACTTCTTCTACTTCAACAAAACCATCTTTCTAGTCTCAACAAACTCACTCCCGACACTCAACCGATAGAAATAAATCCCACTCGACAATCCACTTCCATCAAATTGAACCGAATAATTCCCAACATTTTGGTTTTCGTTCACAAGTGTCGTGATCTCTCGTCCCTGCATATCAAAAATCGATAATCTCACTTCACCGATCATTGCTAATTGATAATTGATCATTGTAGAATTGTTAAAGGGATTGGGATAGTTCTGTGATAGCGAAAATTCACTTAATATAGTCTCATCTTCATCAATCCCAACTTCTGCATCATGACTCACAAAGAAGCCATTGACATTACTACACCAGAGTGAATCATATTCCCAGTTTACAGCCTGGACTTTCCAGTAGTAGACACTTCCAATATCCAAAGTATCTGGTAATTGAAATGTAGTATCTTCAATATTTTTATAAATCAATGGATCTATAAATTCTTCAGAATCTGAAATATAAACATTATAAGTCATTTCCCATGGAAGATTTATATTCCATAGATTTGCTCTATTCCACTTAAAATTAGGTTTTGCGTTCAGTACTGTTTCATCCATTGCGGGATAAATAATTTTAAAATTTGATAATTTATTCTCTACTGGAACTTTTGATATCATTTTAGCATACAGATTATAAGAAAAACTATAATTCCCTTTATCGACCCATTGTTCCCTGATTACTAAATAATTTGAATCTGACAAAGTTTTAAAAAAATGATAATTTCTATATCTTTCTATTTTTTTATAATTAAAAATCTCAAATTCATGTTTTACTAGATTACCATTTTGATCTATTATTAATCCATTGCACATAAAATCAATAATATCATCTCCATATTGATTCATTTTCCAATCAAGTAGTATTATTCCATCATTTTTAAAATCAATATTTTCAACACTTCGCCAAGGATATTTCAATAATTTCTTTGTTCCTACCTCATTTCCTTGATAATCATAAATTTGTCCGTATAAACTCATATTATAAATCCAAACAGACATCCATTTTTCACCATCTAAGTTTAAAATTTTATCATCTTCACGCTGAATTGGATTTCCAATCTTTTTGCCTTCAACATTAAACAACTGCATATCTTCACTGTTTTTTAAAACAAACAACTCATTTGATAAAATTAGGATTTCCGTATCATATCCATCTCTCCATTTTTCTGATAGCCTAATATTTGTTCCAATTCTCTCACCATTAATAGTATATATTTGACCATAAAATCCTCTATTTTCACCCCAATAACCATGACTATCCCATGAAACTATGTATTTCCCATCAGGGAAGACATATGTTTTTGTGTAGATTTGGGGACCTAAAGTATTCTCTGCTCCTTGTAGATCACCAATTCTATTCCCAATCTCATCAAATAATTGCCAATAAACACATGCTCCAGTTTCATCATATCCTCTCCAAGCAATTACAAAATTATTGTTAGGTAAAATTTTCAAACTATGGTCTTGATATCCAGTAATTTCAATTTTATCACCAACAGGATTCCCAATTTTATTAAATATCTGGCAATAACGATCCCAGCAAATTATATAATTCTTATTATAAAATTGAGCAGCTATTTGATAACTACTATATCTTTTCTGATTAATATCATAGAAAGTTAGACTATCAATTGGATTTAAATACTTGTTGAATTTTTGCATACATATCTGAGGTTTATCTAAATTTTTATCTGTTATCCAGGAAATCATAAATCCATTATTTTCCATCGGAAAAATATAATACTTTTCATTCCACCTGCTTTTGCTATCATAATCATGACTAAGAATTAAATTAGTTTCATTATATAAAACCTGCCCAAATAGTGTATTCACCAATAGAATCAACACAATAGATGTAATAAATCTGATTTTCATATTTGCCTGTTCCCTCTTATTCTATTTCAAATTTTAATATTTGTATCATGTCATTCAGAATGAGCAAAGCGAATGAAGAATTTCCCTAAGTATTGCACATCCATTGGAGATTCTTCGTCGGATACCTCCTCAGAATGACAGCGTATCTTACCAATTACCAATTACCAATTACCAATTACAAATTACAAAAAACCTCTGTGTTCTCTGAGCCTATGTGGCTAATATTTCTTCACCAATCGAAATCCCACATAACCATATCCTAAAGTCGGATTATAAGAAAGACTGTTGTAATAAGCGAAAATAAGTGATTCGGAATTGTACCAGGAACCGCCACGGACAGTATGTTTATCCGTAGATGAAAGGTTCCAGTCGGAAGTCCATTCCCAGACATTGCCGGCCATATCAAAAGCACCGTAATAGGAGCGATTGTCCAACGTTACATAACCACCATGATTGGAGCCATCATAGTATCCAACCGGTGTGGTGCCATTATCAAAAGGATCACCGGAATTATGGTAATTGCAATAATAGGAAACAAAATCATTTCCCCAGGGATACTTGTGTCCTGTATTACCCCGGGCTGCTTTTTCCCATTCAAATTCTGATGGCAGACTACAGTGATAGTATTTTGCAAAGGCACTGGCACCGAACCAGGTGATTTCAGTTACCGGATGGTTTTCATAGTTTGAAATTACAAAAAATTTATTATTGTTAAATTTTATTCGTGCATCTTCATCCCCAAGATCATAATAGAGATAGGAATCTTGTGGAAAATTATCATCACCAGAATAATTTCCTTTCACTGAATTCGATGTAACAGACAATTTTCCATTATCAAAAACTTCCTGGAGGAAAATAGCATATTGTTCATTAGTCACTTCATATTTCATGATTTCGTAATCATAATCAATGGTTTGAGTTTCATCATTTTGTCCATAAGTAAAATTTCCGGCAACCACTTCTACCATTTCAAAGGGCAAATCAGGTATAATCTGGATAGTATCAATATTTGAGAAATCAGAATAATATGGATCAACAAATCCACGGACAGCATATTCGTAAGTCAATGTTGAATCAACATCAAAATCGGTGTAGGTATTGGTTCCAAAATTTACTAGAGCAATTTGATTGAATTCTCCACCGATTGTTTTGCGTTCCACAGAGATTTTGTGGTTGAAATGACAGAAATTCTCCCAGGTTAGTTTTACTGTTGTAGCGTCGACAACATCAGCCATCAGATTGTTGGGATTTACAATTATATTTCTCAGGCTTTTTTCGAGTGAATCAGTTTTAAATTCTTCGAAAAAAGCATAGAGTTTATAGTGATTCCAGCCATAATGTGGATTTTCATCAGTATAAAAATTATAGATTGTTGTGGTCAATAATTGCCATTGTCCGGCTTCATCCTGACGATAGACTTTGAAACCTTCTTCCCCTTCACTATTGTCATTCCAGATGAGGTTTAATTCATACAGGTTTTCCTGATCAATGTGGAGATTGTCAGGCATGGAAAAAGCCATATTGACACTTTCTCTGATTTCAGAAGTTTTAACATCTTTGTGATAAGCACGAATACTGTAATGATAGGTTACATTGGGCACGACATTTTCATCAATATATTCTGTTATATTCTGAGCAACTGTAGCATAATTTTCTATCCATGATCCGTCACCAACTTTCCGGTTAATACAGAAGCCTTCTTCTCCCTCAGAATTGTCGGTCCAGTTGAGTTTCAATGCTCCCATACTCTGCTTGGTAATGGTTAAATCCGTTGGTGCCTGAAAGATAGAATTGAGATCAGTTGTGGCTTCTTCAGATCGATATGTTCCATAAAATGCAGTGACTTTATAATAATTAGTTTCGTTGATAATAGTTGTGCTATCATAAAAAACCGTTGAATTTTCCGGTAAAGTGTCCAGTCTTGTCCAGTATTCACTATTGGCAAGTCGGTCAATATAAAATCCATCTTCGCCATCGGTTTCATCCACCCATTGTATTTTAACTTCCGACGGAGATATTTGAGTAGTTTGTAAATTTGAAACAGCCGGAAAAGATGGATATAAAGTATTTATTACTTCCTTTGATTCATTTTTTCCAGCATAAGCAACAAGTTTATAACTATAAAGTTGGCTTGTCTTTGGTTCAACTGTTGAATCAATTACCAATTGTGTATCAGGACTAATTTTTATAAAATTATCTATCCAGGGACCACCTCCAACTTTTCTGTGAATTTTGTATCCTTCGATATTGGCATCAACATCCTCCCAATTCAACTGAAATGAATTCAAAGAAGTCTGTTCGATATTGAAATTTTTGGGTGTCCATTCAGATTTGGTAATAGATGCTGATGGGTCAAAAGGATTGTTCCATTCCCTTCCACAATCAATTAGAAAAATTAAAATTACAAGAGACAAACTTACTTTTCTCATAAATTCACCTCCAATCCAAGTGAGAATTCATGTGGATTGTATTGCGTCTCTACTCTCAACATTTTATTTAGCATTCTGATTTCAAAGGAATAATTAACTGCCTTGAAAAAAGAAATAAATCCCACACCTAATGTTCCCAATGCTATATTGTCTTTCAATTTGATATCCTGATGTAATTGCTTTGCATCATCTCTTGCTGTATCGTAATCCTCGTACATCTGATCTGCTGAATATTTACAATAACCAGAAATTCCTAGTGAAACAGCGGATAGAATATAAAGCCCACGTTTATACAATTGTTTTTTATTAATTTCCTGTGTAATTGTCTTTAAATCAGGTTGAAGGCTCAAACTAATTATTGAACTTTCATCATCCATCAAGGTGACTATAGTATCAAGTGAAAAGTAATATTTGCTCTGTAACGAAATCTTGTAATCATCTACTTGCAGTTGTTTTGCTCTGATTGAATTTGTAGTTGTGTATCTATCATTAATGTAAATTTTTGTTTCAGGAGTTTTAGAATTAATTGTGAGGTAGCCAAATTTCTTTTCAGCAGGTTTTTCATAAGATAATTCTGATGCCACTTGTTTCATTCCTTCTTTGAGAAGCATGTCAATTTCACCAGTATAATCATAAGTGGCAGTATTTGTAATTTTTCCGGTTTCCACACTGATGATTCTGGCTGCAATTGTATAGGTTTCTCCAACTCGTGAAATACTTCCACCAACCATTTGCTCCACACCAATCAGTTTTCCGGCTTCAATGACACATTCATCAGAAGTACATCCAGATAATTGGAATCCCTGTTCATCGAGAATTTCCTCCATATAGCCACGTTCCATGATATCGAAATTTTTGTACTGGAAAAGTTCATTTCTGAAGCGGTCTGTCAAGGCTTTGGTCTCATTTTCCGAAAGTCCATTGGATAAAAAATCCAATACAGCAATCGGTGTTTGAGCATTAATTGTAATTATATGAATTAGCAATATCAGTAAAAGTCGTTTCATTTGTTTCCCTCGTTTTCTAGTCACAAAATTAAAAAACAAATCCCATAAAGAAAAGTAAACATTAATTTAATGTGATACATATCACAGGAATTAATATATAAATGAATAACAGTTTTGATAAAAGTGAAAATATTGATATTTTCTCAACAGTCGGATTAGAATTTAGAGGGAAATTTTCGATGGTTGTATTTGTAATAAATAGCATTTTGGGAAGTAGGCTGAAGCCTACTCTGCATACTTATTGCGTTGCATTGTACACCATGTTAAAACATGGTGCTAGTCCTAAATTACTGAGTAAAAAAAATTCTCCAATTCTATCTTTAGGATTAACACCAGACTTCAGTCTGGTGACAAATATACAAACCTATAGAAATCCTAGTCTGCTTCAGCAGACTTCCCAACACAAAATCATGGTGAACTAATGCTTCATTCCCACACAAAAATATGGATACACATAATCTGGGGAACAAAGAACCATGAACGACTTATGTTCGATGAGGCAGCAAAACAAATACATGAGCATTTTATCGATAAATCCACTGAACTTGAAATTCCAATAGAAACTCTACGAGTACAGCCAGAACATATTCATACTCTTATAAATCTACCATCAAACCAATTATTGGCCGATTACATGAAGAACCTAAAGGGTGAATCTTCATCATGGATCAATAAGAACAACCTTTTCACAACAAAATTTTCATGGCAAAGAGGATTTGGTGCTTTTTCAGTCAGTGCATCAAATCATGATCAAGTAAAGAATTATATCAAAAATCAGGATGAGCACCACAGAAGAAAAACCTTCAAAGAAGAATATGAAGAGTGGCAGAAAAAATATGGAGTTTTTAGTGAGCAGATTTAGATTGGAAAGTAGGCTGAAGCCTACTCGCGATTTTATTTGGTTGTCACTACACACCACGTTGAAACGTGGTGTTATTCCTAATGTACCAAAACAACATATTTCGATTTTCACTTCGACAGTTGCTGAATATTTTTTAATACTTAATTCTCATATCAAATATTTTATTCTATGTAAAGTTTTAGGATTAACACCAGACTTCAGTCTGGTGAAAACGAATCAACTAAACATACATCAGAGTCTGCTTCAGCAGACTTCCAATACAATAAAATCTCACCAGGAGCATAAATGAAAAAACATCTCATTTTATCAATAATCATTTTATCATTGATCACATCACTATTTGGAAATGGTGTTGCCATCACAAATATTATTCGTGGACACAACCTAAAACTTGTTTCCACCAGCATTGATGTAATGGTGGAAAACCAAATTGCCATTACCAAAACTACCCAAACTTATATCAATGAAACCGACTCCACTGTCAGCATTCAATATGCTTTCCCGCTCCAGGATGACGAAAGTGCTATACAACTAAAATGGTTCATCGATGATTTCTGGTATATTGCAAATATGGGAGCCAATCCTGATTCCTCAGGTGGTGGAACTCCAGCCAATACTGCTGCAAAATTTGAACAGTACCTGGGTGATACACCACTGATGTTCAAAATTGATCAGGAACTTCCAGCAGGAGATGAATTGATTGTAGAACTTCAATATGTAAATCTTCTTCCCTACAATTCCGGCAGTGTGATTTATTCTTATCCAAATAATTATGATCTAATACAAAATACGCCTCTACTTACTCAGGATTTCATTTTTTCAATCAATTCTCAGAGGACAATTGAAGAACTGAACCTTTTGAGTCATTCTCACGATAATTTAACCAATGATGGTAATTTTGCCGAAATTGGATTTTATCTCAATGAACTTTCAGCAGATGAAGATATCAATGTTGAATATATCCTCAGTTTGGACGAACTGGGGCTTTTTGGTCTCAGCACATTCTTACCGGATTCCATCGTACCAGATAATGGGAATCGTGGTTTTTTTGCTTTCATTGCGGAACCTGATCCTGATGACAATGAAAACATTATCGAAAAAACTTTCACACTGATCATCGACTGTTCTGGCAGTATGAAAGGTGAAAAGATGACGCAAGCGAAGAATGCGTCAAACTTTATTGTCAACAACCTAAATTTTGGTGATAAATTCAACATCTGTAATTTTTCAACCGAAGCAGAATTTTTTCAGAATGAACATGTTGAATACAATGCTTCTACCCAGATCGAAGCTTTAAACTATATTGACAGTCTGGAAGCCCTTGGCTGGACTAATATTTCAGGAGCATTAACTGAATCAATCAAGCAATATGGATTGGTATCTGACAGCACTGCAAACATAATAATTTTCTTAACAGATGGCGAACCTACTGTAGGATTAACTGAAACCCAGGATATCCTTGATGAAATTGATCGTTTTGTCGCCGACCTAGTTGCCCCAATTTCTATTTTTTCTTTTGGAATTGGAAGTAGCATAAATGAACAATTATTGTCATTACTTTCTACAGAAAATAATGGTATTGTTGAATATCTCGGTGATGATGAGATTGAAGAGAAAATCACAAACTTTTATTCAATCATCAAAAGCCCGGTGTTATTAGAGACAAAAGTTTCATTTGTACCAGCAGTAATTGATGAAGTTCATCCGGCAAAACTTCCAAACCTCTACCAGGGACAGCAAATGCTGGTGGTCGGTCGATATAATGAAGCAGGAACGATTGGAATTTCTCTAGATGGAGAAGCTTACCAACAACAAGTAAATTATCAATACGAATTAGCTCTTTCCGATTCGAATGATGTAAATAAAAGATTTCTCCCAAAAGTTTGGGCAAAAATGGCAATTGAAGATCTCTTGATTGAATATTACAACTTTGATGAAGGTTCTGATGAAGCTGATAATATTCAAGATGAGATTGTAAAAATCAGCCTGGCATTTGGTGTGATAGCACCCTTTACCCAATTCAGTGGTGGCGATCCAACATCAATTGATGAAGGTGAAAACATTTTCGAACAGATTCCACAGGATTTTGAATTATTGGGTAACTATCCAAATCCATTCAATCCAACAACCTCTATTCAATTCAAAGTGTATAACAATCTTAATATAATCGCTCACGTAAAGATTTACAATTCACTTGGCCAATTGATCCGCACTTTGGCAATTCAGATCAATGGTGCTGGTAATTATTCAACTTTCTGGGATGGCAAACTTGCTGATGGAATCATTGCTCCAACAGGTGCATATATCTATGTGATTGAATTGAATAATACTGTTTTGTCTGGGAAAATGACATTGATGAAGTAAAAACTTAATCACCTTGCGAATGGTCTTTTGACCTTCGCAAGGGTGATTTCTCATATAGCGACCATTTCGAAGGCCTTTCAGCCATTCGCAAGGTCTTAATGAATCTTATATTCTTCTACTTCTTTGAAAACCCGCATAAAATTCCCACCCCAAATCTTGATGATATCTTCTTCGGAGTAGCCACGGTTCACAAGTTCTTTAGTGATGTTGCCCATTTCACTAACATCATAACAATCTGCCAGTCCACCACCACCATCAAAATCTGTTCCGATTCCAACATAATCAACTCCGATCAATTCAACAATATGATCGATATGGTCAACAGCATCAGATACAGTTGCTAATGGTGCTGGAAATTTCCGATTGTATGCATACCATGCTTCACGTGCGATGTCTTTTTTATCTTCGGGAAGAGAACTGTAATCCGGATACTTTTTTCGCCATGCTGCTTTTGCTGAATCATGTTCTGCACTGGCTTTTAAATCTTTTACATACATAGAAAGAATACACATCTGGATCACACCGCCGTTTTCTTTCAATTTCAGAAGCATGTCGTCAGTCATGTTTCGTGGATTGTCACAGATTGCTCTTGCGCAGGAGTGCGATGCTATCACAGGTGTCTTTGACAATTCCACAACATCATAAAAAGCATCATCAGAAATGTGAGAAACATCGATAATCATTCCCACATCATTCATTTCTCTTACCACATCCTTACCGAATTTACTTAGACCACCATGTTCAACTGAATCCGTTGATGAATCACAGATATCATTGTTTTTAGTATGGCAAAGTGTAATATAGCGTGCGTCTTTCTTGTAGAAAGTTTTTATATTGGAAATGTCATTGCCAATTCCATAACCATTTTCAATCCCGATATAAATAGCTCTCTTGTTTGCTTTTTCTAATCTATAACCATCGCTAGATGTTTTAGCAATTTCTGCTATCTCTGAATTTCTGTTTGTTACTGCATGTATAGAATCAATAATATTATGAGTTTTTTGGATTACTTTTTCATTAGCTTCTGGTGTTCTTGCTCCTTGGCCCAAAAATGCTGCAAAAAATTCGGCATCCAAACCGCCTTCTTTCATGCGGATAAAATCAACTTTGCTTCCATCTTTCATCGGATCATGTTTTTCACCAGGATTGTAACCTTTTCCCATGAAACGCATTGGTGTATCGCAATGTGTATCAATCGTTAATGCTTTCGCATGAATTTTTTCTGCTTTTGATAATGTACTTGAAGTACAAGAAATGAACAATTGGATAACTACTAATCCTAAAACAACTAATTTTTTCATACCAAATCCCTCTGTAAAATTATATTAACAAAGATTATATGAAATCAAGTGGTTAAAAACAAGATGCTTTTTGTTGAATTAAGAATTTTTCATATGTAGTGCAGATTAGTCCTTTTACATAATAATTACAGTCATAATCCCCACTACAACTACTACAATTTTGTATCTAAAAAATATAATCCTACATATTTTCAAAACTACTTAAATCTACCATCGACAAACCAAATACAGATTAATCGATTTATAAATAATTCCCATCAGAAAAACCTATCAAATCTATAAATACAAAAATGTATGCTAGAATATTCATATTACAAAAATGAACCACCTAATCGTTTATTCCAAAGAACTAACATACTATTAATCAAGATATTACAAACAAAAATTAAACTCTGGCATCGAGATTGACTTATATAAAAGCGAAAATTAAAAACCACTAAAAGGAGAACAACATGAAAACTATTAAAACTGTAATTTTGCTTATTCTATTATCTACTAGTATTATGATGGCTGGCGATTTATCTATTGGTGCTGACCTTGTGAACAGATATGTATGGCGTGGATGCGATTTTGGAAATGCTGCCGCAGTACAACCTGGAATTGCTTATGCTGTTGGAAATTTTGAAGTTGGTGCCTGGGGATCATGGTCAATCAATGGTGCACCTGGTGGCAACGAAAACGATCTTTATCTATCTTATTCTTTAAAAGGTATTTCAATCACTATAACAGATTATTTTTTCCCTGAATATACTGGCGATGATGACATAGACCAATTCGATGAAGACGGTGGGCACGTATTTGAAGCAATGGTTGGAACAGAACTTGGTAAATTCAGTGTTATGGGAGCAATGAATTTCATGGGTGTTGATGCTGACAATTCCATGTATTTTGAACTGGGATACGGAATTTATTCCAGCGATGAAATTGAATCGTCAATCTTCCTCGGTGCTGGAAATTATGCTTATGTAGTTGAAGAAGATTTCAATATAGTAAATGTCGGCATTAGCGTTTCAAAAGGTAACCTATCCGCTGCCTATATTATCAATCCAGATCAAAAAACATCATTTTTAACTTTCGGTTTATCAATATAAATAAAGGAGAAATCATGCGGCAAAATAATAATCTTTTCCAAAACCAACTATTTGTATCCAATTATAATTATTTAAACGAAATTCATGCAAAGAAAGTAAAACACAAAACATCCGGAGGCCGATTATGTTGCGAAAAGCACTTATAACCATAATTTTTATTACAATTTTATTCTCAAATATTAATGCTGATGGAAACCTAACAAAAATTATAAAAGCCTATAATAATAATCTCGAATCAGATTCCAAAGGTGTTGTAGAAAGTAGTTTGATGTACATCTCAAAACTTCGTCTTGATTATCCTAAGGAAGATTACCACAATGTAGTATCAAAACTTGACAGATTGATGAAAAATGAAAAATCAAAAAGTCTGCATTATAAAATCTACCTGACAAGATTATTACCTTCATCACCTCATTTACAAATTGAAAATCCCGATACAATTGATTTCGTTGAACCATCGGATTTTTTCCTTGAGATCAGCGAACAATTATTCAAAGGGATTGACGTTACTACAAAATAAATTCTTTACTTACCTTTCTCTTCCTTCAAAAGTGAGGCTTGCCACCTCACTTTTTTTATTGTTTTGATATTTACCATTATTTCAAGAAATTTACATCGTTAAAAATAAATGATTAAATAGGATACAATATGAAACTTACAGCGAAAGCAGAAGCACAAATTTCTTTGCAGGATTATTCAAAAAAGACAATAATTGAAGGTGTGGAAATACTCAATCTGAAAAGATTCAATGATGATGGCGGTTCCTTCACAGAACTTGGCCGTTTATCATCCGGGATTCCTGAAGCACTTCCAGATTTTGAAATCAAACAAGTGAATTACAGTGAAATGTCACCTGAAGCAATCAAAGCATTTCATGTTCACCGTAATCAAACCGATGTCTGGTTCGTCCCTCCAAGAGATAAAATACTTCTGGTTTTGGCTGATGCCCGTGAAGGATCTGAAACTGAAGGCGTAGTAATGCGAATTCCCCTTGGTGATTTCAATTCACGATTAGTGAAAATCCCACCAGGTGTTGCCCATGGCTGTAAAAATGTTGCTACTGAAAATGGACAGATAATTTATTTCGTAAACCAGGTTTTCTCAGCTGATCCAGATATTTCTGATGAAGGAAGGTTGCCCTGGGATTACTTTGGAACAGATGTCTGGGAAATTGAAAAAGGATAATTAGTTAAATAAAGTTGAATTAGTTAAACTGGTTGAACTGGCTTCTCCTAAGGAGCATTGCAAAGTTGGATTAATTAGGTAATTGGGAATTAATGACTAAAAAACATAAAAACATAGAAATAATGGCACCGGTCGGTTCTTATGAATCATTGCAAGCGGCAATCCAGGGTGGAGCGGATTCAGTTTATTTTGGCATTGAGCAATTGAATATGCGTTCACGATCATCAAAGAATTTTACAACAGATGACCTCCGTGAGATTGTCAGAATCGCCAAAGAAAATGACATCAAAACCTATTTGACGTTAAATACAATTATATACGACAATGACATTGAATTGATGAAAACAATCGTGAATACTGCCCATGAAGCAGGATTAACTGCGATTATTGCCAGCGATATCTCTGTGATTCAATATGCTTTTTCTAAAGGCGTGGAAATCCACATCTCTACACAGGCTAATGTCACCAATATCGAGGCAGTGAAATTTTATTCACATTTTGCTGATGTAATGGTGACAGCACGAGAATTGACTATCGATCAGGTCGCAGAAATCACAAAGCAAATCCGATTACAAAATATCACCGGTCCCAAAGGTGAGCTTATCCAGATTGAAATCTTTGCTCATGGTGCACTTTGCATGGCTGTATCCGGGAAATGCTATATGAGTCTTCATGCGATGAACCAGTCAGCAAATCGCGGAGCATGTTTACAGGTTTGTCGTCGCTCGTATACACTTATGGACAACGAAACCGACAACCAAATCGAAGTTGACAATGAATACCTGATGTCACCCAAAGACCTCTGGACAATCCACTTCCTCAATAAAATTCTGGATGCCGGTGTAAGAGTTCTAAAAATGGAAGGACGAGCCCGATCACCCGAGTATGTTCGCACAGTTTGTGAATGCTACTCAGAAGCAGTGGATGCCTGGTACAATGACGATTATACAGAAGAGAAAATCGAAGCGTGGAAAACTCGTCTGCAATCGGTATTCAATCGTGGGTTCTGGAATGGATATTATCTCGGTGAAAGACTTGGAAAATGGAGCCATCGCTATGGATCTAGAGCAACTGAGCGTAAAGTTTACATCGGTAGAGTGACCAATTATTTCAATAAATTGCAGGTAGCTGAGATTTCACCTGATGCTAACCAATTTTCTGTTGGTGATAAATTGTTAATCACAGGACCAACAACCGGTGTTGAATACATTGATGTGAAAGAAATTCGCGAAGATGACAACTCTATCGAAACTACCAATCAGGGTATTGCCTGCTCCATAAAAAGTGAAGTAAAACTCCGCCGTTCAGATAAAGTATATAAAATCGTTGATGCGGATCAGGTAGTACAACAGTAAATCTGTTAAACTAGTTGAATTGGTTGAACTGGTTGAATTGATAAATTACGTAATAAGGAATAAAAATGACAAAAATCAGAGGTTTTGAAAAAATTTCTATTGAGCAATTCGAGAAAGATATAAAAGATACAAATTTATATAGTGAAGTAAAACTTCCACAACGTGCCACTAAACATTCTGCCGGATATGATATTTTCGCAGTTCAGGATATTATGTTGAAACCAGGTGAAATGGCTGCATTTCCAACAGGAATCAAATGCTACATGCAAAATGATGAATGGTTCTCCATCCGTGTGCGGAGTGGTCATGGATTCAAGTTCAACCTCCGTCTCAAAAACCAGGTTGGCGTAGTGGATTCAGATTATTACAACAATCCAAAGAATGAAGGCCATATTTTTATCGCATTACAGAATGAAGGCAACAAAGATTT
>Ga0070729_10004788_pt1 | contig 14478 bp, 7 predicted proteins | sample tdDd472_FD_66725 | JGI IMG/M metagenome (GOLD analysis project Ga0070729, IMG submission 66725) | Marine sediment microbial communities from the Atlantic coast under amendment with organic carbon and nitrate - tdDd47.2 | ecosystem: Environmental > Aquatic > Marine > Coastal > Sediment | place...
TGCAGATCAAACCCTACGATAACGACGCTACCGACCCAATCGTCGATCTAATCACGACCATTCAGATTCAGGAATTCGGCGTGGCAACGTCTGCCGAGAAGCAGCCCGATCTGCGCGATATCCCCGGTTATTACCAGCAGGGAGTCGGCAATTTCTGGCTGGCTACTATCGACGATGATCTGGCTGGCACCATCTCCATCAAGGACACCGGTGACGGTATCTGCGCCCTGCGCAAGATGTTCGTGAAAAAAGAATATCGCGGCAAAGAACGCGGCGTTGCAGTCGCGCTGATGGCGACCTTGCTGGATTGGTCAAAAGGGAAGGGCGTCCGGGAAATTTATCTCGGTACCGTGGACGTCTATCACGCCGCTCATCGGTTCTATGAAAAAAGTGGTTTTGTCGAAGTCTCGCGTGAACAGGTGCCGGACAGCGTCCCGCTCATGGATGTTGATGTAAAGTACTACTGCTATCGTTTTTAACGAGAAAACCCGCTCTCCCGTTCCACCAGACACACCCGTGTCGTAAACGATTCATACCATTCTTCCCGGCCCCTCCGCTGCGCTTCCAGATGCTCGGGGTGCTGCTGCCATTGCTTGATGGCGTCCAGATTTTCCCAATACGATACAGTGATGCCCACGTCTTCTCTGGCGGATTCGACCCCGAGGAAACCGGGCATTGTCCTGGCCAGTTCGACCATGCGTTCGGCTGTCTCTGCGTATCCGTTGTCTTCGGGTGTGCGGGTGGAGGTGAAGATGACGGCGTAATAAGGCAGGCTGGCTTTCATCATATCAGATTAATCCGTTTGCACTGCGAACCCTTGGGCAGGAACAGGAGCATATCCGGTGTCTCGGTCACTGGATGATCCAGATTCTGGGCCAGGAATCGTGATGGATGCTTTTCAAGCAACGGGCCGGGTTTGAGGAATGTTCGGCAATACATCTCACCCCAGTTGGTGGTGTAGATGACTGAGGCCTGTTCGATCTTCTTCGTGTCGGCAGGTGTGGTCAGGTTGATGATGAAAAAGACGCGGATGACCCGTTCCGGAGCAAGACCCTCGCTGATGTCCCGCTCGAAGGTGTCGTAGAATGGGAAAAATTCGTGCATGGAGGGCATGACTTTTTGAATGTCTGCCACGGCGATGGGAGCCACGGTCCGGTCAGCCTGGAGCAGGCTTTTGGGATGATATATCTGGTTGGCCAGAAGCCATGCCAGCATGTGGACCGGGTCGCCGCTGCGGTGCAGCAGCTGGAGTGAATCGGCAGATTTCTTGGCCTCTGCCCGGGAACCACCACGTACGACCCAGATGGGTTTTTTGCCGGGCGCTTTTTGCGCTGAAAAATGGAGGATGGGGAAGCCGCCGCCCTTGGTGTCAACTAATGGCACTCGCATGATCTTATGCTGCTTCTTGGAGAAGTTGGCTCCGATACGCCGCCCCATGCGAGTCAAATCCTCGGCGTTGATCATTGACTTGCCCTTGCCGTCCTCTGACATTCCAGCCTGGATGCGTTGGTAAGTGTTGACCATGTACTGGCGAACATCGGCTCCCATCTTGAGAGATTTGTCGAATGTCCAGGCCACGTCGCTGTTGCACACCTTGCTGGGATCCACATTCCCCGGGCCGAACAGGGCGGAAATAAGGCTCTGGTCCTCGGAGCGGGCAGCTAGTCCCATGAAAAACGGAATGTCGCACAGGTTAGCCTTGAACATGAACGATTCGGTGAGCAATGCCGCAGCTTCCTTGTCACCTCGTTTGGCGTAGTAGGAATGCAAGGTGCTGAACAGGGTGGCATAGGGGTCGGTGTGGCGCACATCCCGTCGGTTCAGGGTTAGATTGAGCTTGATCCGGTCACAGAGTGAAAGCGGTGATGTTTTCGGGTCGGCATAAGTCTCCAGCAATCCTAGTTTAAGCACGGATTTGAAGGGCGAATGGATCGCCTTTGCCATCTGCCACAGGGAACCACCGAAATATTCGTCGGGCGGAATGGGCGCAAGGTGACCGAAGTCCTCCAGACGCGGTTTGCCCGTGATGGGGTAGCGGCGTGATGCCTGGATATAGTTGTCATAGGCCTTTTTATCTGCTCCGGCAGGTGTCACCCACCATGCGATATTCTTGCCGGAGAGCTTGAGGGCGGTGCGGTAGAATTCTTCCTTGAGCAGGAGCGCCTGGGCAGAACCGGAGCTTTCTTCGTCTTCACCTGAGGAGAATCTGTTGTAGCGCACATCATCCATTCGCATGGGGAAGAAGTGAGCTTCCAGTCCGAACTCGCTTTCCGCCCAGAGTCCGATGGCGTCGAGCTTGCGTTTGAGGCCGTTCTCAGTGTCCAGGCTGAGGTCGCCGTCGTAGCAGACCCAGCAGTCAAGGTCGGATTTGGCGGTCTGAGCCACGGTGCCCAGGCTGCCCATGGCATAGACTGCAAGGATACGGACTTCTGGTGCGCTTTTCTTGGGTTTGTGGTCCGGGAAATACTGTTTGGAAAGTTCCAGAGTCGTTAGGCCAGGGTAGTATCCCCAGACCCTGCATGATGGCACATTCTCAAGTTCAAATTTTCGTTCGAATACGTCGGTTTCAAGCAGGTGCGGCAGGATACGGACATAGATCTGCTGTTCTCGTTCCATGCTGTTTATGGCTCGCGCCAGACGACGGCGGTTGTTGCAGATCATGCGTCGCTCACGTTTGAGAAATGTCAGTTCCCTGGACCAGGCGATCATGACTTTTTGTGCCATGGCCGGGTCGGTCCTTTTGACGTTGGGGAGAGCTTCCTTTTCCAGTTCGTGGGCATAACCTGCTAGTTGTCTGACCCGGTTGGCCAGGAACAGGGCATGGGGAGTGTCTGAGTTGCGGATGGTCGAATGAGTCACCGAAGAGCCAGGCATGTCCACTGAGGTGAGGATGGAGCCTTGAATGGAGACCGCATGAAAAACGGTGTTGAAGAATTCCACGCCACGGAAGTCGCTGTCTGTGAAGTCGGTACCAGTCAGGTCCACGTCTTCGAAGCGGGTCGTTCGAACGTTGCTGTCGTAGAAACTGCAACCGGACAATGCGGAAGTGGTGATGCCGGTCAATCGTATTGTGACGCTTAGGAATGCCGCTCCGCACATGGTGCAGCTTCTGAATTTGCAGTCGCGGAATTCACAATTGGTGAAGGCTGCCCCTGTGAAATTGCAGTTGTTGAAAGAGCACTTGGTGAAGGTCAGGCCGGTGAAGTCCACGCCGGTGAAGTCGTTCGCATTGAATGTCGAGCCGGTGGCTGAACCACCGGAGAAGACGGTCCCGGTCAGGACATTTGAAGCGATTTTGGAGCGAATGAAATCGACTTTGATGAAGGCGGAGTTGGAAAGGGTGAGGCCGGTCAGTTCTCTTCCGTCGAGTTCTTCGCCTTCCACACGAGAGCAGGACAGGTCCATATCCCGTATGTTCCGGAGTTTAGGAAGGAGCTGTTCAAGCTTTTTCGGGCCTGTGTTGAATAGCTTGGCGAAGAATCCTGGTTTCTGGCAAGAGCCGGTGACGCCGTCCTGATCGTCAGAGGCGGCGGCGTTTCCACTCATTAACGGGGCTGACCGTCCCTTGGATGTGCCTTCGCGGTTGACGTTGTTGATGAAATCCGGGGCAATTGCCGTGAGTGCGCCGAAGGCTTCGAGCTGGGCTCCTGCCCTCATTTTTTCGGGCAGGGAAGAGAGATAGCTTGCGTATCCTTTGTCGCCGAGGAGAGGCACGCGCGTCACGGCGGCCTTTTTCAGGGCAGGCATCCTGGTACGGATGGTCGCCATCAATTTGCCTAGTGAAGGGTGATCCTGGGCGATGATCCCGTCTATGCAGACTCCGGCGAGACCGTCCTTGGACTTTTTGAGCACCTTGAGCAGCATGTCGAGCACTGATTTGTTCTTGGCCTCGGCCACGGCGGTGATGGTCTGTATTACCTGTATCGTTGGTTTGATGAATCCTACAGACACTGACACTGCCATTGTCTGCGCCAGTTTTTCATCGTCCAGGGCGATTACTATGTTGCACAGGTCTTCCAGTTCGTGGTCGCTGGCACCGGTCTCAAGATGGGTTGCTATCCATTCTCCGAACTCCCCATTCATGATTACCTGTTGCGCCGGGAAGGCCAGAGTGTCGCCCGCTTTGCCGAGTCCGGCAATGAAAGGAACAAGCTCTATCGGGTCAGTGTCGGCCAGGGGGGTCATGAGGGATTCGAGCCAGGACAGTGTCTCTTTGTCATTGTCGCCCGGATAGTTCAGCAGCATTTCATGGGCCAGGCTGAGTCGGTTGGAAGCCGACAAGGTCGCTATCTTGGCGGCCAGTTCCCTGAGGGGCATCGCCTTGCTGTGGATGAATCGTGAGACCAGGATGCGTCCGAACCTGCCTGAGCACAGGAGGGCGTGCAGGCAGATTTGCACGATGTGCGAATCCTTGGAGCTGTTGGCTATGCGGTAAAGATTGAGAGCGGTTTCGGCGATGGGACCGGCGTCCCTGCTAAGGCTGGAGGATGAAGTCTCCAGATACTCAATGAATCGTTTTATCTGGGGAGTGATGTTAGGCGCGTCAGTAGAGACCGGGTTGAGAGTGTATGCCCGGATTGAAGATGAGACTTCTTGTATGTTCGTACTGTTTCCTGTCATCCTATCTCTTCCGCCTTTGCTAGGATGTCCCTATATTTTGCAGCGTATTGTGCTGGAAGTCAAAGGCCTTAGCTGCTGAAGGCGTTATTATTATTTTAGCGCTGCAAATTGTGTGTGTTTCCGTGTGAATGTTTGAAGGGGTGAAAAGGGGTGGAAAGCCGCTTAAACGCTCGTTTGAAAGGCAAAAAGACTTTGACTCATGGGTGACAATGGCCTAACGTCGCCCACTATTATTATATGTCCGAAAAAACCGGCATCAAACCAAATTCAGGAAATACAATATGTATACATTGCGTACCCTTCCGGGAGACGACGTCCGCCAGATCATGTGGCGTTTCGCCGATCGTTTCGATCTTCAGATGTCTATCCAGTCCGCCCGTTCCATTGCTCGCAGCGTAGTTGCCAAGCTCGTAGCCGAGGGAGCGAGAAATACTCACGAATGGACCGACGAGAAAAATGAACTTCTCACCACCTTTGATCAGTCGGGTCTGACCGCTCTTTTCATGGACCCCGAGCAGGGTGGTTTCATCGAAGGACCAAAGAACCTGGCACTTGCCCTGGTCACTTTCGAGCTGTCCTGGGTTGACGCGGGTGCAGCCACCTGTTCCCTGGCATCCAATCTGGCTCTGGCCCCTATTCACGAGAAGGGCACTCCTGAACAGCGTGACTACTACATGGGTAAGTGTGTTCCGCCCCAACCGGGCGAGGACCGTAAAATATGGCGTGGCGCTTTCGCGCTGACCGAACCCTTGCCCTACATCGGAGTCGATACCGGCGTGCTTTGCGGCAAGGCCACCGTGGCTGAATGGAAGGACGGCGAAGAGCCGATGCTTCAGGTTGACAAGCGTGGCCGGTTCATCACCAATATGGACTTTGCCAACTTCGTCACCGCTGCTGTTGAGTCCAATGACGACCGCATCAAGGGTTCCTTCATGATCACCCTCGAAGAGGGCGATGAAGGTATCTTCGACCGTGGCGCGCCCACTCTCAAGATGGTTCACCAGCTTTCCTCCACCCGCGATCCCATCATGAACCTCAAGGTTCCTGCCAGCCGTATTATCGGTGGCTACGATGTTGTGGATGGCGTTATCATTCCCAAATACAATCACTCCGAGATCATCGGGGCTGTCTTCCACCGCACCCGTATCCCGGTCGGGCTGATGTCCTCGGCCAAGCTGCTCTCCGCAGTCGAGCCGGTCATCCGATACCATCGGAATCGTTTCCGCGGCGGTGACGCTTGCAAGGAAGGTTCCCCGCGTTTCGACAAGGGCATCCAGAGCAACGAAGACGCACTCCAGCGTTTGATCGATGTCTGGGCCAACGGCGAGGCCGGTTGTTCCCTGGCATTTGCAGCTTCCCGTCTGGCTGATTCTTTTGATCCTATCGAGAAGGCCAAAGAGGCTTATTTCGAGGCAGAAGGTATTGTCAGCCCGCGCAAGCAGATGGCTGTCCTTCGCAAGCTCAATGATCAGGTCATCGAACTCATCGATCTCGAATATACTCCCGAAGCAGAGCGCGATCAGGCTCGTTATGCTGAACTCAAGAGCAACACGCTCGTCGAATATGCCTACATGGAAGCCCTTGGCGGCATCCTTAATCCGGGCGTCAAGCTCTGGAACACAGGCGTCGGCGCGACCATGATGCGCGAAGCAGTCTCCCTTGTGGGCGGCTACGGCATCACCGAGGATTGCCCCGGTTTCCTGATGCAGAAATGGACTGATACCCAGCTTGAGGCAACCTACGAAGGTCCCGAAGCTGTTCAGCGCCGCCACATGACCATGACCATGACCAGCGATGTCTTCCAGGCTACCGTGTCTGCATGGATTCGTCAGATGCATCGCGCTGGCAAGGATATCCCCGGCCTGGGCGGTTACGTTCTCGCTTCTGCCATGGAACTCTGGCAGTGGACGCTTGAGCACCTCAAGACCGCCAAGGACGACGAGGGCCGCAAGCTCTTCCACAACAAACGTCAGGGTGTGACTTTCCCGCTGGCCGATGCACTTGGTTGGCTGCTCGGACCTTACTACCTGGCAACCGATGTCATGGAGCTGATCGAAAAAGGCCCCATGTCTCCGACATTGGCAGAAGGCATTGACGACTTGACCGGTTTCTACAAAGACGTCACCCACGTGCAGGCCGCCCGCGCTGCCGGTGAAGTTGCTCGTATTTGCACCGAACTCGTTTACGGGTTCAATGAGTGCAACGGCGAATGTTCCCGTGATGATCTCAAGGAATTCGTGGAACTCAAGGCCAAAGTCGATATGTGCATGGCCGGTTCGCGTAACGCCAAGGACCGTGCAGGTAACGCACTGACCGATGTCATGATTCCCGAGGCTCTTGATTACCCGATGGGTTAAATTGAAATGATTCTGCGAGAGGGGAGCGATCCGTTCCCCTCTCGTTTTCTTTTTCCAGACTTGAGTACCACCTTTCCCGGAGGCAACAATGAGTGATGAGACTCCCCGCGCTGAGATGGAAACCGATATTGTTTGTGTTGGCTTTGGGCCTGCCGCAGGCGGTTTTCTGACCACCTTGACTCGTGGACTGATGAACGAGGATGGGACACCTGTCGCTGACAGCAAGGCGATGCCGGGCATGCCTCCGCAGGTCATTTGCTACGAGCGTTCGGATGACATCGGATTCGGTGTTTCCGGCGTGGTGACCAAGGGACGCGCCATCAAGGCGTCGTTCCCTGACCTTGATCTCTCACAGATTCCCATGGCTCATGAAGTCACTAATGAGAAAATTTTGTACCTCAAGGACCCTGTTGGCGCGAGCCGCAGGCCTGCCGCATTCAAGCTGGCTGACAAGATGCTTGGCCGGTGGATGGAAGACGACGCATTCGAGCTGCCGTATGTCCCGGCGTTTCTTGAGAAGCATCCTGGCATGATCTTTTCCATAGGCCAGCTCAACCAGTGGGTGGGCGGTAATCTGATGGGAACCGGCATGGCTCAGATCTGGCCCAGTAGTCCGGTGGCAGAACCGCTCATGGATGGCGAGGCCGTCAAGGGCGTGCGCATGGCTGATCAGGGTGTTGAGAAAGACGGCACTCCGGGTGCTGGTTTCATGCCCGGCATGGACATGAAGGCTGCCCTGACCGTTATCGCCGATGGTCCGGTTGGACCTGTCGGACAGCATCTTGATCGTGAATTGGGGCTGCCCGATGGCAACCACCAGCGCGAGTGGGCAGTGGGCATGAAGTGTGTCGTTGATCTGCCCGAAGGATGCGATTGGGAAGCCGGGACCGTACTGCATACCATCGGTTATCCTGAACCTGAAATTTTCGGTTTCCTTTACGTATACCCCGGCAACGTCGCTTCCATGGGCATCTTCGTGCCGTCGTGGTTCGATAATCCGGTTCGCACCGCCTACCGCTACATGCAGCACTGGATGCAGCATCCGTATCTGTGGAAGCGCCTTGAAGGCGGCACCATGCGGTCATGGGGCGCGAAGTCGTTGCAGGAATCCGGCAAGCGCGGCGAGCCGTTCCTTGCTGGCGACGGGTTCGCCCGCATCGGTGAGGGCTCCGGCTCCACCAACGTGCTTACTGGTTCTGGTGTGGACGAGGCATGGGCCACAGGCGTGCAGCTTGGCGAGTCCGTGCTGGAATTGCTGAAGGACGGCAAGGAATTCACCAAGGAAAACCTGAATGCGACTTACGTAGCCAAACGCCGCGCCTCCTGGGTGGAGGAAGAGGCCAAGGTTGCGGAAAATTCACGCGACGGTTTTACGAAGGGCGTCATTCGCGGTTTCATCGGCATGGGTCTTTCCGGCCTGACCAACGGGCTTATCAACATGCCTGGCGACGCTGTGAAACCGCAGGACCGCATCCCGACTATCGAAGCCTATTATAAAGATTATATCGCCGAGGGCGAGATTCAGGAAATTCGCGCAGAGTGTGCCAAGAAGGGTACTTCCCTGCACGATGCTCTCATGGATCGTGTCGGCTGGCCCGAGATCCCGCTGGACGGCACACTGCTCGTCTCGCATCAGGACGCGCTGCTCATGGGCGGCAAGGTCCAGGCCAATCCCGGTTACGCCGATCATGTCCGGTTTGCCGACCCTGATACCTGTGCGGCTTGTCGCGAGCAGGTCTGTATCGAGGCGTGTTCCGGTCAGGCAATCTATACGAATCCCGAGGGCGGTACACCGCTTTTTGATCGTGAGAAATGCGTCCATTGCGGTGCATGTCTCTGGAATTGCAGCAAGTCCAATTCCAAGGATAAAGAGCGGACCAACGTCAAATTCCGCTCCGGTTCCGGCGGGCTGCATTCTGTCGAGAATTAGTCTATAGCCTTTCAGACTGTTGAAAAATGGCGTATTGCTGCGTTGCTTCAATAAAACCAAACCCTAGCGTACGGGAAGTACGCGTCGGTCTTGTTTTTATTTCGCGCCTTGCACTCCACCATTTTTGAACAGTCTGAAAAGAGATTTAGAATATATTTGAATTGAGCGGCGAGGGGAAGACTGGCCGCTAGAATATCCAAGGAGAAATTGAATGAGCACTGACTTTCATATTGTGGTTTGCGGCAGTATCGTGCCCGACCCGCTACAGACGTTGGAGCCTATGGATGGACCGACTGGTCCGACTCTCAAAAACGAAATGATGCTTCCGGCTGTCCTGGACCCGTGGGCAGGCCACGCTTTGTACGAGGCCGCTAATCTGGCTCAGAATAATCCCGGTACTCAGGTCTGGCTGGTGAGCCTTGGTCCCAAGGCCAAGCTCCAGCAGGTTATGATGGCCGTATCTCAGAAAGCTCCCTTCCAGTTGGTCGTGGCCGATGGCCCGTCTTCTGGTTTTGCAGACAGCTTTGAGACCGCCAAGGTTTTGTCCGAGACCATTGATGGCATCGCCGGACTCGATAAATCAAAGATGCTGCTTTTCGGTGGCTGGCAGTCCGCTTCCCGCGGTTCCGGCGCAGTCATGCAGATGGTTGGCGAGATGCAGGGCGTTACAGAGCAGTTCCAGGGCGTTGATAAGGTAACCGTCGGCGCAGATGGTTCCATCGAAGTCATGGAGCGTGTCGAGGGCGGTTCCTATCAGAACTCGATCGTTGACGGTGCACCCGCAGTTCTGGGCTGGGCCACTGGCGAACTTCCCGAGCCTCCGAACAATCCTCAGATAGGCATGCAGAACATGCAGAAGAATATGCCCGCACTGCAAATGGCCAAGCCCGCTGATTTGTCCGGCACCTCCCTGTCGTTTGATGGCGTCGAGGTTCCGCAGCAACGTCGCGAGACTCGCGTTGAGAAAGACGCATCTGTCGAGGACATGGCAAAAGAAATCGTCGAATGGCTCAAAGCCTAGTATAAGGATTATATATGAGCACTATACTTTATCTCGCACACACTGAATGTGACGGCACCCTGCATAAATCCGCACTTGAAGCTCTGACCGCTGCCAAGGCACTGGCCGAGAGCATGGGCGCGGACCTGGCCGCAGGCATTATCGGCGCGGACATCGCAGCCGCTGCCGACTCCATCGCCGGTTGCGGCGCAAAATTCTACGGCGTGTCCGGCACTGATTTTACCGATGCCCGATACGCATCCGATCTGGCTGCTGCCGAGGCTATTGCCAAGGCATGCAATGCAGAGATCGTCGTGGCTCCGGCCACCTCCCGTTTCAGCCGCGCCCTGCCGGGCCTGGCGATTCGTCTGGATGGTCGCGTGGACACCCACCTGTCCGGCCTTGAAGCCAAAGACGGCAAGCCCGTTGCCAAGCGGTGGTTCTACCGTCAGCGCATGGAAGGTACACTGACTCGCGAGGAACGCCCCTGGGTGCTGACTCTCGATTCCGGTTGTGCCGATGCTTTCTCCGGTGCCGGCTCTGCAGATGTTGAAGCCCTGACGGTTGACGTCTCCGGCGTTCGCACCAAGGTCACTGGTCTGGAATCTCCCTCCGAGGACGAGCAGACCATCCGTCCCGATGCCGAACTGCTGTTCGTTACCGGTGCCGGTTGGACCAAGAAACAGGCTGACGGCGCAGTCCATGTGGACGTTGCCGAAGAAGTTATCCAGAGTTTCCTGAACTCAACCAAGGGGTCACTCGGTTCCTCCAAGTCACTGGTGGACATCTCCGGTGAAGGCGGCCAGACCATCTCCTTCCTGACGCACATGCATCAGGTCGGTCAGACCGGTTCCACTCCTCGTCATGCGAAGGGGTTGGCCACTTGCTGTCACGGTGAAGAACCCCACGTTGTCGGCTGGCGTTTCATTAACGAACGTCGCGCCATCAACACCGATGCCGGTTGCGGCTGGGCGCAAGGGAAATGCGACGTTCTTTATGTGGGCGACGCTTTTGAGATCATGAAAAAAGTTAACGAGCTTCTCGGTTAATATAAACCGAGCTGATTAGCATCCATTCGAGGCCGTTCCTGCTTATGCGGGGGCGGCCTTTTGTTTTTTCAATAATGTAAAATGCGATAGCTTTACCAAGCTTTGACACAGTATGTGATTAGTCGGCGGGTTTATTAACATCCTGAATTACTTTTGTTGTTGTGATTAATGCTTGAGTGCTAAACATTAGTATTGAGCTTTACCGCATTTTTGTTCAGCCGTGTCATATTAGGTTGTTTTCGAACGATGGTTTGTAAAAATGCATTTTTGTCATGTGAAAGTCTTAGAATGCAACATTGTGTTACAGGAAGGCGTTTTTTTGACCGCCTGATCAACAAAAATATCGGTTTTAAGGTTGCGAAAAGCGTTTTTATATGCCATGGCGTCAGTAATCCTTACTTAATAGTCTCTGGGGAGGGGCTTCTGTATGGGACGAAAACTTCCGGCGTTATCCACTCTCATGGCTCAGTTGAATCCTGAGCAAAAAGCGGACAACGCTCCTGAACCACCTGAAAACTTCAGCTACGATCCGGCCGATTTCGGTCCGGACGAATGGGCACGTCTTGTGGATTACTACAAGGCTCAGGAGGAAGAAGAGGGTGAGGAAGAAGAATTCTTCCCCGATTTTGAGATGGAAACTGCGGCCGGACTGGATAGTCAGTCCCCAATGCCTTCCGCCGCTCCAGCTCCCGCCGCCGCACCGCCGCAGTCAGCACCGCAACCTATGGGTCTTGGGTTGGGAGCACTTTCCGCATTCGCTGGCGGACCACCGCCGCCACCGGCACCATCGATTTCCAGACCGCAACCGGACGGCGATTCCAACGGAAGACCTTCACGAGCAGGTGGTAATGATGAGCCCAGGCCCGATAAAGGCGACAGGCCCATTGAAGAACATCACAAGGATCATGTTGTCATCAAGGGAACACAGGGGAATGACACCATTGAAGGCGGGGCCGAAGCTGATTATATAGTAATGAAGAATAATCTGACGGACGAAGATGTCATTGATGGCGGCGAAGGGGCTGATGTCCTTCGCTTTACAGACAATGGCTCCAGTCTCAATGAATTGAAAAACGTAACCAATATTGAAAAGGTCATACTTGGTGATGCAGATTCCAAACTCAGGGTCACCGACAACCTCGTCGACGAAGGCGAAACCCTGACATTGGATGCGACCGACCTCGGCGAGGATCATTCCCTCTATTTTGATGGCCGGTCCGAACATGACGGCAGTTTCTCTGTCTCTTCCGGTGATGGCAACGATACCGTGTACGGCGGCGCTCAGGATGACACCATCCGGGGCGGCGGCGGCAGGGATACCATTGTCGGTAATGACGGCGACGACAAATTGTTCGGCGAAGAAGGCAATGATCGCTTGTACGGTTACGGCGACGATGACAGTCTTTTCGGCGGTGCGGGCAATGACAGCCTGTACGGTCATGACGGCGACGACAGCCTGGCCGGTGGAGAAGGCAACGACCGTCTCTACGGCTATGATGATAACGACAGTCTTTTTGGTGGCGAGGGCAGCGACTATCTCTACGGCGGAGTGGGCGAGGATGTTATCAATGGTGGCTCCGGTATTGATGCTGCCGTGTATTCCAGCTCCTCGGAAGGGGTGAATGTCAATCTCGAGACCGGTGCGACATCCGGTGGCGAAGCAGAAGGCGACGTCCTGCTGAACATCGAGAATCTTTACGGTTCATTCCACGAAGACTCTCTGACCGGTGATAGTGGCTCCAACACTCTGGTCGGCTACGACGGCGACGACACCCTTGAGGGTGGCGGCGGCAATGATCGTCTTTACGGCTACAATGACGATGACAATCTTTCTGGTGGCGCAGGCTCTGATCGCCTGTACGGCCATGACGGCGACGATGTCCTCAATGGCGGTGCAGAGCGCGACTATCTATACGGTTACGCTGATGACGACACCCTTGAGGGTGGCGAGGGAAGTGATATCCTCGTAGGTGGTGACGGTGCTGATCACATTGATGGCGGCGAAGGCACCGATTGGGTTTATTATACCGGTTCGACCGAAGGCGTGAATGTCGATTTGACCGCTGGAGAGATTGGTTCCGGTGGTGAAGCTGCTGGCGATACTTTCGTTGATGTTGAAAACGTTCAGGGCTCTTCCTTCGAAGATACGCTGACCGGCAATGACGAAACCAACTATCTTTATGGCCGTGATGGCGACGACGTCATGGACGGCGGCGGCGGCAACGACCGTTTGTATTCTCACGCTGGCGATGACACGCTCCTCGGCGGCGATGGTAACGATTCCCTCTATTCATACGACGGTGACGACTCTCTTGAAGGCGGCGAAGGCAATGATCGCCTCTACGCTTATGAAGGAGACGACACGCTCTCTGGCGGTGAAGGGAATGACTATCTGTATGGATATGATGGCGACGATGCCCTTGAAGGCGGCGAAGGTCGCGATTATCTTTACGGTTACGCTGATGACGACACCCTTGAGGGTGGCGAAGGTAACGATATCCTCGTGGGCGGCGATGGTGCTGATCATATCGACGGCGGCGACGGCATGGATATGGTCTACTATACCACTTCGACTGAAGGCGTGAACGTCAACCTTGCTACAGGCGCAGCATCCGGCGGTGAAGCCGATGGTGATACTCTGGTCGACGTTGAGTATGTCCAGGGTTCTTCTTTTGAAGATACGCTGACCGGCGACAATGAAACCAACTATCTTTATGGTCGTGATGGCGACGACGTCATGGACGGCGGCGGTGGCAATGACCGCCTGTACTCCCACGCTGGTGATGACACTCTCCTCGGCGGGGAAGGCAACGACTCCCTTTATTCCTATGACGGTGATGACTCCCTTGAAGGCGGCGACGGCAATGATCGCCTCTATGCTTACGAGGGTAATGATACTCTTGACGGCGGCGACGGCAGCGATCGGTTGTATGCCTACGCTGGCGATGACTCAATGTCTGGCGGGGAAGGTAATGACTACCTCTACGGCTATGAAGGCGCAGATGTTTTGCAGGGTGGTGTCGGTAACGACTACCTGACCGGCGGCATCGGTGCGGACGTGCTCGATGGTGGCGACGGAATAGATTGGGCATATTACACTGCTTCCACTGAAGCTGTGAATATCAACCTGGAAACCGGTGCTGCTTCCGGCGGCGAGGCCGATGGCGATACACTCATCAGCATCGAGCGAGTTCAGGGTTCGGGTTTTGACGACTCCCTGACCGGCAGCGACGAGGCCAACTATCTCTATGGTCACGATGGCGATGACGTCATGGATGGCGGCGACGGCAATGATCGCCTGTATTCCCATGCTGGCGACGACACTCTTTTTGGTGGAGAAGGCGACGATTATCTCTATTCCTATGACGGCGACGACTCTCTTGAAGGCGGTGAAGGCAATGATCGCCTCTATGCTTACGAGGGCAACGATACTCTTGATGGCGGCGATGGTAGTGATCGGTTGTATGCCTACGCTGGCGATGACTCAATGTCTGGCGGGGAAGGTAATGACTACCTCTACGG
>Ga0070729_10004789_pt1 | contig 14474 bp, 18 predicted proteins | sample tdDd472_FD_66725 | JGI IMG/M metagenome (GOLD analysis project Ga0070729, IMG submission 66725) | Marine sediment microbial communities from the Atlantic coast under amendment with organic carbon and nitrate - tdDd47.2 | ecosystem: Environmental > Aquatic > Marine > Coastal > Sediment | place...
CAAACGCTCTTCAAGAGCTACTGCATCAAAACCTTTGTTCAAATTCTCAATGTTCTTAGACATGATAATTGGATTTAAAAAGTGATAAAATGAATAGATTTTCGTGGTGGTCTGAGGGCTTACTATTGCCTCAGTGTTGAACTCATTTTCCGCTTTCAAATCACTTCAAAGGTGTGGAGAACCGGGGTATTACATGCCCATGGGCAAAACCCCGGTTCTTCCTACATCATACAGTGGAAATTACTCAGCGCTTTCAGCAGGTGCTTCAGCTTCTACTTTACTGTCACCGAAGTCACAAAGTAGGCTACCAGCTGTGTCTGCAAAAGCAGCTAATTGTACCATTTCCAAACGCTCTTCAAGAGCTACTGCATCAAAACCTTTGTTCAAATTCTCAATGTTCTTAGACATGATAATTGGATTTAAAAAGTGATAAAAAAATAGATTTTCGTTGTGGTTTGAAGCTTTCTACTGAGCCTCCTGGTTGAACTTATTTTCTATTTCTACCTCACTTTCAAAGGTCAAGGGAGAGGAGAACCGGGCTACCGTGATAGATAAATCCCGGGTTCTTCCTTCATGCAGCTGGAAATTACTCCTGGCCTTCAGCAGGTGCTTCAGCTTCTACTTCAACTTTAGTGTCACCAAAGTCGCAAAGTAAGCTACCAGCAGTGTCTGCAAAAGCAGCCAATTGTACCATTTCCAAACGCTCTTCAAGGGCTACTACTTCAAAACCTTTGTTCAAATCTTTGATGTTCTTAGACATAGCAAACAGAATTTAATGGTTAAAAGAATGAATAAAAGTTTTGTGGTCCGTATCAAGATACCTGGTGCAAAACCGTCCGTTTTGTACACCTACGCATCTAGTGTTAATAATCGCTATGTAATAAATCAGTGGTTTATGTTCGCTTTAAGAGCGGTCGGATTATAAAGTGTTTTACAATGCGTGTCAGGAAGAAAACATTGATGAACAATCCAAAACAAAGTTTAGTTACTGTTGACCAATCTTCTTTCAGATAGGCCCACCCGAAAGCGGCAATTTTACTGCCAACAGCGGATAATTCCCAGCTGTTTTGAATGGTCAGCCATGCCAAGGCGATCAGGATGAATCCCATTACTAATACATAACCAAAGGAGTAAATCAAGATAGGTAGTTCTTTATACAACAAGCGTAAAGTGCCGCCAATCGTATAGCCATCTCGGCTAATGATCCTCCGCAATAGCTGCACCGGATAGCGCCGGGCACGTTGTGTTAGGTTGGGCAGACCAAAGAGGTCGCTATATACCCAGTAACCGTCATTGCGTAGGAATGGATTGACCGAATACATGATGTAGGCTAGATTGGCAATAAAGAAATACTTAAATATGACTTGAATGTCCTGGCCCGCTGTCAAGTAGTATCCGCCAACTAATAGGATATTGGAAATGAGTTGGAAATATATCCCTCCAATATTAACCACGATGCGTTTCCATCGATTAAGATTCCATATACTGGTTACATCTGTAAAGAAGACTGGAAAAACCAGGTAGAACCCAAACCCTATGGAATCGGAGGGCTCTTTGTAGTGGGCGGAAGCGGCGGCGTGACCAAATTCATGAAAGAAAGCTAAACCGATCAGACCTGCGTAGGTCAATAAAATAGCTACTAAGCTACTGCCCAAGGATCGGCTTTCTAAAAGAATTCCTTCATAGTAAAGTACACCGGTAAACCAAAAGGTAATGTAAAAAGAGATGGGGAGTAAGAAAAACAAGATATACTTGTTGAACAAGGGCGCTAGCAGATAGGTGATGGCATTGATGGTGTTTTCGCCCAGCAATTTTACCTTCCAATATACGTAGCTGTTCAAGGTGTTTTCTTGTTGTTCATTGATCTCGATCTTACTGACAAATTGATTCAGATAGTCAAGGAGTTGTTCCTGATTTATCGTCACATCATTTTGAGCCGAAATCCGATTAGCTACTTGATCGAGGTTGAAATTTTGCTTCAACAAATCTAAGGCTTGGAAAAGGAGTGCTCCAATGGAAAACATCCGACCTTCATAAGTGGCTGTGTAAAGCTGCTTGTCTACTTGATGAATATCTACCTCTTTCAAGGTGTCCAGATTTCGAAAGTCCATGTTGTAAAAGATAAAAGTGTAAGAAAATAACCCTTGTCGTACCTAAAATCTTGGTTTGATTAAGCTGTTACGGCAGTCTGTGCGGCAACGAAATCAGCCAAAGTGTTGAGTGACTCAAAATGTGGGGTCAAACTTTCAATCTCCGTAATGGTGATATTGTAATCTCTCTCAAGAATCACAACGATTTCCAATCCGTCGATAGAGTCCAAACCCAAACCTTCACCAAATAATGGATCAGTGGCATTGACGCTAGCAGGATCTACGTCAACAAGATTCAATTGCTCAATGATTTTGTTCTTGATTTCGTTAACTAACTGTTGCTTTTCCATAATCGAAACAAATTTTATTGATGTTAATAATAATAGTATCCAAATCGATAAGATCCTCTCTTTCCAACCAGACAAAGCAGGACTGGAATTGATCTTTGGTATAGTAATCCATCCACCCGATCAGACAGGCGTCCAATTGTTGGGTATGGAATAATTGCTTGGCATAATCCTTCACCAAATCCAAGTTGTGCGCTCCGTGTAGGAGAAAGTAATTTTCTCCTTGAATATTATGTTTTATGCACAGTTCTCCCAGAATGGCGCTGGGTAGGGTATAAGTAAATTGGGCAGGACTGTATAGTATGTTATCCGCCGCGAAAACTTTCTCATAGTAGTGCTGATCTGTATGAATAGATCCGCTTTTGCTAGCCAATAAAACACCTGTTTTGCTGGGCGCTGCCCTTCGCTTTTCGGGCACGATAGGCAAAGCCGACAGAAAGCCAAGCTGGCAAAAACGATCCATTTTGTGGAACTTGGGGTAATTGATCGCAAAGTATCGATAGGCTTCCAGAAAAAAGGACTGCTCTTCCCCTGCACGCGCTTCGAACAGTAGCTGGCCGTTGTGCCGGATCGTGCTAGGTTGTATGATGCAGTAAGAAGCCATGTTATTTGTATTTTATAATGTCTATAATTCGTTTTAGGTCTGTACCCGTTCTTGGCTTGTTCAGCTAGGACTCTTCTCGACCATCAAGCAGGCATTGCCCCCACCAAACCCTGAAGCTGTCTTCAAAAATCTTTTCATCGGTGACCAAGCCAATTGCGTGGCCGGCTGATATTTTACATCCTCTCCTGCGGTCTCAAACCCAATAGAAGGCAGGAGGGTGTTTTGTCTTAATGCTTCTGCCGAAACGACCGTTTCCAGTAAGCCCGCTGCACCTAAGGTGTGACCAAAGATGCCCTTCAGGCTGAAGAAAGGAACTTCTCCGAGTCCAGATTGCTGAAAGGCTAGCGACTCCATCGCGTCATTGTAGCGGGTTCCCGTTCCATGGGCGGAGATGAAATCTGGCAACTGCTCATCCCCGGCTTGCGCCAGGCAATGCTGAATCGCTTGGCTAAGGCCCCGCGCTTCTCTCGATGGAGCGGTCATATGGTTGGCATCATTGCTAGAAGTGCCGGCGATAATTTTTAGGTCCTTTGGGCTGGCTGCGGTCTTACTCAAGATTACCCCAGCACAGCATTCTCCCAGGTTCACCCCTGTTCGATCTTTATCGAAGGGTCGGCATACACCTTTGGCGTAAGCTTTCAGCGAATAGAAACCCGATATGGTGAAATCTGTCACTAAATCGGCGGCTATAACCATGGCCTGTTGGCACAAACCGGCTTCGATAAGTTGCCGTCCCAGTAGGATGCCTTCTACACCCGATATGCAGGCATTGGATACCACAATGGGTAGCTGGGTAAAGCCTAATTGCTTGGCCATGACTTGGGCGGAATCCGAAAACAGAATCCGACCCTTAGGGATCATGGTATCTGACTCAAATAGTAAATCTATGTTTCCTTTGGTCGTACAGAAAATGAATATATTTTTTGGGTCTCTGGGGTCAAAATTATGTTGAGCTAGCAACCGATTGGCGGTCACCAATACCATTTTTTCTAATTTGGTCAGGGGTTCTGTGGGCTGTATCAGATTATCGTATGCTGCAACTTGTTCCTCCGCAATAGCTGCACAGAAAATAGGCGTTCTGGCGGCGGCTGACCTTTGCTCTTTTAGTCCAGTCACCCCTGCTTTGATCTGTTGGAAGTTGTGATCCAAACCGATACCTAGCGGGCTGAGCATTTCTGCGGATGTGATATAAGTTGCGCTCATGATACGAGTACTTTTTTTCGCCATTGTTTAAAAAACGGTGGTTGAACCATTACCAATTTCATAGCCTTATCGGTAAATACTTGGCAGGTCTTTCCACTACAAACTAACTCCCTGTCGCTGTTGAAAATCTCGTAACTAAAGTTAATCTTGGCAGCGTCGGTATCTTCGAAAGTGGTCTCCACTTCTACGATGTCGCCATATCGTAATACCTTGTTATATTTGACATTCACCTCTACTACGGGTACCACATATCCTTCATCCAAAATGTCGAGGTAACCTATTCCGTATTGCTTGTTGAAGAACTCTCGGCCGTCTTCGAAAAACTTGACGTAGCGGCCATGCCATACAATTTGTAAAGAGTCTACATCGCTAAAGCATACTTCTACTGTCTTGCTGGTCGTTAGCGTCCGTTTCATATTGACTTTTCTTCTTGCTCAACAATGCCGGTGATCGGCTTATGATTATTCTTTTGCAAGTAAGCTTTGCTTTGATGCCTTGCACTCCTGCTAAATCGATCCTTAACCCGCATCTCTGCCAGTTTTACTTTTAATCGGCGGAGCATAAAGTGGTGCGTCAGTGGGAGATCACTTTTGTTTTCCGGTTCGAAAATATTGTAATAGTCCGCTTCCATTTTGCCCTGATTTAAGATTAAACGATCCCTGTTTTTTGCTTCGCTTTACATTTTGTATCTACCTCATTTAGATAAGTTGCAATCTCTTTTTCCAGGTAGTAATTGCAATGTCGAGACTCTAGTAAATACTGACCTATCGGGTTGACTTCCAGAAAGTAATATTCCCCTTTTTGATCCCGGATGAAATCAATGCCTCCAGCGGTCATCTCCATTTCATCCATTAAGCGTCTCGTCTTCGCTATGATCGATTCCGGCAATTGATAAGGAAGAAAATGAGTGGTCTGCTCTTCATTGATCAATTTTCGATCGGCATATGCACCTTTCTTGTTGTTGACGATGGCGGTAGAATAAGTCTTCCCTTCGAGGTAAAAAGTGCGTATTTCGTAGTCCGGATAAACGTATTCTTGTAGTAGGCTAGGGAAGAAGCTACTTTCAAGGGCTGTTAGCTCTTCTTTGCTCAGCTTCTTGGTCAAAGTGTAGTAAGCGTAATCACCGGCTTGGTAGTAATTTCTACCTTCATCAGAAATCTGTTTGGTGGTGATCGTTGCATATTGGCTCTTTTGACAAAATGCAATAGCTTCTTCCCGGCTACTTGTTATAGTGGTTTGAGGTACTTTTAGTCCGGCTATTTCGGCCTTTAATAGCACCTCGAGTTTATTGGGTTGGATGCTTGGGAGATGTCCCGGCACCCAGATTTTTTCTTTCAATAGATAAGCAAGCACTTCAACCACCCCTTTTACTTCAGCTCTTAGGTCGTCATTCAATTGTTGCGAAAACCGTTTGACTGAAACCTTGAATCGGGCTAAGCTATTTAGAAAATGTCTGTACCAAATGATACTTGTCTTTTCTACCAGTGGAATATCTTTGTAAAAGGCTTCCTTTTGTTGCAGATCTATCCGAAGGTGTCCGTTGATAATATCTTCTACTGTTAGTTTGATAAAATCTGCCTTGTAGTGCAAGAGCCAGTCGATTACTGGGTCAGTACCTTGCTCAAATCCAGAAGAACCCAATATTAGTATCATCTTATTGACAAGCTTTCTCTACATAATAAGTGATAGATGAGTAGCCCCAGTGTGGATAGTATTCTGCCTGACTTTTATCGGTTGGCGTGGCCTTGGCTACTGCATCAGCTTTATGGAAAAACTCGCAGGACTTCTTTTTACTTCCGCCTACAAAAGCAGGTAAGTGTTTGTAGTAATAAGCCATCACGAGGTATGCACGTGGATTGTTAGGATCGTCTTCAATCGCCTTTTCCAGTGCTTTTTTGGCCGAACCAATAAATGTTGGGCCATAAGCCATATGATCGACCCCCATGAGGTAAAGCTGAATGCGTGCTTTCAAGGCTCCTGTTTCCGAGTTGGAATCGCATAATCCTTCTGCTTTATCTAGGTAGGTTAAAGCTTCGTTGAAGTAACCTTCTATTTCTGAGGCATCTTTTGTTTTTTGCCCGATCCGCATATTACAGTAGGCGGCGTAGTATAGTGGCATCCAATCTTGTGTTTCGATTTCGCTCAAGCGAGAAAACCGGTACGATAAAGAAGAAAGGGTGGCCACTGATTGAGCCGTATCCAACTCAGAAACATAAGTATTGAGTCGTGCGGTATATTTTTCGCTTTGGCCCACAGCTATGGTGCTAAATAAGCCCAGCGCTAAGATGATGAAACAATTTCTGATCATGACTGATAAACTTTATTGTTAATTAATGGATGCTTTTCTCTCTTCCTCTTTTGTTTTTCGTTATCCTTAACTTCTGATACAAATGTAGGGGGTGTTGGCGCATTTTTACTGATCAGTTTTTAGTGTTTTGGGAAAGCCTTTTTTTACAGTTTCGAGGAAAGTTTCGAGGTTTTGTAGACGATTTTTTAATTGGTTTGTTTAAGTTTTTACGCTTTTGTTTAACGGGAATAGGCCATTTTTAAAGGGTTTTAGCTTGTTTTGTCGCTATTTTGTTTAAATTTTTAGATCATGTTTGAAGAGGATTGAAATTTGACGAAAAAGTGAATAAAAGAAGCTCTTTGTGATATGCTTAAAAGTTATTTTTAAGAAATTCTGCCTTTTTTTTCGCGATTTTAGAAGGCTAAAGGAAGGATAAGTCAGCGTTCAACAAAGCTGTTCAATAAGGTAGTACTGGATATTTACCACTCGCGTACTTCCAATAAAAAAGCCCCCAGCAAATGAATGCCAGGGGCTTTTAGTTTTCGTCGACCCAATCAAGTACAATTATCTCCATGCATAGGTAGGGACGGTGAGGGGTAAGTCCAGGAATGTGGGATGATATACCGTCTGGAGCCACATTTCCAGGTTGAGAAGGGAGTCTAACCAGGCTTCGCAATCGTTCCTGGTGGAAAGCGGGACGTTTTTATCTTTCAGCATCAGCAGGGCCGCTTGCAATTTGGCAGGCGTACTAATGCCTTCTTCAATGATATAGTTGTTTTTTTGCCGCAATAATGATTCTACACCTAGTATTACCCGCTTGGTGACGGGATTGCTGTACACGGATTTTATCTGGGAATTGGCAATACTTGGCGGAAGAATCGAACGAAGTCCTTCTCGTTGCAGCACCTTGGTGCCACCATAAAAGCTTTTGGTTTCTTTTTCAATTCTGAACTTGAATTCAGGAGGTACGGCCAAACCAAAATCGATCATGCGCCGATCTAGATAAGGCAACATATATTCCAAGTTGAATGGCAAACTTTGCCAATTGTGATTGGGCGGTAAAATGAGCTCGAATTCTAAGCGCTGAGCCCAATACTCAAAATCATTATTCTGTATCAATTGCGCCCGAAACTGATCTGAAATCGGCTGAAGTTGACGCTTAAAGTCGTCGGTGAAGACATCTGGAGTGCTGAAGTTGATCGTGCGCGGATAAAACTTCTTTAAATACAGATGATCCGATACTTTTTTGGGCAGAGAGGAAGGAATGATTGAACTTAACAGATAGATAAAGCCGGTCAAAGGATCTCCCTTCGTGAATGTTTTCTTCATTCGAGACCACATCGGCCGCCATTGCTTCGATTTCAACAATGAATCCCAGATCAAGTCAATACCCTCTAGGTACCAATCGGCGCCCTCTCCGCTAAATAGCATCTGGCAATCATCCTGTTCAGCGGCTTGAATAAGGCTGGCCAAGGCGGTGGGAAGATTGAGTAAATTCGGATGATCAATCGGGCTAAAAGCCTTAAGGTCGGTATTCTCTATGTAGTCATATAAAGGATCGCAAGGAATGTAGTGAGGGTTGGTATTCGGATATAATGCAAGAATATCATTGATTTTCTCCTGCTCCAGGTGCCAAGTATCGGTTCCTCCAGTTAAGGTATAGGTGTTGACTGGGGAGGCGTTTTGGTTTAAATGCTGGATGCCACAGAGTAGAGAACTTGAGTCAATACCTCCCGACAATTCGCAACCGACCTGGTCACTGTGACTACTTTGTTCCTGTATAATTTCTTCAAAAATAGATCGGAACTCTTCCGCATAATCGTTGTAGTCGCGTTTGCTCCGGTCCATCTCCTTGCTGGGGTACCAATAGTTAGTTACTTCATAGGCGATGGGAGCTATTTCGGGACGAATAGCAAGGATACTAGCAAAGGGGAGCTTGTTGATGTTTTCGAAAAAGGAACGCTCCTGGGATACCCCAAATTCATCAATGACGTAAACCGGGGATAGAAATTCCTTGACATTTTGCTGGTTGACAGATAGAGAAATACCACTGATCTTGATGAGCCGTCTAATATCATTACCAAAAATAAAATGCCCATTCAAGCGGGTAAAATAGAGCGGTTTAAAATTGTAATGATCATTGGCGATAATGTGCTCGTCGGTCCTTTTATCAATGACAATTAGGTTGAATGCCCCCAGCAGCGCCTTTGCCATTTGGGTTCCCCATACGGTGTACGCCTTATATAATAGGCGTTTGGTATTAACGGGAATATGCAAGGCATTGCAAAGCGCCAATTGATTATCGATTCTCCCCACCAAGAGAATAAATAGATTCTCTGTATCCAAGCAGGTAAAGGAGGCTACACTTTGGGCTAAAGTCGGCGGTTTGACAATGACCTGGTAGGTCTCTCCTTGAAAATGATGGCCATCTTGGGTGTCCCAGTGCTTACCCCATTCTGTGGCGAATGGCGAGAGTGGTGGATGCCCCTTCACTGATATTTTTCCGAAAATTTCCACAATTGATACTTTTTTGGATGGAGTTGAATAGATGGTAGAAACAGCGAAAGGAGTGACATTGAATGCTTTACTGATTTGAAGCTCGAATTACTACTTCCTAGCTACGGCTGAATCTCCTTTTTCTGTTGGGTCTCTATCGGAATAAGCGAGTTATTCGAGAAAAGAGATGACTAAAAGACGAATGAGAGTTGCTACTGAACATGGCCGCTAATAATTCCTCTGAAGATCCTCCTCTTTTACCTCTGCCATGTGATCCATCTCCTGGTTTTGATTTCTTAGACATAATAGTTGGATGTGTGGTTTGCGATGAACGAAATTTTGATCTACTGTGGTGGAGGGAGAAAAGGATACCCTTTCGGTCCGTTGAGTATCCTTTTTCTCTCTTAGGAATGAGGAATAAATAAGTTGGTCCAAGTAGCTAAATATTTTTTCATCGGCCAAGGCGTGAAGAATAAGCATAGCCTAGCTACGCGAATGATGAACAACGACGGCTGGTGGAAAAAGATAACGCTAATTGGTCTTAGTTATTTATTTTTCAATCCTTCGCTTTTATCGGAATAATCGAGTTATCCGAGAAAAGAAGCTACTGACAGAAGAGCTACTGAACATAGTTGATAGCAATTCTTCAGATCCGCCTCCTTTTTTACCCTTACCGTGTGATCCGTCTCCTGGTTTTGATTTCTTAGACATGTTTGATTGATTTAAAAGTTTGATAATAATGAATGCTAATCAGCAATAGATGGAGCTCCCATCTGCTGCCATTGGGAGAGAAGTGGATACACTTTGAGATCGTAAGTATCCTTTTTCTCTCTTGGGTTCTATCGGAATAATCGAGTTATCCGAGAAAAGAAGCTACTGACAGAAGAGCTGCTGAACATAGTTGATAGCAATTCTTCAGACCCACCTCCTTTTTTACCCTTACCGTGTGATCCATCTCCTGGTTTTGATTTCTTAGACATGTTTGATTGATTTAAGTGAAAAAATGAAATGAAAATGCTTGTTAGGAAAGCTTCCTTATTCTTGTAAGCGCCGTTGTATATCCTTCAAATTGACCAATTGAATGATCAAGTACGGGATGTCATCTAGCGCGAGTATATACATATTGACATATTGGAAAATTGAGACAATTTCTCCTGCTGTGATTTGAGATTGACCATAAAAAGCCAGTAGTGATAAGAGCATCAATCCAATGACAAACAACTCTGTAAAAAAGAAACCAATGGCTTCATTATCTGATATGCGAACCCGTAATCTGGTTATTATGTCAAAGAATTTCCGGATGTGTTTGGGGTTGTTTTGCTCGATAATATCTACCCCCTTCTCCGATCTATCATTGAATTTCTGTGTCAAAACAGTAGCTATCCCACCATAATAAGTGTTGATTATACTCAGGGGGAGCAACAATAAAAGGCAGTAAGTGAAAATGCTAGAGTGATAAAAGTAAATCATCACTAATGCACCAATGGAGGTATATAAGGTAGTTAAAATAACAGGTACATCTGTCTCAAAAAAGTCAACCAACTTCTGCGACATATTCACGCGAGCTGTCACTTTTGATAAGCCAATATTCTTACCATTCTGCCTGATAATAACATCGGATGCCGTATTCGCATAGATCGAAGTATAAGTCCTCGTATCATACATCCGCCTGCTAATACCCGTAAACATGGCCAGACAATACAAGCCTACATACTGTATCAACTCCTGGTAAGAGCCCGATAGCAAGCCATCTATGGCCATCCCCATCAATAAAGGCTTTACCAATAAGAGGATATTTTCCAGGTTGAATAACGCATACGTAAAGACGATCTTCTGGTAATACTGCTTGAATATATTTTTAAGATTCATATCATTTTCATTTGCTCCTGTTCCCAAATAAGTTGATAATGAACAATTAGTAATTAGCAATGTGTAATGAGTAACGCACAATGAGTAATTACTAATTATAAATTCTACATTTTTCATTTAATTCCATTACCCAACCCATTACCCATTACCCATTATCCACCTACCTCCCCTCATACCGTTCATCCTGTTCCACCCGATGCCGCTTGGCTTTCGAAGCGATCAATTTCCCAAACCGCCATTTCAGGCGAACAGTGGCAACTTGTGTTTCGTATTTCCACCGGCCGCGATATCGGAGCAATGGCGAACGGAAGATCCAACGATTATCATCTATGTTGAATACGTCGGTCATTTCTAGTTGACATTTCAATTGACCAAAGAAGGTTTTGCCTAGACTGATGTCGATGGTTTGGTATCCATTACCTTGTCCATAAAGGGTGGTTTGAGCAGAGGTGTATTCGGCTTGAACTTGGGCACTGAATTCATTTCCTAAATCGAATTGTTGGCCCAATGATATACTATAAGAGGCAATAGGCTTTACTGCTTGGAGGTCGACATTTTGGCCATTGAACCCCATTTTCGAGACCAATAGATTACTACTAATCGTCCACCATTCAGTTGGGGTATAGCTCGTATACAAACTGGCATATGCTTCCGTAGCCGCTTGGATATTAAGTGGAGAATTAATGAATTGTCCTTGCTCATTCTCTTCGGTGATATACGCATAGAAGTCTTTAATCCAAGAGAAGCCTCCCGCAAAAACACTAGAGATAGCATTCGACCAATGCGGGCTGTAGGTAGCATCTATGCGATGATCCAGTGCTGGGGCCAATCCCGGATTTCCCTGGTCTATGATATTGGGATTCGGGTTGTAGTTATAGGGGTTTAGCACATAGTAGGGGGGGCGATCAATCCGTTTGCTGAGGTTGAGTGATAAGCTCTCGTTTTCATTTAGTTGGTATTTCATTAGTAGACTGGGGAAGAAGTTCCAGCGATTTCTACCATATATGGTCTCTTCCGTTTGTTGATTGGCGGAGAGTAACAAGTTGGTATGCTCGGCTCGGCCTCCCATTTCGTAGAAGAAATTACCTTGATTCCCCTTGAAGTTGAGGTAAAAAGCCCAAATGTTTTCCCGGTACTTCAGTTCCGTCACTCCGATTCCGACCCCACTAAGGCGTTGTACGTTATTGAATCTATTGTCTACCAGCACATGATCGATTCGCCCTCCCATTTCCATCTTATGCTGTCCATTTAGGGCTATTTCATAGTCGAGTTGACCTTTGTGCAGGTAGACATCATAGTTGGCTAGATTTAAGGATCCAGACGAATTGCGTTTTTCTGTCATACTCGGATCCCATTCATCGGCTTGTAACTGGATGCCATTGTAGCGATCGTGGATGGTTAAAGCATAATCAGCCTTTAAGAATTGGCCTTTTTTGCCGAGGTCACTGCGATAGCTAGTGTTATAGTAGTATCGCTTATTCTTGAAGTCGGAAGTCGTAGTGACCTGCTTGATGGATTGTAAGTCCCGGTTTTTATCAAAAAATGAAGTACTATTATGGCCTTGTTTGTTGATTTGCTGAAAGTCATTGTATCTAAAAAGCAAACCAATCGTCGTATTTTCCTTTAGGCTATAGTCAATGGAAGCCTGATGCCCCCAGCTATTGATATATTCTGTATGTTGACTTTGGTAGTCGTAATAAGGTGTTGAAACACCACTTCGGAAATCCTCGTAGTAATCCTCTTCGAAAACTCGAAATTGCTGCTCCTTTCCGGTCAGACGCCCATAGAGGCTCAATTTCTCAGTATTAAAAATAGCGGCTATTCCTCCTTGCGCTTTATGGCCCGTACTCATTTCTGTACTAGTTTGGGCTAAGAAGCCCTTTCTATCTTTCCGAGAAGTCAATATCTCGATCCGCCCGCCCGACCCAGCCGCCGCCTCTCCTGCTGATGGATTGGTAATAACGCGGATCGACTTTACCTCTTCTGCTGATAATTCCTGTAGAAAGTTGACTAACTCTCGCCCTTCTAAAGGGATGGGTTTTCCGTCGACTTTTACTTGAATATTAGTTTTTCCCATGATGGAAAGCCCGTGTAGCGAGTGGATGGCTACCCCTGGTGCTTGCCGTAAGAGGGATTGTGCCGATGCATTGACTAAGGATAATTCGGCAGAGTTGTTGATTTGATATCCTCCAGGTATAGTGACCAATGCTTTTCTTTCTCCCTTAACGGTGACCGTTGCTAATTCATTCACCGCTTCATTCAGCTTGATAATGCCTAGGTCATGCTGCTGCCTTTCTCCCATTTTGGCGATCGAAATCGTGTGAAATTTATATCCTAATAATTGTATTTGAAGTCGAAGACTGTCTTTTTGTGGAAGGTTTAGGTGGAAATATCCCTCGATATTAGACACTACCCCAGTAATAAAAGACTGATTTTGGCCTTCAACAAGACGGATGGTAGCCCATGGTAAGGGCTGGTTATCCTGGTTTCGAAGCTGTCCTTCCACAGACTGTAGGTGTGCTACAGAAGGCAGGAAAAGAGATAGCATCAGTACCCCCCAAATAGTGCATTTTAGGCTATTTCGGTGCATGGCATACGATTATGGATTGACGAAATGTACAGCTGAAGTCTGCTATAGCGCTAAGAAGGATATCGTTTCCTAGCTCGTAAGTTGTTTGTTATTTTTGGTGCTCTTTGAATCCCTTTCTGTGGGATGAGCGGTTCCGTTTGGGGAAAGTGGATTCGATACTGGATGAAAACTCCCATTCAGGTGTTTTTAATTCATCAGCGTATCCCAAGGATTGTAAGGAGCGGATAAGTTCTACATCTCCTGTTTCTAAAAGGCTTAAGGTATCTAAATAGGTTCTCATGGCGATAGGATTTAAGAAGATCAGTTATTAAAAACTACATGGCTCCAATGTCTTCTACTACAATGCTTTGTGTGTTGATGTCGTTGTCTGTAGGCGTAGCTCCTCCGGCTAACCAGATGATTAGTGTGACTAAAGTATCCATGATTTGGCGTTTTTTTTTAATGTGGAAAAAGAAGGCAACTGTTCGGGTGAGAATCCTTACTGATCTAAAAAGAATCAGCTTATTTACATCGCTCCAATGTCTTCTACGACGATGCTTGATGTTGTTGGATCTGTGTCGATAGGCATAGCTTCTCCAGCTAGCCACATGATAAGTGTAACCAGTGTATCCATGATTTGGCGTTTTTTTTAATGCTTATGTTTGTTTAAATGTCTGGTACAAATCTAGGCCAGAAACAACCATTTCTATGGATCAGTTTTTGATGATTTGTGAAGGCTTGTTTAAGGAGTTTCGAACGTACTTTTAATCGGTAAGTAGTCTAAAAAGTCACCAAAGTATATTTTGGAGAATAGTTTTTGTTTAAGCATTAATAGTGTAAAAGCAGGTGATTTGAGTGCAAAAGATAGGTTATTAGCCATTTTGTGCCAATTTTGTTTAACGTTTATTGGTCTGAAATTACGACTAGTTTTTTTAGTGGCGAGAGAATTGAAAAATGGATGAATTCGTGTGTTTAGGCTTTTGTTTAATGGTTTTTACCAAAAAAAATA
>Ga0070729_10004791_pt1 | contig 14466 bp, 12 predicted proteins | sample tdDd472_FD_66725 | JGI IMG/M metagenome (GOLD analysis project Ga0070729, IMG submission 66725) | Marine sediment microbial communities from the Atlantic coast under amendment with organic carbon and nitrate - tdDd47.2 | ecosystem: Environmental > Aquatic > Marine > Coastal > Sediment | place...
TGCTGAATTGAGCAGTGAATCTGGAAAGAACGAACTCACATGTTTTGATGGTATTTTTTTTTGGAGTTGGCTCGGTGGTACTGCAAATGAAAACTGACTGCTTGTGAAACTTTCATAATAAACCTCCTGTTTGTGTGGGGAATTGGTAAATACTGCCTTGTTTAATGATACCTCAGTGGCATTTTTGATGACAGGAGGGACTAACGAGCATCTGGAATAAGGTTATGTTGCCCAATACTGCGTAGAATAAACCTTGGCAAAGGTAATCTCTACTGGATGAGTTGCTCGTTCTCCTCAAAGAGATACAGGAAGAACCTCAAGTTAACCTATATTGCTGGTGGCTGAATATTGCCATCGGATATATTTTCTATTTTCAATATTTATTGACTCAGAAGAACTATATAGACCACCTGTTCCAAGATAATCTGAAATTACTTTCGGGTGGTTTGGAAAAATCAGATAGAGGACTGGTCGGATGGGCACCAAAGCATTAATTTTAACACTGGTACAGAACCCTTTGGGCTGATAGCGGAACCAAACTCAACCAAGCTCTCCTCTCGTTGGAATCGATACCGCGGCACCTCTCTTCGTAACGCAACTCGCTGCAGCCTTGGTAGCAAAAACCAGACAATCCTCGATATTGTTCCCATTTACAAGCTCTGCAAGAAAAAAACCAACAAAGGTATCACCGGCACCAGTTGTGTCCACAGGTGTGACAATTTCTGCAGGCACAAATAAACGGTGTCCATCTGTAGCAAAATGGACACCGCCACTTCCTAAAGTGAGCAAAAGGGATATGCCTGGATAGTTAGTCAAGATAGTATTAATAATCCTCTCCGGGCCCTTCTGACCAGAAAACATTTCACCTTCTACCTCATTAACAATGAGCCATTTCACTGTACCCAGTGGCAATGTCAGAACGTCCTTGGTCATCGGAGCTGGATTAAATACCACGTTTATACCCAGTTCTGCAGCCAGAGAAAGAATTTCGGACGCACCACTAATCTCATTTTGCATCAAGAGCCAATCACCTAGCTCAACACTTCTGAGGGCGCCGCTAATCTCTTCTTTAGTAATTTCTTTATTGGTCCCACCAAACAGGATGATTGAATTCTCACCATCACTATTAACTTGAATGATAGCATGACCTGTGGGGCCATCTGCTGTGTTAATTAGAGAAACATCCACCTTGTTGTCGATCAGCAATTGTTTAAGAAAATGACCATCAGTACCTATCTTGCCTGCATGATAAACATCTGCACCGGCACGTGACAAGGCAATGGATTGATTCAGACCTTTGCCACCAGCAAATTCATTGTAGGAAGTACTGGTTAACGTCTCGCCAGGTTGCACAAAATGTTCGACGGTATAGACTTTATCTACATTTAGGGAACCAAAATTGATTATTTTTTTCATAGGTCACTATCAAAATAGTATGAAGATCATTGAAAAGTCTTTGGCTAATTTACTCACTTTAGATTTTGTGGGGCGCTGAACTGTCACGGATAACCAAGGTCGGTTCAAGTATAATTCTCACGTCCTCTTTATGCGTTCCCTTTAGTATTCGCTGCAGGAGAAGTTTTGCTGCAGTTTCTCCAAGTTCATGTGTAGGCTGGGCAATGGTTGTCAATTTTGGAATCACCAATGAAGCCATGTCAATATTGTCAAATCCAACTATGGAAAGTTGGTCTGGTACCTCGTAACCCAAATCCCTTGCCGCAGCCAAAGCGCCGATGGCCATGATGTCATTGCAGGCAAACACAGCCGTTGGAGGTTCTTTAGCCTGCATCAAGCGACGAAGACACTCTCCGCCACTCTTACTTCTGAAATCTCCAGTGACAACCATCTCATCATCAATCACAATGCCATGTTCCAAGAGAGCCTGGTTAAAACCCTCTAGTCTCTGGCCACTTGGAGTCACCTGGCTTGGGCCTGTGATACAGCCGATTCTGGTATGACCTAATTCTAATAGGTGGATGGTCGCCATATAACCACCCTTAAAATTATCGATGAGAACCGAATCGGTGTTAATGCTCTCTACTTGACGATCAATAATTACTTTAGGGATCTTCCCTTTATCCAACAATTCCAAGGATTCACGGTCATCGCCTGCTGAAACGAGCACGAAACCATCAACACCTTTTTCTCGTAACAACTTCAGGTGATGGTATTCTTTATCTGGAGCCCCATCAGAGTTGCACAGAAACACTGAATAACCATGCTCATAACAATAATCTTCAATACCTCGAACGACTTCGGCGAAAAAGGGGTTGGTGCTATCTGGAATAACAATACCTATGGTGCCACTGGCCTTTGTTCGTAAACTTCGTGCAAGTCCACTGGGTTGATAATCCAACTCACGAACAGCATCGCCAACACGTTTTGCCAAATCATCACTGACAAATCGTGTTTTATTGATAACATGTGAGACAGTAGTCGTAGAAACCCCCGCCTTTTCTGCCACGTCTTTGATTGTACTTATGTTAGAGTTTTTCGATATCATGTTTGTTGTAACTTTATCAGAACCTTGTTCCTGTAAGTATCTATAACAACAGCAATGACGATAATTAAGCCAGTCACAATCTGTCTTGCAAAATCACCCATTCCTAAAAGTAGTAGCCCATTGCTTAGCACTCCGATAATTGAAGCTCCGAGAAAGGTACCTATCAAAGAACCTTTTCCACCCATCATACTCGTTCCACCTATAACGACCGCAGCGATAGCATTAAGTTCAAAACCTACGCCAAGTATTGGGCTGGCTATGTTCAATCGTAACATATACATAATACTCGCCACACCAACACAACCACCACAAATGACATAAGCCGACACTTTGTAAAGAATCGTTCTGTGACCAGAGAGACGTACCGCCTCCTCATTGTTGCCTATGGCATAAATCATTCGGCCATACACGGTTTTTTTCAATACGATACTCGCAATGATAACTATGCTAAGAGCCATAACAAAAATAACCGGCATACCAAATACAGTCTGGGCACCAAAGGAGCTAAAGCCGTCTGGAAATGCGAAAATTGTTCTTGAGTCACTGATCTGCAGGGCGGCTCCTCGTGCAATATTGAGCATACCAAGGGTAACTACAAAAGAGTGTATCTTCCAACGCTCGGACACAAAACCGTTGAATAATCCGCAGGAGGCACCGACTATAACACTCATCATTACAGCAAGTGTTGTTGCAACTCCAGGTGGCAATGCCTCATTCGTTATAATTAAACCGGCAGCAACCGAACATAATGCCAAAACCGATCCGACTGAGAGGTCAATTCCACCAAGCAGGATGACAAAAGTCATCCCGACTGCGATAACGGTGTTGATACTGATTTGGGTAAAGATGTTCATCAAATTTGCATAGGAGGCAAATTTGGGTTCTGCAACAGCGAAAAAAATGCAAATTAAGACAAGAGCAACTCCGATACCTGCTTCTCTTAGTAATAAGTATGAAATTTTTTTAGCATTCATGAAAGCGTCCTGGTTTCAAAAATAATATAAAGCTGATCAAGGGCTTCCTCTTCAAGCAGACATTTCCGTGTTATTCCGGTCGTTATCGCCATGGATGTATCCACTATATGCCATTGATAATATCTCTTCTTGGTTGAAATCTTCACGTCTAAGCTCTCCTGTGATCTTGCCATTAGAAAAGACAATCATTCGATGACAGATACCCAACATTTCCGGCAGATCTGAAGAGACTATGATAATAGCCTTGCCTCTGCGTGCGAGTTCCCAGAGCAACAAATAGATTTCGTACTTCGCTCCGACGTCAATTCCTCTGGTGGGCTCATCGAAAATCAAAACATCGGTATTACGAAAAAGCCATTTGGCAATTACGATTTTTTGCTGGTTCCCACCAGACAGGTACCTGACCCACTGATCAAGAGAAGGTGTTTTGATGCTGAGTTCATCAACATGCTTTGCTGCAACAGCCATCTCCTTTGCCGGCTGTAAAAAACCATTTCGGGAGACTTCGTTCAAGTCGGTGAGAGTGATGTTGGTTTGGCATGGCATATCTAAAACGAGTCCCTGGTCTTTTCTATTTTCAGTGAGCAGGCTTATACCATTGTTGACCGCATCTTTAGGGGATTTGATGGAAATCACCTTTCCATTCTTAATGACATCCCCTGCATATTTTATATCCGCACCAAATATAGCACGTACGGCATCTGTTCTCCCAGAGCCCACCAATCCAGCAATTCCGAGTAGTTCTCCTTGCCCAACGCCAAAAGACAAGGGCGGCGAATTCCTGGTACACTGCAGCTTTTCAACGCTGAGCACGGTTGGACCCGGCTGCACATCATCCTGAAATGGATATTCTTCCTCCATGGATCTGCCAACCATCAGTTTGACAATTGCGGGGATAGTAATCGAATCGGTCGTATGTGTTCCAGCCGTTTCCCCATTGCGTAGTACTGTGATACGGTCACCTATCTTGAATACCTCCTCCAGGTGATGGGAGATGAAGATGATGGTGACTCCTTCAGCTTTCAATTTGTTGATAATGTCAAAAAGGGTGTCGATTTCTCGAGATGTCAGGGTTGCGGTAGGTTCATCAAGGATGAGTACTTTACTTTGTGATGATAATGCCTTGGCGATTTCTATAAGCTGCATCTGAGCAACACCAAGCAGCTCTACCGGAGTATCAGGGGATACATCCAGGCCCACGGCATCAAGAAGATTTTGTGTTTTTCTGTAGAGAGTTTTAAAATCAACAAAACCGTACTTTTGTGGAAGCTGTTCAAAAAAAATGTTTTCTGCGACTGACAGAAAAGGCAGGAGGTTGAACTCTTGATAAACCACCCTGATGCCCGCCTCAATTGCATCAGACGGCGTCTGAGGTTTATAGGGTTGTCCATTGTAGTTTATGTGACCACTCTCTGGAGTATAGATACCACAAAGCACTTTGATCAGGCTTGATTTACCCGCTCCGTTCTCCCCCACAAGAACATGAATTTCTCCCTGCATGATATCAAGATTGACCTGTTTTAGGGCAACGACACCAGGGAATATTTTGGTGAGGTTACGTATTTCCAGAATCGTTGGCTTGTCTTTCACGTGAATTCCTGGCGGTAAATTTAAAACGGTCTTGAATTGTTTTCTCTGCACCTTTTAAAGGCGTGACTGCGGCAATCAGTCAAAAGATCGATATTCCTCCGCAGCCACAACCAGCTGTCATCTTTGCTTTAATGAAAAATTATTTTACATTTTCCTTTGTTACAAGCTCAATTGGTGTTTTAGACCAGCCAACAATTTTTTCACCATTCTTGATTCTGAAGCCGATTTTGATTGCGTTTGCTGCCATCTCAGGACCAAATTGGTCGATGGTTGCCAGGACTTTGCCTTGCTTGATCAGTTCTTGCACCGCACCAATGTTATCAAAGCCTACAATCTCGATATCTCCAGTTTTACCGGCAGCAGCGATGGCTTTTTCCGCCCCAACAACCATGGAATCATTGGCACACATGACACCCTGAACATCAGGGTGGAGGGTCAGCAGATTTGTCATCAAGGTGTTTGCTTCTTCAGTTTCCCAATGAGCAGTACGGGAAGCGAGCAGATCCATATTGAAGGTTTTTACAGAACGCATAAAACCTGCTTTTCTTTGCTGGGCATTGTCGGCACCTGGATTACCTTCAACAATTATAACTTTGGCACCTTTTCCTAAGGTTTTTCCAAGGTAGTCACCGACCATTTCAGCACCATCAGCATTGTCTGGACCTACAAAAAGAAAATCTTCAGGAAGCCCTGCCTTTTTCATGGCACCTTTATCAAGGGAAACATCAAAGTTGACTACAGTAATACCCGCATCAACTGCTTTTTTTACTGGAAAAGCCATGCCTGCAGAGTCAGCTGGAGCTACAACAATAATATCCACTTGCTGGGTGATAAAATTTTCTATCGCTGAAACCTGGGTATCGAAATCGGTTTCAGAATTCATTCCAACTGGTATAAGCTTAAATGTTCCATCTTCAGCAGCATATTTCCGAGCGCCTTCTTCCATGCTTTTAAAAAATTCGTTGGCAAGTGATTTCATCACCAAACCTACGACAGGTTTGTCCGCTGCATTGATTGCAGATGCCTGCACCGTGAGTGCAAATGCGAATGTAGCCAAGCCTGTACAAACTTTCTTGAAATTCATCATAACTCACCTCCGTTTTATTGATAATTTATCACACAAACGGTAAAAAAATCGTTTGCGCAATCGTTTGCTTGAGAGTTACAGATGTCTTTCGACTTGTCAATATATTTTCACGAAACCACTTCAGTCCTAACGACTTCACGTCCTGAAACAGACTACCCACTAACTTTTTGTTGTTCTTAAAATTTAATCCTCGGAGGTAAGCGTAGAATCCGAAATCAACCAAATGCCTGGGGCTAAATTTTATATGGAGTGGGATTGATTGACACACATCTCCCCTGGATGGTCACTGTTTCTTGCCAGGAGAAACCTTAATGTTACACCTGTCTGTCCAAGAAAAAGACTACTGTGAAGGGAATCAATAAGCTGGCTCAAAAACCTATCAACACAAGAAGGTGTTTTCAACCTTTAGAGAGCTAAATACTCCTGACAATGAAACCGCATGTAGAAGTCCCAGATGTTTCCAGAAAATATTTGCTGTTCACTTCGGCAGAAGAGTTAGGCGTTGGGGTTGATTGTAACTGATTGTCAGTCTGTGTCGGCTTGAAACCGAATAGACCAAAATGAATCAAAATTGAATGCAAGATAGGAAAGTACTATCAACCACATGGTTCTACAAGAATGGAGCAACCTGTTTCATTAATAACCTGGAATTATCTTCGACGGGCAGTAAGTTGAAATGTGATAGGCGTTTGGTCCTCAGAGAACCAGAGACTAACAGGAAATCTATAAAGTAGGGAAAATAAGAAAATTATTAGGACTGCCAGGTTGAATATCTATCGTGATTTATCAAGTGATTATCAGATAATCATACCTCCAACAGGTTCATCTCCTCGCAGATAAGGTAGAAGCAGGCAGGCTTGAATACTCTTCTACCTTACCATTGGCAATATTGAAAATATTTCAGTTGCTTTATTCCAGGGTATTCATATTTCACAAGTATAACTCGACCGCTACGCGTCTGATGGGCGGTTACGCGTTGCGCGACTCAGCCCCCAAAATGTCAATTCTTAATGCAACGTGCACTATACCGCTGTTACGGCTCTGATGGACGATGATCAGAAGGAGGAAATACGGAAGAGAAGTGGAGAAAGAGATAAGCCACCGGAACTATCCAAGGCGTTCAATGTACCAAGGGCCACCATCTATTATGTTATCAAAGGGTAGAGGTCCAGAACACTATGTCTGAATTCGCTATGGTCCTATATATTACGAGTGGACCACTAATGTGTCAGCTTGAGGTGGGAATGTTAATGTCGTTCTGTGTGATACGTGGGGATCGTACATGGGGGATTGGCGAGGAGCACTCGTATATCGATACTGCCTCAGATTTTTTGTAGGAAATTATTTGGTGGGAAATTTGGAATCAAGGTGTTGTTTTTATCTGATGTCCAAAATGCTTCTGAAATTGCTTTCGCGCCATTAAGACTGGAGCTAGCTCAACCTTTAGGTCCTGCTCTTCCTTTGTGGCTATTTCTCTCCACTTAGGACCAATTTCGTCCTTAGCATCTGTAAAATTCTGGAACGCTTCATCAAGTTGTTGTTTTGCACCTTCTGATATGGATGTTGCTGTTTCATCTATCTCTATTTTGGGCGAGTTGAATGTCACATCTCTCAGCTTTGCACCGATAGGGATGTCGCCGACACCAGGCTGCCAGGTTGAAAGAGAGATATAGCCTTCGTAAAGAGCTTGAAACAATTTTGGATTGTTCGCGTAAAGTATCGAGGTCTTAAGTGCTCTCTTAATGTCATTCTTGGGGAAAGGTAAAAATTTTTCATCAATTGCAACAACCCCTACAGAGTCTTCCAATAAGGGACCGTAGGCTTTAACAATTGGAGATGCTTCTTCAATATTCATGAAATTATTAAAGGTTTTTAACTTTCTTTCCTTAGATTGGGCTTGCATCTCTTTCTTTCCAAATAGCTTGCTTAAAAAACCGATACTGACCTCCTGTGGTGATAGTTGAGAAGGACACTTTTTACAACAAACCTATCCTGTAATAAATTAAAATATAAAGGAAAATGCAAAAATAAAACAGCTGGCAAACCGTTCAGTTCACTTTAGTTTAGAAACTTAAAGTAACCACCAAGGTACTTATCCCGGCTTACTTCCCGTTTACCGGAGTTAGGAGTTTAATTGATGTTGTATAATGGAAGAAAGAATCAATGAAGAAACTAACTGGCTATTTTATTAATGGGTTCCTCGTATTTGTTCAAGCCGCTGCGACAATTTGCTTGGTGAAATGGTCCATGGAGTTTATCGATGGCCTCATGCCATTTGATGTACCTGGAGTTGAATTAGTTGTTCTATTTCTATTATTTATCAAAGCAGAATATAGCGTAATAATGGAAAACTGTCAAGATTGCCTGATGTTAATTTGAGAAGTGTAGTGCCCTGTAGAAAGGCGTGAGGTTCGAAGCTAGGCAGACTGAGGATTAGGGAGAGACTGCAAGGAACTGGCAGAAGAGTGTCATCTGCCTTGTGTGCAGCATTGGGGCATAGCTGGAGGTTGCCTCCTGCTACTATATATAACTGGCGGAAGAGGCTTAATGTCTTTCCCTTTGGTGAGGCTTGAAGTGCTCTCGGGTGATACGAAGGGTAGGCCACGTGGGAAAACGCACTCGCATCCTCATTGATATACTGGTTCAGATTTTTTTGGACATGGGGGTGATGTGAAAACAACCTTGAATTATTCAGTTTTGGTCTAAGTAATAAGGCAATTTGATCATTACTATTAAAAAGATACTAACCGTTATGCCGACAACACCCAATTTTCTGAATGGCAACCCAAATGTCTGCCAAGTATTTAGATTGGCATCTGCATACAAACCACTTACGAACTTATAGAGGCAAAAGGATCCAAATAGGCTGAGCCAGAAACTAAATCTTCTAATTGGAGATAGCACAACAAGAAATACTAGCAAGGCAATCAGCCATTTCATAACATCAAATAGCCAATTTCAGAATGTCGGTATGGTAGCTCTAAAGGTTCGGCATGATACGCTTAAAACGATTATTGCGACAACTACAAAGCCCAATCTAGTCATTTGTGTGCCCTAACAGCAGTCCAGCAATACATGTCCATTATCGACCTCGGCGACTCTCTGTTGACGGTTAAGTTGTAGAAATGCAGACCCAAATAGTTAATCTTACTCAGGATGAGACTTTCAGTTTCCTGGGTTTTGATTTTCGGCGGATTAAAACACGCCGTGGAGCGTGGGGGGTACGAGTTACTCCACGCATGAAAGCACGGACATCTTTGCTGCAAAAGCTCAAGGATGTGTTCCGTCGGTTTCAATCCCAACCTGTGGGCAGGGTTGTTGATCTTATAAATCCTGTGTTAGGGGGCTGGCCAAACTATTTTCGGGTTGGTAACTCCAGCAAATGCTTTGGCTATGTCAAAGACTGGGTGGAGAAAAAGATCAGACGACATTTAATGTATGCCTGTAAACGCCGTGGTTTTGGCTGGAAGAGATGGAGTAGGGCTTGGCTGTATGAAACTCTGGGACTGTATAATAATTACGGAGTTCGATATCATCGTGCCTAAAAGTGCTGCCAGCATAATAGATCTCATAAACCTTGAAATGAAATTAACAGTGAAAGCCTAGTGCGGGAAATCCGTACGCTGGGTTTGTTGAGGCGGGGGTTGGAAACGGACTCTTAAGTACCGCGCCAGCCTTCGACCCTACCTGTGGGAGCATGGGGGTGAGATTCCCCCGGGCGACTCGACTCTTAGATGGGCGGCACGATAAAAGCTGATAAGTTTTTGGTCTCCTGAAAACCAGGATTTCAAAGAGATAGTCCTAGTTTGCAATTTTTCTTCAATGTATAACATTGCCAAGGGAAATTTTAATAACTTCCTCGATTTGAGGAAGTTAACATGCAGCATGAGTCATCGAGGGAATTATTTTGATAATGGTACCGCTGAGAGATTCTGTGTATTTTTTGATGATTTAGCATATTAAACAACAGATTTATAAAGATTGCGAAGGTACAAGCAAGATATTTTTCACTATATTGCAATGTTCAATAATTCGGATGGCCATTCAGAGCACCTTCTAAGGGGCTTTACCTTTTTGGAATGCCCCTCCAAAGACATATCCTACACTCTTACAATCACAATTAGGAGTATCCCTGGCCCAAATAGGGGATACTCCCCATATGCTCTCTCTTTACAAGCGAATATCTTAATCCTAATATCCTCACAGGCATACAGGTTGGGGCACTGAGGATTCCGGTGTCATGTGATTTCCATGTGAATACGCAGGTGTTCATTAGACAACTAATTACTGACGACCTCACAATTCGTAATTGAAGATATGTATATTCCCTCGGAATCCTTGTATAAAGGCTCCTAAGAATCAACCATTCGATTGTTTTGCGAGAAAACAATACGACTTGCCTTTTCAAACTATAGGATGAGCTAAATGAAATACAGCAAAGACTACTCTGTACAAGGGAGCGGTGTTCCTGTCGTGCTGCTACACAGTTCAATGAGCAATAAAGAACAATGGCACAAATTATCTTCTGTTCTCACAGAACGTTTTCAGATACTAGCCATAGATCTAATTGGTTATGGAGAAAGTGAGTATCCAGAAGATCCCGACTCCTTCTCTCTTAAAGATGAGACGCGAAGGGTACAGAGCATTATTTCACAAGCTCTTAACGAACAGCCTTTTCACCTTGTTGGGCACTCTTATGGTGGTGCAACAGCTCTAAGACTGACGTATGAAGCTGAACTGACGATAAAAAGTCTATCAATCTTTGAACCAGTTGCATTTCATCTTCTAGATAAAGGAGATCCTGCATTGTCCCAAATAATTGACATTGTAGATAAAATTAATGTTCAATTACAGCAAGAAGATTTACCTGCTGCCACGAAAATCTTTGTTGATTTTTGGAGTGGAGAAGGGACCTTCGACAATATAGTCACTGAGAAACAAGTCTATCTGGAACGATATATAAGAAAAGTTGCATTGGATTTCCAGGCACTGATAAACGAACCTCTAACACTTCAGGATTATCAGGAAATCACCCTTCCAGTATGCATGATTACCAGCCCACAGAGTCCATTGCCTACGCGCCAAATTGTTGACAACCTTAGAATAACACTTCCCCACATGGAATTACATCATACGGCTGGCGGGCATATGGCTCCCATTGGAAATGCAAGAGAGGTAAACCCCATTTTTGAAGCCTTTCTCAGGTCATTCTGAGTTTTTTAGGAATTCCATGAGGTGGGAATGCCGGTAAATATCATGATCTAATCGTCATAATTGAAGTTTAGAATTGGGTCAAACATACGCATATATTTTTCACTAACCAAGCCTAAACGAAGTGCAATCTTAGGGTCAAGAGCTTTAAATTCTGCCGAGGAAGTGGCGCAGAGCACAGAATCAGAATTGTAAATTTGACTAGACATTATGACAGATCTGCCTGATTCTTTTTTCTCAAGATTGCCGACAACAGTAATTTCATCATCCGCAAAAACGGGTTTAATGAATTCGACCGTAATCTTCTTAGTAACACCTAGTTTTTTGCATAGGTAGATAACTCCCCAGCCCATAATTTCATCTAGAACCGTAGAAACAATTCCACCATGAACGGTTCGATCCCATCCTGCCAAGCTAACTGGTATTGTTAGAAATGAATACAGTTGTTCTGAGTCTGTGAAAAACTCCATATGCAGGCCGTTGTTATTACTGACACCACAGCCGAAACAGGTCTGGTCCTTTGAATTTGGTATGATTTTGAGTTTGCTTTTATTAATTTTCATTAGACATGAAATAGCAATAAATTAAGTGAGTTAACCTGAATGTTCATGAAATATCCAGGGCTTTTTTGAGAAATTCTTTTTTGCTCAACCTCCACGTTGGGAATACTAAAAGTATTATTACCATAATATTAGAGAAATTCCTGTAAGTATCAGGTTGTTACCGCCACCGGACATGCTAATTCGCATTCTCGACAAAATATTGCCCTTTTCCCAGGCTCATCCTGCCCTTCGATCTCAATCGGCTCAAAATTATCACAAGCTGCATCCATGATTGCACTGCACAGTGGTCGGCTATAGACCCCGGTTCTCCCTGGGAGCTCTTCTAATCCATATTCCTCAGACGTATACAGCTGTTCATCGAAAGCCTTTACTGGACAAGCTTTTCGACATGGCATGTCGCAACTGTCGCAGGGATCAAATTCAATAGGCCCGGTAGATGAGATCTCCCTATCGATAATCATGGCTCTCAGTCGTTGGCGTGGGCCAAATTCCGGCGTTATCAACATGTTGTTTTTACCGACACAACCTAGGCCTGCCAACACCGCTGTATCCTTCATGTAAATTCCACCCAGCTCAATATGATATGGCATGGGGAAACATTTAATGCCCTCATTTTCAAGCCACCCCCTGAGCTTTTTCATTATAGACATGAGGATTCTGTTCCCCGGAGTATTTCCGGACTTTGACTTCCCCCCGAGGATCCACCAATCAAGTTCGGGTTTTTCAGAGGGATGATTGAGAGCGATAATAATAACCGATTTTCCTGCCTCTGGCCAATCAACAACACCGGTTTTCCGCCCTTCTACCTGCTTTGCAGCCACATTATCAAACTCAGGCATATTTTCACTGATTTGGTGTGAAGGTGACTTTTTCAGCACTTCAACATTTGAAAAACCAACAAGATCTGCTCCAAGCTCCTTGCTTTTGAAGACTATTTTTTCAGCTAATTTACTGTAATCACGCACTGACATATCTTTTCCCTTCATAATTCAATTGTTTCCCAGCAACAATACCCATGACTGACCAGGATCATTAGTTATAGCCCCATGGGCTCTTTGTGGAAAATTCTCTGGTCCATCAAAGCTATTGGTTCAGAAATTATAGGTTCAAAGTCCATCAAGTCGAGTATGTCTTTTTGCAACTCAACTCCAGGAGCGATCTCAATTAATTGTAGTCCATCTTTGACCAGCCGAAAAACGCATCTCTCCGTAATGAAAAGTACCCATTGTTCTTTTTCTGAAGCGTATTTACCACTGAAGGTCACCTGTTCTACATGATCCACAAATTTCTTAGATCTTCCTTCCTGAACTATTTTTACCTCGCCGTCATTTACACCAATTTTTAAACCGCCGGCAGTGAATGTACCTGTAAATATGACTTTCTTAGCATTTTGAGAAATATCAATAAAACCACCAGCACCTGATAGTCTCCTTCCAAACTTACTTACATTCAAGTTTCCAAATTTATCTGCCTGCGCGAGTCCAAGAAACGTAACATCTAATCCCCCACCATGGTAAAAATCAAACTGGGATGGTTGGGCTATTATTGCCTGGGGGTTATAGCTAGAGCCAAAACTAAGGCCGCTTGCAGGCATTCCCCCGATGATACCGGGTTCAGCCGTAAGAGTTAGCATCTCAAGAAGGCCTTCTTCATTGGCAACATTGGCGATTCCTTCAGGCATACCTATTCCAAGATTAACTATATTACCTGGATGCAACTCAAAGGCTGCCCGTCTGGCAATTATTTTCCTGGCATTCATTTCCAGAGGTGGGACTGATTCCATGGGGATTTTAGCCTCACCGCTGAAGGAAGAGTTATACTCCTCTGCAAATGTCTGCCAGTGATTATTCTTGTCAGTTGCAATAACAATTGCATCAACCAATATGCCTGGAATCACAACCTCCTTAGGGTGCAAACTTCCACTTTGCACGACCTGTGCAACCTGGACAATGACTATCCCTCCTGAATTTTTGGCTGCCATTGCCTGTGCTTGTGATTCCAAGGTAAGAGCTTCACGCTCCATTGTGATGTTACCTTCATCATCAGCAGTAGTGCCTCTGAGGATGGCGACGTCAATCGGAAACGTGCGGTATGCTAGATATTCTTCACCATCAAAATCAATTACTTCAACTATAGATTCCGTCGTAATTTCATTTACCTTTCCTCCCTCAAGACGAGGGTCCACAAAGGTATGGAGTCCTACTTTGGAGATCGTTCTGGGTTTGTTCGCAGCAATGTCTCTATACATGTGCGATATGACCCCTTGAGGAAGATTATACGCAGGTATTTTGTTATCGATTGCAAACTGTGAAAGCAATGGAGATGCACCATAGTGGGCCCCTATTATTTTGCCCACCAATCCGTCTATACCAAGATGGCTTAATCCCTTTGACTTGAAATCACCCTGCCCAGCACCATAAACAAGCGTGATGTTATGGGGATGATTCGTCTCGAGGTAGTTGTCTCGTATTTCAAGGGCTATTTCTTCCGCAAAACCAGCTCCACAAAAGCCGCCAGTTGTCACCGTTGAATTATCCG
>Ga0070729_10004792_pt1 | contig 14466 bp, 15 predicted proteins | sample tdDd472_FD_66725 | JGI IMG/M metagenome (GOLD analysis project Ga0070729, IMG submission 66725) | Marine sediment microbial communities from the Atlantic coast under amendment with organic carbon and nitrate - tdDd47.2 | ecosystem: Environmental > Aquatic > Marine > Coastal > Sediment | place...
CAGCGCCCGATAGACACCTCCCGCGCGGGGATACAAACGGAAACGAAACCCGACTATCCTGTTACAGGCTCCCATGGCCAGATGAACCTCCAGTACATCGGGGAGATGAAACATGAAATGGCTGCTGCCGCCGCTGCTGACACTGATCCTGCTGATCGCGCAGGTGCTGCTGTCCGTGCTCATGCCTGTGCCGGGGATGTTCGGCCCCGGTGCGAGCGAGATCGGCTACCTGCTGATCGTGGCCGGGATACTGCTGATTTTCTGGGGTGCGGGGCATTTCAGGAAGGTCAGGACCAATATCAACACCTTCCGTGATCCGGACGTGCTCGTCACGGGCGGACCTTTCCGCTTCACCCGCAACCCGATGTACCTCGGATTCTTCCTGATCCTGTTCGGTGCCGCCATTGTCTATGACGCTGCGGCGGCCCTGCTCCCGGTCGCCGCGTTCTTCGCCGCCGCCAACTGGTGGTACATTCCATACGAGGAACGGGCGGCGGAAAACGCGCTTGGCGAGGCCTATGCCGAATACCGCAGCCGGGTACGCCGCTGGCTGTAGGTCGATCCATCAGATGATGGGAGTGGGCAGGCCGGGGACCACAAACCACTCAGACCCGCCGTCCGCCATGCTATTCCTGCAGCGGTTCCAGTTTCACGGTGCAGCCCCTGAAACCGATGACGGAGGCGCGGTTGCCGCTGCGCGGGTCGTCCCAGAAGGGGTCGCCGTCGGCAAACTGCACCTTGTATCCCCAGCGGGCCATGGCGCTTTCGCGAATGTCGATGCACCAGTAGATGCCGGTCGGGACCAGGCGGATGGCGTAAAGGCCGTCAAAGGGATCAGTGAAGAACCAGACCTCGAAATCCTGACCCATCTCGTGCGCCCTGGCCTTGACCGACGGGTACTCGCCCCAGCGCGCGCGGTTGTGTTCGTAGTGCCGTGCCGCCGTGCCATTCGCTGCGGCGATGATCTGCCTGTCGGTCATGCCCCATTCGGCATATCGCCATCCGGCGTGCGCGCTGGTCGCGGTCAGCAACAGGCAGGCGGCAGCAAGCAGGACGCGCATCAGCCGTCATCCAGTGACTGGTACAACGGCCAGCGTCCTGCGGCCATCGCATCCAGCGACGGGGCGGGCTGGCCCAGCCGGTCGCGGTAGATCCAGAGTGCGGACAGCACGTCACGGGCGAAGGTCCGCGTCTCGGCGGAGCCCATCATCTCCAGGAACAGCAACGGATCCTGCTGCACGCTTGTATTGGCCGACCAGCGGGCGGCATTGCCCGGTCCGGCATTGTAGGCGGCGATGGCCAGCAGCAGGTTGTCCTGTGGCTTCACCGCCTTCAGGACGTAGCGGATGTAGGCCTGTCCCAGCCGGATATTGAGGTGCGGATCATGCAGCGCACTGTTGGTCGGGCGCGGCTGCCCGGCGATGCGGGCGACATAGCGCGCCGTGGTGGGCATCAGCTGCATCACACCGCGCGCGCCCGCACTGGAACGGGCGAGCGGGTCGAAGCCCGATTCCCGGCGCGCGATGGCATAGACCAGCGCCCGGTCCACATGCACCTCCGGCGACAGGGGCCATGCCGGGGCGGGGTAGAGCGCGGGATCATGTCGCTCCCCGTGGCTGTTCAGGCGTCGGCGGGCAAAGCGCAGGGCCGTGGCGGGGGCATCGATGTGCGCGGCCAGGCGCAGAACGGCGTCCAGTCCGGCGCGGTTCGCGCGGTCCGCCATCAGGCGCAGTTCCATGTCGGCGCGAACGATCTGTCCGACCTCCGCCAGCGCCAGCGCCCGACGCACACCCGAGAAGGCCAGCATTGCCTTCAACTGTTCCTTCGACAGGCTGGGCGGCTTCCAGTCGAAGCCGGGCTGCCGCGCCAGCAGGCGGTTGGCGATCTGGCCATACATGTCGCGGGGGGAGGCACTGGCCCGGCGCAGGGCCGGCAGCACGTTCAGGAAGTCGCCGGTGGCCAGCGCAGATCGTGCCCGCCAGACGCCGGCGGCGGATTCGAGCCCGGTCAGGGGATCGCCATCCTTGCCCAGCGCCAGGCCGAACGCCTCATGCGCCTCTTCCTTGTGACCCTCGGCCCAGTATCCGATGCCAGCGAGGAACGCGCCCCGCATCTTGCCCGGGCCCGTACCCTGCATGGCCAGGTTGGCGGCATTGATCGCCTTGCCGACATATTCGGCCGTCAGATAGCCGCGCGCGATCAGCGCATGGGCCAGCGCCCGCGCGTCCGAACCCATGCGCCGCCCGTCGCGCATCTCCATGGTCTTCAGCGCCCGCGTCGGGGCATTGCGGTAGACCAGCCGACGGATCTTCCGCAGCATCAGCCGGTCGTGGCGCGACAGGTTGGGCGCGTGCTGTCGTACCGTGTCGAACTGCCCCGCCGCCGCGACCTCTCCGGTGAGCCGCAGCGGTCTCGGGCTGGGCGGTTGCAGCGCCTTCCAGCCGCTGGCCGGACGTCGGCGCTCGGCCAGACGGTAGACCTTGTCAGCCAGCGGGTGATCGGCGTAGTCGCGCATCCACTCATGCAGTTCGCGATAGCTGGAGCGCCAGGCGGTGGGATGCATCAGGCGCTGATAGGTGACATGGCCCATCAGCAACGGATCATCCAGTTGCCGTATCAGCTTGCTCGCCGCATTCCAGCGCCCGGTCTGCTGCAGCACGAAGATCTGGCGATAGCGGTCCTGATCGGCGGTGCCGAGAATGGTCGGCAGACTGACCTCCGCCGCCCGCGCCGGTGCGGCATGCAGGATCACGATCATGGCCATGACCAGCACGAGCCAGCTGGCCGGCCAGCAGCGGGTATTGACGGAGAGGTAATTCTGGCGCGACCTGTTCATCGGCGCATTCAAGTCATAGTGAGGCCCGGGGGCAAGCCTGCCGCTAGGTCACCTGTGATGAACAATTCATGGGGAGGTGGGAAATATGGTTGAACTGGCGCGCTTGCGGGATCGGTTGAGCGTACCGGTGATCGCGGCCCCGATGTTCCTGGTTTCCGGGCCGGAGCTGGTGATTGCGGCTGTTCGCGCAGGTGTCATGGGATCGTTTCCGACGGCCAATTGCCGGACCGTGGAGCAACTGGATGACTGGATGTCGCAGATGATGGCCGCCTCGGGTCCGGCGACCGCGCCGGTCGTGCCGAACCTGATCGTTCATCGCACGAACAGCCGACTCGCCGATGATCTGGAGGTCATCTGCCGCCACAGGCCGGAAATCGTGATTGCCAGCGTGGGCAGTCCGGAACCGATCATCGACCGTATCCGTGGCTATGGCGGGCAGGTCTGGGCCGATGTGGCCTCCATGCGACATGCGGAGAAGGCCATCGCCGCAGGGGCGGACGGCCTGATCCTGCTGACGGGCGGTGCGGGCGGCCAGACCGGCTGGGCCAATCCCTTCGCCTTTGCACGCGGTGTACGCGCGATCCATGACGGGCCGATGGTGCTGGCCGGGGGTGTTTCCGACGGTCGGGCCATCGCGGCGGCGGAAGTCCTGGGTTTCGACTATTGCTACATGGGCACGCACTTCATCGCGACGGAGGAGAGCATGGCGGTGCAGCGCTACAAGGACATGCTGGTCGCTGCCAGCCTGGATGACGTGCAACTGACCGACGCGATCACCGGACTGGACACCAGCATCCTGCGCCCGTCCCTGATCGCGGCGGGGCTGGATCCGAAGAATCTGCCCGCGCGCGACAGCATCGAGATATCGAAGGACATCAACCCCGATGCGCCGCGGCGATGGAAGGACATCTGGTCCGGCGGACATTCGGTCGAGGGCGTGCGCAGGGTTCAGCCCGTCGCGGACCTGGTCCGGGAGGTCGCGAACCAGTACCAGCAGGCGAGAATGCAGCCGGGACGCTGACCTTCGCCCGCGCCTGCAGCAGAAAAGCACTTCCCTTGCCAGAGCAATTATGTGCCTAGTGTTCCTGTAGCAGCGGGAATGGAGTGAGTGGCATGAATGTCATGTCTGCGTCAGGGCGTCGGCCAGTTGCCACCGAGGGCAATCAGGGTGTCGATTTCGACGACATTCTCCAGGTTCAGGTGGTGATGCTGGGCAACAAGCTTGGTCTTTCCATCCTGCGGCGCGCGCTGGCCCCCAACAACCTGTCGATCCGGGAATGGCGGGTCATCGCGATCATGTTCGTCTTCGGCCCCAGCATGGCGCGGCAGATCTCGGAGCAGACAGCGCTGGATCCGGCACATGTCAGCCGCACGATCCATCAGCTGAAGAAGCGCGGTATCGTCACGCTCCACGAGAACCCGAATGACAAGCGCCAGATCATCGTCGATCTGACGGCGGAGGGCACCCGTCTGGCGCGGGAGATGCTGCCGCAGGTGTCGGAGATCGCGAACTCGATCCGCAGTATCTTCTCCGAAGAGGAATTCGCGCAGCTGATCAGTTATCTGCAGCGGGCCAACGATCACGTGGATGCCATGCTGTCGGACGAACCGTCCTGACCGGATCGGTATTGCAGTCGGGCCTTTTCCGAGGGTAGAACTCCGCCGTTGCTGGGGCGTCGCCAAGTGGTAAGGCAACGGGTTTTGATCCCGTCATTCCCAGGTTCGAATCCTGGCGCCCCAGCCAACATCCCGCCAAGCCTTTGATGCATGACTTGCGCTGGATCAATTCGGCAGTGGCAATTGTGTGCATCATTCGTCTCTGCATTCACCACCACGCAGGAAATTGCCATGGCCTCCATCTCGTCCATCGTTCGCAAACATGTCGATGCCGCCGTCGCGGAAGCGGCTGAAACAGGTTACTCGCGGGAGGAAGTGGCCCGTTCGATGCTGTCCTTCGTGACCAACATCTACAAGGAAAACCGCTCCCCGGACGAGATCGCGGCGGAACTGCGCCACGAGATCGACAATCTGGATCCGGAAGCCGAGCACGCCTTCATGCGTCCCTGAGACCGTCCGGCGCTTCCGCCAGGTCGACGCGATCTGGTTCGAGGGCACGGGTGAAGCCACCAGCGTGGCACGCGGGGCCTGTGGTCCCTTGATCGATCCGGATTGATCAAGGAGCCGTGTCACGGGCCATGCAGGGTCAGGGATACAGGTCAGGCAGCGAATTCGCTATCAAACTCATCGAATTCCATGTCATCGGCACGACGGCGGGGGGCGTCGTCAGGCGGGACTGCGCGTCGACGACGGTCGGGTCCGAAGAAATCATTGGTTCGGATAAAGGGACGGGCATTCTCGATCACGGTGGTCAGGCGCTGGGCAAGCACCGCAACTGACAGGGGTTTGGCCAGATACTCGGTGACACCGGCGTCGCGGGCCCCGATCACGCCATCATGGTCACCAGCGCCCGAGATCATGATGATCGGCAAGAAGGGGTGGGGGCTCTTCTCGTCGTTCCGCAAGTAGTGGACCAGTTCGATGCCCGACATGCCGTCCATGCGATGGTCCAGCAGCATGATGTCGGGCACCGCCTGCTTCATGCGCCGCAGAGCCTGGTTGGCATCCGCAGCTTCCAGAATCATGCCCACACGCAGGGACTCCAGAATGCGCACGATCAGCGTCCGCGTCTGCTTGTTGTCATCAACGACCAGGATCGAGACGCAGCTGAGGTCGAGAAGTTCCTTGCTCATCACATGACCTCAGCCATTGCCGATCGCGGAAATGTCAGGCAGCGCCGCAAGCGCATCAAGAATGGGCGCGGCGTCGAGGGTGCGGCGGCGATCACCGGAATCGAGACCTTGGCCATCGCGCCTGTCCGGGCCGAAATAAGTCTTGGTCCGCACGAAGTTGCGTGGGTTCAGGATCACCTCCGACAGGCGGGTGGAAACAAGCGCTGCCGACAGGGGTTTCACGATGATGTCATGGACACCGGCATTGCGCGCCTCGATGATCGTGCGCTTGTCGGCATAGCCGGTGACCATCAGGATCGGCACGTAGGGGTTCGGGCTTTCCTCGCTCCGGCGGACCAGACGCGTGAAGTCGGTGCCGGAGATCGGCTGCATCCGATTGTCGATGATGACGATGTCGATGGGCTGGGAGCAGAGGATCTGGAAGGCGTTCACACCGTCCTCTGCCATGTGCATGTTCCGTACGCCAAGCGCCCGCAAGATCTGCACGATGATGTCCCGGATGTGGCGGTTGTCGTCCGCCACCATGACCGAGAGCATGCTGAGATCGAGGTATTTCAAGGCGTCACCACAGGCAGGTCCACGGTACGCGCGACCATCCGCGCATACATCGTGAAATCTAGTACTGAAGGCTTTCGCTTTGGTTAATCAGCCTCAGCGCGGGCTGCGCTTCGCCAGGATGCGCTGCAGGGTGCGACGATGCATGTTCAGCCGCCGCGCCGTCTCCGACACATTGCGCCCGCAAAGCTCGTAGACCCGCTGGATATGTTCCCAGCGTACCCGGTCGGCGGACATGGGATTCTCCGGAGGTGCCGGCTTCTCCCCATCGACCGCCAGCAGGGCGTTCGCCACATCATCGGCATCGGCCGGCTTGGCCAGATAGTCGATGGCGCCGGCCTTTACCGCCGCGACGGCGGTCGCGATGTTGCCATAGCCTGTCAGCATCACCGCCCGCGCTTCTGGCCGGACCTCATGCAGGACACCGACGATGTCCAGGCCGTTGCCATCCTCCAGCCGCAGATCGACCACGGCGAAAGCGGGGCGCAGGCTGCGCACCATGGCGATACCCTCTTCCACGGTTTCCGCCGCCTCCACGTCGAAGCCGCGCTTTTCCATGGCGCGGGCCAGTCGCAGACGGAACGCCTTGTCATCATCGATGATCAGCAGGGAGCGATCCTCGAGGTCGTTGATGTCGAGCATCTCCTCGTCACCGTCCTTCACCATACGCATGGTCCCCTTCTGCGTCGTTGGGTGCTGGATGCCGGACGGTCCCCCGTCAGCCCCACGTCCCCTGCTCAATAATGCCATGGGGCCAGCGAATGGCAACGCGTGCGCCACACAGTTCGCCATTCTCGACCCGGTTGCTGAAGTCGACAGTCGCCCCGGAATGACCCAATAGCGTCGTCGCGATGAATACGCCAAGTCCCATGCCGCCGCGCTGTCGTCTTGTGGTGGTATAGGGTTCGCCCAGTGTCTTCAAGACATCCTGCGGAAAGCCGGGTCCGTCATCCTCCAGCAGGATGGTGATTTCCGGCGTGTCCCAATAGATTTCGATGCGCACCTGGCGCCTGGAGAAGTCGACGGCGTTCTCGGTCAGATTGGCCAGACCGTGCAGGACTTCGGGGCTGCGCGGCACTTCCGGCGGGTGGCCGGTCTGTGGCTCGATCACGATCCCGACCTCTCCGGTGCCGTAGGGCTCGACCGCTGCTTCCACCAGCCCGACGATGGTGGTCTTGCGGAACGTGTCGTCCCCTTCGCCCGGCCGTCGTGACAGTTCGGCCAGGATATCGCGGCAGCGCTCCGTCTGGCTGACCAGCAGGTCGATGTCCTCGGTCAGCGGGCTGCCCGTCTCCAGATCGCGCTGCAGTTCCTTCGCGACCAGGTGGATGGTGCCGAGCGGGGTGCCGAGCTCATGGGCCGCAGCGGCGGCGATTCCCCCAACGGCGCTGAGCTGTTGTTCACGTGACAGCGCCAGTTGCGTGGCGCGCAGGGCGTCCGACATGCGCTTGGTCTCGAAGGCGAGACGACCCGCGTAGGTCGACATGAAGGCGATTCCGAGCGCCAGCGCCATCCAGATCGCGCCAACATAGAGCGCTGGAAAATGCAGCCCCGCCCCGGCCCACGGCAGGGGCAGGTACCAGAAGGCCAGCAGGCTGGTGAAGACCAGGGCCAGCAGGCCGAGTGCCGCCGTGCTGAGCACCGAAAGGATCGTCGCGGAGATCGTCACCGGAACCAGGATCAGGATGACGAACGGATTCGTCAGCCCACCGGTCATGTACAGCAGCGCCGCCAGTTGCAGCAGGTCATAGGCCAGGAACAGTGCCGCACCCCGGTCCGACAGCCGCGCCGTGGCGGGATACTGGACCGCAAGAACGATGTTGAGCACGCCGGAGGCGAGAATGGTCAGCAGGCACGGCAGGAAGGGAAAGTCGAGATCCAGCCCGAAGCGGATCAGCAGGACCGAGAAGCTCTGGCCCACCACGGCGATCCAGCGGATCAGGACCAGGGTCTGCAGGCGCACGCGGCCCGATCCGCTGACACCTGGATTGGTGCCGACGACAAACAGGTCCTGGATCGCCATCTGTCGGTCGCTCATGCGGGGCTCTTCCGCCGAAGGTCAGTTCTGCTCCGGCGGAAGATAGCCCGTTTCGGTCCGCCCGCAATCAGGCTTTCATGAAACTGCCATGCAGACCGGCAGGCAGGGCATAGGGCAGGGTCGCCACCGCAACGGGGCCGGAGGACAGGTCCGTGGCGTCGAATATCTTCAGCCGGGTGCGCGCCGCCGCGAAGTCCAGCACGGTCTGCAGAACCCAGCCAGCCCCTGAATCCGTGTCTCCACCGTCAGCCGGTACCAGAACCGCTTCCTCGGCGATCTCGGTCGGACCATGGACGAAGGCGTCGATGCGCCCCGTTTCCTGATCCACCATTGCCGTGGTCGAGAACAGGGGGTGTTCAGCACCGGCGTCCGGATCGGCGAGCAGCATCACCGCGCGGTCCGTGCGGCGGCCGATGCGACCCGGATGCACCCGTGGGAACTCCGTCGCCGGGCCGTCGATCAGGGTGGTTTCGCTGAAGCTGCCTTTCGCGGGGTCGATTCTGGCGCTGCGATAGCTGGCGCCGGTGCCTGTCGGGGCCTCGCCATTCATCACCTGGCGGAAAGCCTGCGTGGTCATGGACGGATCGGCATAACGGCAGTAGTCGAAGCGGATGATGCCTGCCGCATCCTCCCAGGCATTGCCGAAGTGATAGACCCAGAAGGCGGGCAGTTCGACGATCCGGCGCTGGCTCGGGTCATCCTTGTCGATGATCAGGGCCTGACCGCCGGTCTCGGGCTGCCAGACATGCCGTTCCAGGAACGTCGTCCCTGCTGACCTGTCATAGCGCCAGGGTGCCAGGATGAAGACGACATGCCTCTCCGTGATCAGGAAATCATGCACCATGGGGGTCGGTGCAACGTCCAGCAGCTGCAGGCTGTGCAGACCGCCATCCGGCTTGACCCGGTAGAGCACGATCTTGCCCGCGTACCCGGCGTAGCCGAAGCTCCACAGCGTGCCGTCCCGGTCCAGTCGCGGATGCGCGGAGAAGGGCATGCCGCGCGCTTCCGGTGACAGGGTGACGAAATCCCGGAAGGCCAGCGTTTCGGGATCAAGCTCGATGGCCGATCCGCCCTCCCAGAGCGCCAGCAGGCGGCCACCATGCCGGATGATGCTGATGTTGCCGGGATTGAGCGCATCGGGTGAACTGATGGAGGCACCGTCGACGTCGGTGTCGAAGGCGTCGTAGAGGGGCCGGAACGCGGCCTGCTCTGCCCGCCACTTCGGGGTGTCGATGATCCGCCCTTCGTGTCGCACCGTGCCGTCTTCCAGGCGGAAGCGGTGGACCAGTCCGTCGCCGTCGAACCAGTGGCGGTAGCGATGGCCGAAGACCTCGTGCCCCGCAGGACCGTTGCGGCAGAAATCGCCCTTCAGGGCGGCGGGAATCCGCCCCTCCATCTGGATCTCGCTGCTGTCGGCGGCAACCGTCGGCGCCTCCAGCGTCTGCCAGCCCAGCAGCCATGGCCGCTCCCGCAGGCCGATCTGGAAGTTGAGCGCCCGATGGCGCATGGCATTGGCGTCGGCCAGCGCGGCACCGGAGATGCCGGTGAGCCCCAGGCCCGCGACGGCAAGGGAGGTCATGAACGTGCGTCGGTCCATCATGGTCCGGCCTTTCAATAGGTCAGGGGGGCATGGGTGGTCACGGTGCCCTCCTCGGGCACCGTCACGGCAACATCGGCGAAGGATGGTGGGCCGAAGTTCGCCCGCGCCGCATTGCTGAAGGCCACGCCCTCCGTCGGAATGCCCAGCAGGTTGCTGTCCAGTTCGCCATTGGCATTGGCGTCATGAAACACGGCGACGCCATAGCGCCCGGCGGCAAGATCGGGAAAGCTGAAGGTCATCGTGCCGGGGGCGGCGACGCGGAAGCTGGCCGCTTCCTCCTGACCCTGCTTGAGGAACGTGGGTCCTTCCCCGTAGAGGGCGACGCGAACGTGGCCGTCACTGCCGACAATATTCTCCACCGCGATGCGCAGCTCACCCGCATGCGCGATGCTTGCGGGCGGCGCAAGCATCGCCACGGCAAGCATGGTGGCTCTGGCAGACCGCGCCCCGCCGCTGCGGCGGGGCGATGGAAGTGTGACAGAAGTTCGTCCGAACATGGGCTGGTGTCCTTTCGCCGATGAATGTACCTCTTGGCGTCGGTAGATTTCGCGTGTGAGGCCGAGGGGTGAAGCCTCTCCTTCGGCAAATGCGCCCCGGGTTTCGTGAAACAGGACACTGTGCACTTGGCGCTTCGTGAATGGGAACGGCTGAAAGCGATCCTGCTGGAGGGGCTGGCCGTCGGGGGCGTCTGGTTCCTGGCGGTGATGATCGGTCCGTTCGGCACCTTCGTCGCGCTTACCCCCCTGGAACTGATCCAGTACTGGGGCATCAGCATCGCGCTCAACTGGCTGCAGATCCGACTGGCGCATTATTTCCTGCACCGTCTGCTGGGCGAGGCCAGATTCTGGCTGCCGACCGTAGGGGCCTGTGCGCTGGCATCGGTGCCGGCAACGTTCGAGGTCATCTGGCTGGAGAGCACCTTCCGACCGGAGACAGTGGAACACATCGGTTTTCTCGGGCTCTATCCGCAGGTGCTCGTCCTGTCGCTGGCGATCACTATTCCCATCATGCATTTCTTCATGAGCCGTTCGGCGTCGGGAACGGCTTCGGATGAAGAGGCGCTGTCGGCGCAGGGGAACGGGACGCTGGCGGCCAGCACGGCCCCGCGATTCCTGCTGCGCGTGCCCACCCGTCTGGGCCGGGACCTGCTCTGCCTGCAGGCGGAGGATCACTACGTCCGTGTGCATACGGCACTGGGCGACGACCTGATCCTGCACCGGTTCTCCGACGCCGTGGAGGAACTGGACGGGCTGCGGGGCCTGCGGGTACACCGGTCCTGGTGGATTGCCGAGGACGCGGTGCAGGATGTGGTGCGGCGCGATCGCAAGACCTGGCTGCTGCTGCGCAACGGGCTGGAAGTGCCGGTCAGCCGTACCTATCTGCCTGCGGTCAGGGAGGCCGGCTGGTCATGAATGCGAATACCGACGAGGACGAGCGCCCCTTCTGGGAGACGACGCGTCTGGAGGACATGACGCAGGGCCAGTGGGAATCGCTCTGCGACGGCTGCGGCAAGTGCTGCCTCTACAAGCTGGAGGACATCGACACCGGTGAGATCGTCTTCACCAATGTCGCCTGCCGCCTGCTGGATCACGAGAGCTGCCGCTGCGGCGACTATGCCAACCGCTCCACCGTCGTGCCCGACTGCCTGACGCTGGACACGGAGAACGTGGGCAAGCTGCGCTGGATGCCCTCCACCTGCGCCTATCGCCTGCTGCACGAGGGCAAGCCTCTGGAGCCCTGGCACCCGCTGATCAGCGGCAATCCGGACAGCGTGCACTGGGCGGGAGTTTCGATCCGGGGCCGCTGCATCTCGGAGGATGAAGCCGACGAGGACCTTGAAAACCACGCGTTGGACGGGGAACCGTAAGGGCCTACTGCAGCACGTTTGCTACCCTCATAGCGGCAGTATCGCTCCAGATGGACGCACGGTTTGCGTCTTGCCTGTTGCGGGGCGATATTACATCAGTTGGAAATTTGCGCGCATTGCGATACGAATCATAGCGGTGTAGTTCCCGTCCATGATCAACAACAATTCATGCAATGAATAATTCTCGAAGAAATGCACTATATTTGGCTGCACGAAGCGGTTGTGACGCAATGATTTGGTATGGTTTTTCGATTTTTTTGATTATTTTGTTTATTTTATTTGTTCGTATATTTATTTTGGATTTTGTGGATTTTGAGATTTCTTATTGTGTGGGAGGGGTAATAATTGATATTTTCGGAGAAGAATATTTTGCGAAACTGCTAAATTCGCCAAAAATTTCTGGAATTGATGGAAGATCAATTGTTTTTGTATTGGGTATTGTGGTTTTTGGATTAGTAATTTTGCCTGTTCTGGCGGTTTTTATCGTTTATTATCGAATTTATTTGTTAATTATCATTTTTTCAATAATTTTATTTTTGCTATATTATTTTTTGGGTGATTTTGAAAGTAACGAAATTGTAGATTCCGCGTTTTCGTTTCTGATCAAAGTTCTAAAAAACAAGTTATTTAGTTTATGGATGCTTTTCTTGTCATTGATCGTATTTGTTCGATCATGGAGGAATATGCAGCCCGCCGTCTGACACTCAACCTCACGCCACCTTGCGGTTGGCGTTCATCTCGGCCAGTTGCTGATCGACCAGGCGGCCCTGGAAAAGCGACAGGCCGATGGAGCGGCCGAATTCGAAGGCTTCCTCCGAATCGCAGCGGCACAGGATGACGCGGGACGTGCCGGTGCGGCGGATGGCGTCGATCAGATCCTTGCGCCGCTCCACACCGCCGTCTTCCAGCGCGTCTGCGGACCAGATGAGTTTCTGCATGTCCAGGCCGAGCTTCCGCTTGTCCACCAGCGGGAAGGTCAGGTGGGTCAGCCCGTCGACGCAGATGCGATAGCCGCGATTGCGCACGAAATCACGCGCGAACATGAAACTGCTGACATCGGCGAACAGGTCGCTCGGCTGCACCTCCAGCACGATCGTCTTGCGCGTCAGGGCGCGCAGGCGGTGATCGAATTCCAGGAACTCCGGCGACAGGATGGTGCCGATGTTGATATTGATGGAGGTGGAGAGCGGCACCGCGTTCTCGATCTCCGGCAGGGCCTTCAGGATGCGCAGGTCCAGGTACTGGGTCAGATAGCTGAACAGATAGGGATTGGCGGTCAGATTGACCTCCGGCATCACCATCCGGTTCAGGTCGCCGATGGAGACGAACAGTTCGTTGAACACCGGGCGCAGGGTGCCGTCCGGCGCCATGGCGCAGATCGGCTGCCGCCGCATCAGGGAGGAAATGTCCATCGACGCGATCTGTTCGACCAGGCGGCCCAGATGCTCCGGTCGCATCGGAATCTTCGGCGGCAGCTGGCCCTTGCGGGCCTTGCGCCGCTCTGCCTCGATCATGCGTGCGTTCTCGGCCTGCTGCTTCAGCGATCCGGCGAGGGCGACGAAGGCATCGTAGTCGTCGTCCAGATCATACCAGGTGCAGAACTTCCCCGTGTCATAGGCGTCGTCGTGGGTCAGGGGATCTTCGTTGAACAGATAGCGCAGACGGGTCACGACCTCATCAACCTCGGTCGGGGTTGCGCCGCGGGCGACGAAGACGAGGTCGTTGTTCGACATCATGAAGAGCTGGCCGTCGAAGCGCTTGGCGAGCAGTTCGAAACTGTTGGCAGCAATGCGCATGTGGTGCGCGCGCCGGTAATGCGCGCCCAGCCGCGACAGGTGGATATGGACCGCGATGCGATCTTCCGTGTGCCGAGCCAGTCGCTCCGCGAAGTCCAGCAGCCGGATTTCCTGGTCTGTCCGCGCCTTCATTGACTCACTTTCCGCGTTTCGGGTCGTGCGCCCGAGCCTGCCTGAAGCGGAACCGTCGCACAGGTGGCTTTAGAACTGGTTAACCGGCAGACAATGCCTGCGGCAGGTTGTATCAGGGATTGACCTGCGGCCCGGCTTGGCTGATCCCTGTCGGACAACCCAATTCACTGGAGGCATAGCCGCCCATGCGTGTCCTGTTCCTGCACAACAATTTTCCGGCCCAGTACCGGCATGTGGCGACCAGTCTGGCGGCGGAGCAGGGGCACCAGCTTGTTTTCGGCACCCAGGCGAAGAACGGCGAGATTCCGGGTGTGACCAAGGCGTTCTACAAGCCGGCGCGGGAGGTGCGGGCGGAGACGCATCACTATGTCCGCAACCTGGAAAGCGCGGTGCTGAACGGCCAGTCGGTCTATCGCATGTGCATGGACCTGAAACGCCAGGGCTTCGTGCCGGATCTGGTCTGTGGCCATTCCGGCTGGGGACCGACGCTGTATGTGAAGGATGCGTTCCCCGACACCCGGGTCCTGAGCTACTTCGAATGGTTCTATCACGCGCATGGCTCCGACGCGGATTACCTTCCGGAGAGCGAGATCTCCTCCGACGATGAATGCCGTATCCGTACCCGCAACGCCGCCATCCTGCTGGATCTGGCCAACTGCGACTGGGGCCTGTGTCCGACGCTGTTCCAGCGCGACCAGTTCCCGAAGATCTTCCACAACAAGCTGACCGTGCTGCATGACGGCGTCGATACGGACTTCTTCAAGCCGGACCCGGATGCGGTGATGAAGGTCGGCGACCTGGACCTGAGCGGCGCGAAGGAGATCGTCACCTACGCCACGCGCGGGATGGAGCCCTATCGCGGCTTTCCGCAGTTCGTGGAGGCGGTGGCGCA
>Ga0070729_10004796_pt1 | contig 14458 bp, 15 predicted proteins | sample tdDd472_FD_66725 | JGI IMG/M metagenome (GOLD analysis project Ga0070729, IMG submission 66725) | Marine sediment microbial communities from the Atlantic coast under amendment with organic carbon and nitrate - tdDd47.2 | ecosystem: Environmental > Aquatic > Marine > Coastal > Sediment | place...
AGAGAGACTTTCAAAGCCACAGGCATAACAAGTTTCGCTGACATTCTTACCCGACAATAAGAGTCGCTTAGCTTGGCTGATCCGATATTGATTCAAAAAACCGACAAACGTATTTCCTGTCGTTTTTTTGAAATACCGACAAAAAGCAGCTTTACTTAGGTTACATAGTGCCGCGACTTCATTCACTACTATTTTGCGTTGATAGTGCTGGTCGATAAAAGCATAGATTCCTCGCAACCTCTCTTGTTCTTTTGCATTGTACTGGTTAACATAAGGTGAATCATGAAGTAATACTACCTCATCACTTTGAGCCAATACCTGAAATAGGGCAATCGCTTCTGAAAACTGCTGAAATGGATTCAAAAGGTGAAATTGTTTGAGCCGCTCTCCTACCCTTTGTTTGGTCATACCAGTAAAAGCGATACCGTATTGGGATTTTTCAAATAGCTGAGAAATAGCCGATAATTCAGGTACTATACTGAAGATATGCTGTATAAAAGAGGGCTGCATTTGTAGCACCACTTTTTCATAATCACTTTGCACACCATAATCAAAATTGAGGTGCGGGATATTAGAACCTATCAGGACCAAATCGCTCTGCTCATAACGAGAAGTATGATCTCCTACATGCCGCGTCCCATTGGCCCCATCGATATATACCAATTCATATTCGGGATGGAAATGCCAATAGAACAAGTGATTCAATCTAGGATTGTGCAGTAATCTAAAAGAGCTGTTCGCGTCTGGCCGTATTAACTCCAATTGTGTTTTCACCGTAACAAGATATCAATATAATTCAAAAAGCGAGCAATATAAGACGGACACAGTGGGCTTTAAGCCTCGTATATTTGTACTATCTTATCAAATAAAATAATACGAAATGAAAAACACCCAACCTACCATGGCCACGACAATGATCCCCAATAATGCCCACAAGGATATCCCGGGCAATCCCTCCACCGCTACCAGTAGCAAGGTCAAATTGAATGATCGCTCAAATGGACAAGCCTTGCGCGTCCTTACTGAAGAACAATGGTCCTTTTGGCGCCACAATGGATATATCGTCATTAAAAACGTAGTGCCTAGAGAACAAGCATTGGCTACTGCTGATTTCTTGTGGGAATTTGAAGAGAAAGATCCAAACAATCCCGAAAGCTGGTATACTGCTCCTCGCGCTGAAATGAAGATGAAAGAACTGGCCGGTACCGGCATGGTGGAAGTATACAACAACCAACATTTATGGAATAACCGCCAAATGCAAAGGGTATATGATATATTCGTTGACATTTGGGGAACCGAAAAATTATGGGTAACCATAGACCGAGCCAATCTAAATTTCCCGATGCGCCCCGGACATGAATACAAGGGATTTATTCACTGGGACTACGATCCTGAGACTAAACCTCAAAATGTACAAGGCGTACTGGCCTTATCTGACCAAACCGATGAAAACATGGGGGGATTTCAATGTATTCCTGAATTATTCAGAACCTATGACACTTGGAAATTGACCCAACCGGAAGATCGCAATCGTTTCCAACCCGATACGACAGGCCTCGAGGATGAAATTGTCAAAGTAAAGATGGAAGCTGGAGATTTGTTAATTTTCAATAGCTGCCAACCTCATGGCATACGTGCTAATCGATCCAAGGATAAAGTCCGGATTGCTCAATACCTTTCTATGATGCCCGCAGAGGAAGACAACGCAGCTTTACGAGAGTGGCGAGTCAATTCCTGGAAAAACCGGATTGCTCCAGAAGGATATGCCTTTCCTGGTGATCCTCGAAATTGGGAACAAACAAAATACGAGCCAGCTCAATTGAGTGAGCTAGGTGAAAAATTATTAGGCCTCCGAAACTGGTAGTACCGTAATTATGGATTTACAACTTAAAGGAAAAACAGCATTCGTCTCGGGCTCAACGGCAGGGATAGGCTTTGCCATCGCCAAAGTACTCCTAGCAGAAGGGGCCATTGTGACCATCAATGGTCGTCGAGAAGCCGGCGTAGCAAAAGCCTTACAGCAACTTAGGGCAGCGGTACCCAAGGCCCAGGTAACGGGTATGGCTGCCGACCTCTCCCAACCCAGCCAAATCCAAAAACTGGGGGCTCAATTACCAGCAGTAGATATATTGATCAATAATGTTGGTATCTATACCTCCACTTCTTTCTTTGAAATGGAAGATGCCGAGTGGTATCAGCAGTTTGAGGTCAATGTGATGAGTGGCGTAAGACTATCTCGGCACTACCTCCCCAAAATGTTAGCCAATAACTGGGGAAGAGTCCTATTCATTTCTAGTGAATGTGCCACGCTTGTTCCTGCTGACTTGATTGCCTATAGCATGACTAAGGCGGCGCTTTTATCCGTTTCTCGAGGCCTAGCACAATTGACAAAAGGAACAGCGGTCACCGTGAATACGGCAATACCAGGCTCCACTTTATCCGAAGGTGCGGAACAATTCCTAGCCGACATGGCCCAGAAAGAAAATAAAACGCCAGAAGCAGTTGAAGCAGATTTTTTCTCTACGGTGAGGACTTCTTCGCTGCTCCAGCGGTTTGCTAGCGTGGAGGAAGTGGCCAATACGGTGTGCTACTTGGTGAGTCCTTTATCAGCTGCGACTAATGGGGCTGCTATTAAGGTAGATGGGGGGAGTATGGGAGGTATTTTGTGAGCAGCGGTTTGGTCGGAGACCAAGGGACTTAGAACGGGGCGGGTGCCGGTTGGAAACCGGAGTCAGGGACGGGACAGGTGCCGGTAAGAAACCGAGCACCAACGGCGAAACTGGGCACCAACAGGCCAGCGCTTTTCATTTTGATTTTGATTTTGATTTACATTCTAATTTTGATTCAACAACTGCCATTCGTCAACAATTTCCTGATTACGGATAGCTAATAAGTTGCCAAACTGTAAGAACACAAATTCACTCTGTTGCGGGCGAAGAAAAACGAAGTCATCTACGGCGAGGTCGCTCCCGAGGGGCGCATTCAACATACTTTGATTGGTCGAAACGCCAAAGAGCTTGTTGTCTCGCAACCCGGGTGGGTAATGATAATCGGCCTTCCAATATCCTCCATAAATGAAATAAGATTGCTGGTGGGCTGCATCTATCCAGTTGAGCACGCCCTTCAGGGGTTCGATAGCAGGGATAGTGGTGCCTTGAAATTTCTTCAGGACTGGGGTTGAGATATAGCAGGCTGGCGCATAGGCGGCTAGGGTTGGGATATCGAAGGTAGTGGGTTTGACTAAACAAGAGCCCGCTGAAATATCATTGAGGGGAGAGCGGGAGGAATGGTGCAGGGGCAAGGTCGGGCTTCCAGCACCGTTGAAGGTCAGATCGGGCCGCCAAAGCTGTGGAAATTCCGCTCTAATGAGTGCTTTGCCATCCTCATACTTAGCACAAGCGAGTTCGAAAGCTTTTTGCTGGGATCGGATAAGTTTGGGTAGTTTTACGACATGGGGATCATAGCCCATTAGTCCACTAAATTCGAGAAAATCGGGATGCGCTTCTATCCTCCCAAGCATCGATTTCAAGCTATCCAAAGTGGGAATACCTCCACGGTGTAGACCTATATCTATTTCAAGGTTGATTCGTAACTTTTGAGACAAATGCTTTGCTAGTTGTAAGTATTGTTCTAGGCGCGCATCGGTATCCACCAACCATTGAATTTGTCGAAAGGGATCAAAGTTATTTTTATTAGCAGACAGTGTTTGGTAAAAATAGGTTGCCGTTTGAATGGGCATTGGTTTGCCCAACAAGATATCATATTCCGCATCCGCACTAGCAGCTATATCTGACAAAAAAGGCTGGTGAAAAACCATGAGGCGTTTCGTCTGCATTTTGGCCATGATATAATCGAGGAGCGCAGGACAAGGCAGCGATTTTACCACAATCCGAAAATCAACCTCGGCTTTTAGCATCCCTTGCAGCACCTCCAAATTGCGATCTAAGGCATCCAAATCAATAAGTAATCGTGGAATGGCTTGTTTATACTTTTTCAGGCTTGCATTTAAGCGCTGAAAGTAGAGCGATGTTTTTTCCTCTGGCATGATAGGTAACTTCTTGGATGACAACTAGGCCAAGCCGAGTAAGGTCTTCAAATAAGGGTTGAGAAATAGTTGAGTAGGGTCGTGCGCTGCACGGTGCTGAAGGAAGGTCTCAAATTGGGGATACAATTGTGTTATATCGTCCGTCGTTAATGTGTTCATTTTTCTCCAATGTGGCCGCCCCCCATGCGCCCGAAAAATAGTTTCTAAAGCTTTAAAGAAGGGCAATGGATCTTTCTTGCTGTAGGCATGGCAGGCGATGTAGGCGGAGTCTCTACCATAAGCGGGACTCATATGAATATCATCTCCTTTTACCACTCTATTTTCAATAGGAAAGTGGATATTGAAACGCTTTGAGTTGACCAGGCGAACTACTTCTTTGAGCACCTCTTCATGGGCCTCTATTGGGATATTATATTCCATTTCATTAAACTTTACCAACCGTTGGGTGGCATACACTTTATGGCTGTGGTACACCTTCTTGACATTCGCAATAGAAGCGGCTGAGATTTTAGCTACATTTTCATTTTGAGAAGGAAAAGCATGAGCGAATTCACAGAGCACTTTATAGGCATAGTTTTCCAGCACATACTCTGTGAAGTAATTGAAAAAGGAGTTCTTATCTGCTTCATTGGTTACGATATTGGAGCTTTTAGTCCAAGTCGATTGAGTATAGGGAAACCAATAAAATTCAAAATTACGATTGTCTTCACATCGTTGTCTAAAACTAGATAATACAGCCTCCAAGGGCTCTTTTCTATTTTGCAGTGCTAATTTGTAAGCAGGCACACATTGTAGCGTGATTTCCGTAATAATCCCGAGTGTCCCTAAAGACAGCTGCGCCGACTTGAAAAGGCTAGGGTTTTCAGTCTCCGAACAACTTACTATTTCTCCTAGCCCATTCACGAAGCGGATCGCCTTGACCTGTGTACTAATTGTACCAAATTCTAGTCCCGTCCCGTGAGTGCCTGTACTAATGGTTCCGGCAATAGACTGACGATCAATATCGCCCAGGTTTTCCATGGCCAAGCCCTGCTCAAATAATAAGTCCCCTAAAGTGAATAGTTTAGTGCCGGCCTTAACCGTCGCTTGCCTAGTCTCTTTATCCACTTTCACCAAGCCTTGGTACTGATCTAAGCTGATCAATATCTCATCCGTTTTACTCAAGGGGGTAAAAGAGTGTCCAGCCCCGATTATCCTGATCTTTTTCCCGTCCTGCATTGCTTTTTGAACACAAGCTTGAATCGCTTGCTCGCTTTCGGGATAAACCACTTCTTGCGGATTCCATTCAAGATACGTAGACCAATTTTTCATCTTATTGAGGGTATCGTTTGACAGCCTGTTTGGGCAACACCCTTTGGGCCTGGCTGACTACCAGGCAGGTTAAAAACGGGCTTTGACTAATGTATGATCAAGAAAAGCTAATTCTTCTTTCACACCCAATATACTAACCTTATAGCTAAGGTCAAATCGAGCCCCTTTCTCCGAATGAAAGGAGGCTTTGAGCTTGAGTTCTGTTTGGGTAAATGCACGGTCGTTTAAACCAGCTTGAATCAGGAAAGTCGCTACATATGCAGGCAGATATTGAAAGGTCGGTATCGTGGCAATTTTTGTTTCTGCTGGCGGAGGCGGCGTGGCAAAGCAGCCAAATAATAGGTTACCAAGGAGAAGGAGTATCAGGTCTTTATAGTTGAAGTTGTTTTAAAATGGAGGTTGAAGTTAGTTGTGAGCGCTTGGAAGTCAAGACGAAGCTCATTTTGAGAAGCGTACTTGGAAAGTACGGTTGGATAAATAGCTGAAGTATTGTATTCCAATGGCTTGCAAATGGATCATCTATCTATTTTAAAACAACTTCGTTATTCATTTTACCCATTTCTTACCATTGGCATCGAAGGCTCGACTAAAGAGGAACGCGGCAGGAGTAGGCCCATTTTGTGCTAATAATTCCAATTTTCCCGCTGCTTCCGCTACCGTCGGATGATGCCCTGCTTCGACCCACCACAGCACCATATGAGGTTGTTTCATTTTTTCAAACCATTGCTTTCCATTACGGATAAAATAGGTATGTACGGTTTGATAGGAAAATGCTTTTAGCGAAGCCAGGTCTTCCCAAACCGACATATTAACTAGAATTGAATCGTCCTCTAAAGGGGATTCTTGATTAGAAGAAGAGCCGCCTTCCTCATCTTTGAGCCGCCAGATAAATCCAGGGCTTTCCTCTGCTAGTTGATTGATAGGCCCCAAAAAATCTACAAATTCTTTCATCATCGGATCATCCAAGGGCGCTTTCATTTTAGCGATATTGACTTGCGCAAGCTGTTTTTGTTTCATCATCTTTTTGAGGGCAAAAAACGGGAAATATTCGTTTTTAAACACTGGAAGAACTCACTGCTTTTCTGTCACTTTCGGCTTTTTGCTTGAATTGACCGGGGGTGAGGCCCGTGTATCGTTTGAAATACTTCCAAAAGTAATTGGGATCCTCAAAACCCAAGTGGAAAGCTATTTCAGAAATACTAGAAGCAGAAAAGCTGAGCTGGCGCTTTGCTTCCAGCATTATTTTTTGACGAATGTGTTCGCTGGCACTAAGACCTGTGCTCGCCTTAATCGAATTATTCAAATGGCTCACACTAATATGGAGTTGGGTAGCGTAGTATTGGACATGCCTTTCTTGGAGATAATAACGATCGACCAATTGATTAAATTGGCGGCTCAGCGAAGTGGAATTTTGCTCATCGGGTTTGGTTTTGAGTAGCATTCGCTGCTTGTAGATGAGCAGAATATGAATCAATGCACGAATGATTTGCAAATACCCTTTCCTTTTGGCCAATGCCTCCCCTAGTATTTTCTCAAATATTAAATCAATTTCTCGGCCTTCTTCTTCTGTTGCTTCCGCCACCTCATAATAATTATCCCCCAATAGAACATCTCCGCCTAATTTATCTTCAGGTAGTAAAAATGCAGGCGAAAAATGCAAGATATATCCTCCCAAGTCTAATTCACTTTTACAATCGTGAACGATCCCCGGACTAAGTGCAAAAAGCAAATTGGGTCGCATTTGATACGACTGCAAGTCTATATTATGGACACCCTTCCCTTTATTTGTCCAGACAAACTGGTAGAGGTTCGGATGGCGATGAGGGTGGTGATAAGTACCTGTCTGATCAATGAAGGTTTCAATCCGTTGTATATTGAAGGAAAGGGCCAGGGATTTGGCTTCTTGTTGTCCGTAGAGTCTATAGAGCGGAATGGCGCTATGGGTTTGCATATTTTATGTTGACTTTAAATCGTATTTTCCAAAGTTATGGTCGGCCGAAAGTATTTTGATCTCGACTCCAATGATCATTGATATTCCTACGGAACCAAGCTCGTTTCCTTCCATTCTCCCAGGTCAGTCTTGGCATAGGCACTCCGACGATGCCCTTCCCTCCCTAGCTGCAAAATATCAAGTTTTATGGGTTGAATTTTAATGGCTAAAAAGTATACCTCATCACCAAATAACAGCTTAGCCTCGTCCGACACGGTACTGCCAGGTGCTTGTAAGGTCGTATAATCTTTTAGCGAAGAGGTTTGCTTCACCTCATTCAATAATCGATCAAAATCGCCATGCGCTTGATCGACTAGTTCTGCCAAGCCACTCATTCTGATTTGTAGCTTTTTCTCCGGGTGATAAAACAGTGCAGATACTTTTGGATTCTTTTTGAGTTGTTGAACCTTAGGACTTCTCGCATCGGTAAAAAAGGTGAGTGTCAGGTCTAGATTCACTTTTCGACTGACGACTGTTCTCACCTCAGGGAATTCACCTAGGGTCGCAAAATAAAAATAGCGAAAAGGGTGTTTTCGATCAGCATTGCTACGTCGTAGTTCTGCTTTGGCTAGGGTTAGAAGTTCCATGTAATAACTATTTAAAAGAAGCCACCATGCCCTTCACTCCTTTAATGGTCTTATTCTCCATCGCCTTCCATAGTATATCTCTGGTTTGCTTGCGGGCTTTTCCTTTTTCAGTTGTAGGCTGCTGAGCATGCGTTTCATCAAAAGGGACGGCTAAGGGGCTGGGGCCATATAAATAGACATTATCTAGGAAAACCAGACAAGCATCCGTCGCCCGACAAGCCTCAATAACATGCTGCATCAAAATCGGCCAATCGCGCCGCCACACTTTTGATTCGTAGGCTAAGCCCACGCATAAATACACATAAGATGAGCCGTCAATAGCCGCTTTTGCCTCATTGATTTGCAATAAATCCGCTTGTACGACAGCTATATCCGACCGCTTCAGTGATCGACCTACGCCTCTCACTGATAGCCCCTTTGTTTGCAATTCCGCAATCACCGCTTGTCCAACAGCACCAGCTGCGCCTAGCACGGTATGTATTTGATCGTTTTTCATTCCTATTTTCTCTTCAAGTTCTACCCTTGAAAATAGGAAATTTAATACGATCTCGTACTTTTGTCCTAAGTAATAGACTTTATGTACACAAATTTGATGATCTTATTATTTAAACCATCCTTAACCACCTAACCAGGAAAATTCGCCACTCGTTTGTACATGGCGAGTTATAAATAGCAGCAACCACCTATGCATTTTATTGATTTTACCACCATCGTGAAGTACGCCTGGATGGCTTATGATTCCAGCCGAGAAATTAAGTCTATTTCGGACATTAGTGCCAAAGTATCGACCAACCATGTCTATAAGGTTGTCTTTACCAATGACTCATTTGTGATCGCCAAACTGTCCTATTTTGGTCGTTATGAACATTTCGTGGAAGACCATACGATTATCAATGTTTTGGCGAATAATCTTCCGGATCCTTTTGAGAATTTCTTGGCTCGATCACTCATTCGAGGAAATGAGCTTTTTGTCCACCGTTTCAAAAATGATTTAATTGATGCTTGGGTTGTTTTTTACAAGCCTGTTAAAATTAATAAACAGCTTCCTCGTCGACTAGACGAAAAGCAAATTGCGGTATTAGGAGGGCAGATGGCCTTGTTCCACAAAGCTTGCCTCCAGGTTAAGAACACATTACCTCCTGTCTCTAAGACCCTCCACTCAGACCTCGAACATTTGCTAGAAATACTAGCTTCTGACTTTGGAAAATTTGAGCACCGGTCTTATGGTGACGAGATCAAAAAGCAGTGCAATCTATTTTTTGAAAACACGGCAAAAATCGATGCCGGATCATTAGAGCGTATACCCATTTTTGTGGACTGGAATATTGGTAATTTTTCGGTGACCCGTAGTACAAAACTCTATTCTCGCTGGGATTATGACTGGTTTAGAATGGCTTCGCGGGTCATGGATTTTTACTTTTTAAGTAGAGTGGTTTCTGATGTGGGCGATCGTACAGTATTCACTTACAATATAGGGCCAATGATGGAAGATCGGTTTATTTTATTCTTAAAAGCCTATCATAAAGTTAACCCTTTATCCACTACAGAGATTTACTTCCTCAAAGAAGTCTATCGCTTTTTCATATTGAATTATGTCATTAAAGATGGCCGATATTTCTTTCATGAAATATATGCCACCAAATTACAACAGGAAGCCTATCAAAGTTATTTCCCATCGATCGATCGAGAATTTGATGCAGAAAAGCTTATACGCGCCCTGGATTTATAAAGATGTTGTTTTAAAATCGAACGAATGAAGATCAAATCTTTTGCAGAAGTAGCTACGCGGTACAAAGCTATATTTTTCGACTCCTTTGGTGTACTTAAACACTATAATGGACTCATACCAGGGGCCGGCAACACTATAGAATTTCTAAAGACCCATGATATCGAATTCTTGGTATTAACGAATGTAGCCTCTCGTAGTCCGCTGCAAATGGCCAATGGCTTTTCTAAAATGGGTTTAGTGGATATTACTGCTGATCGAATTATTTCATCGGGCATGATGGCACAGGATTATTTGAGATATAAAGTCAAGAATGGGAGAGCCGTCTATATAGGAACAGAAAACTCAGCACACTACATCGAAGAAACAGGCCTTCATACGGTATCTATCAAAGATTTAGACCTCAATGAACTGGATGATATCAATGCGCTCGTTTTCTTGGATGATGAAGGGTATGACTGGCGATTGGCCATCAATAAGAGCATCAATCTACTACGGAAAAAGAATATCCCAGTCATTGTAGCTAATACTGATGAAGCCTACCCAGTAGCCGAAGGCGAAATTGCGGTAGCCATCGGTGGTTTGGCAGAAATGATTGAGAAAATAGTCAGCAAAAACTTCATTCATTTTGGCAAACCCGATGGGCAAATGTTTATCTATGCCTACCAGGAAATGTTGAAACGTCGAGACCTGAATAAGAATGATATTTTAATGGTAGGTGATACCTTGTATACCGATATCATTGGCGGCAATAAATTTGGCATTGATACGGCCTTGGTCCTTTCGGGCAACACTCAAGCAAAGAATGCAAAATCGCTGATCAGAAATATGGGGATTGTACCGGATTATATTTGCGAATCGATCAGTGTAGGGGAGTAAAAAGAGGGAAGTGGTGAAGTGGGTGAAGTGGTGAAGAGGATTTACGATTTACCAATTCAACAAAGCCTTCAAACCATCCGTTCGATGGCGAGAAAGCTTAACGGTTTTACCATTATCCAACTTAATCGTATAATCCCCTTTAAAATAGGGCTCAAGAGATTGGATACGATGAATATTGACGATAGCAGATCGGTGTGTTCGATAAAAGGAGGAGGGATCTAGGTGCTCCTCCAAATAGCCTAAGGATTGTCGCATGAGATGGGTAGCCGTGGCCAAATGTACTTTAATGTATTGGTTGTCAGCTTCCACCCAAATAATATCTTCTACCTTTAAGAATGAAATTTTAGACCCATTGCGAACACTTAATTTTCGCAAAAACTGCTTGGTTTCTCTATATTCTAAATGCTGTAGTAAGTGCTGTAATTTATCTTGCAAGGATTGATGGCTTTTTTGCTGATAAAGCCCCTTCGCTTTTTCAATCGCCTCATAAAATCGTTTATCATCGAAGGGTTTGAGTAGGTAATCTATGGCATTAACGTCAAAAGCTTTTATCGCATATTGATCATAAGCAGTAACGAAAATCACATAAGGCTGTACTGCTGGAGGAATGGCCTTTATCACCTCAAAACCTGAAACCTCGGGCATTTGGATATCCAATAGGAGTAAATCTGGCTGATGCGTTTGCACTGCCGCAATAGCCGTTTTACCGTCCCCACACTCCGCGATGAGTTCAAAGTCAGCGTCCTGCTGTAACAATAGTCGCAGATTAGCCCTGGCCGGCACTTCATCATCTACTATTATTACTTTTATTTTTTCCACAGCGAACTCCATTAGCGTTTTACCAATTTAAATACTTTTTTACTCCTAGGGGTTATGATTTGCACATAATACATCCCTGCTGCTCCATTAATTTCAAATCGATCCGTCTCATTCTCCACTTCATTTTCATAGACCACGCGGCCTGCTGTTGTCATCACCCTGATTTGTGCGTTATCGATCCCGCTTAGGTCTACGGTCACTGCACCTTCGCTAGGATTCGGATAAATTTTCACCTGTTTAAATATCGTCTTATCCGCTGTGCCTACTAGCATCGGGCTCATCTTATGTACAAATATATCACGAGTCCCAACAGAAGTCATATTGGCGGATCCTGTACCAGGGTCAAAATCAACCGTCCCTTGAAAATAGCCCGTCGTATATACATTTCCAGCCGCATCTACAGCTACAGCAAGTGATTCATCAAAATCTGTTGAGCCCATTTGCACTGCCCATTCAAAGTCACCGGCGGCATCCATTTTATGAACAAAAACATCAATCCCTCCAGAAGAAGTTAGATTAAACACCCCTATCCCTGCATCAAAATCAACCGTATTCATAAAAGCACCTGATACATACACCTCACCAGCAGCACCCACCGTAATGGAAGAACCTACCTCAAAGGAGGAACCGCTGAGTTGTTTGGCCCAAACAAAATGCCCCGACGCATCCAATTTACTCACAAAAATATCAGCATCGCCCACCGAAGTGAGGTTAAAAACACCAACACCTGGATCAAAATCTGCGGTCCCTTGGAAGTAGCCTGTGGTGTACACATTTCCCAAGAGGTCTAAGGCAAGAGATTGTCCGCCATCATTTCCCGTGCCTTCAAATTGTTTTGTCCATACAAAATTACCAGATGGATCTAATTTATGAACAAAAATATCCTGTTCTCCCGCCGAAGTGGGGTTGTAAGTTCCTAGTCCGGGATCAAAGTCTACCGTTTCTCGAAAATGCCCAGTCGTATATATATTTCCAGCAACATCGACCTTTAAGGCCAGTCCAAAATGGATAATAGATCCTCCCATTTGCTTTGCCCACACGAAATCACCTAAGGCATCTAATTTCAGAATAAACATATCATGTCCACTCGTAGCAGATAAGTTATAAGTTCCTGCTCCGGGATCAAAGTCTACCGTATTGTAAAAAAAACCAGTGGTATAAACATTACCTGCTGCATCTACTTCAATGGCCTGTCCTATATCAAATGACGAGGCTCCCATTTGTTTGGCCCATACAAAATCACCCATCGGGCCCAGTTTACTAATGAAGATATCCATATCTGCTACTGCTGTTAAATTGTAGCTGCTCGTTCCAGGGTCGAAATCTGCCGTACCTGTGAAGTGACCTGTGGTATAGACATTACCTGCCGCATCCACGGTAATCGATCGACCTTCATCTGTCGTCGTCCCTCCCATTTGCTTGGCCCAGATAAAGTTACCCGCCGCATCTAATTTACTGATGAAAATATCTCCTGCACCCACTGCTGTTAAATTGAAAACGCCTACTCCCGGATCAAAATCTGCGGTTCCCTGAAAGCTTCCCGTTGTATAAACATTACCCGCCGCATCCAATACAATCGAAGATCCATTATTAAAGCTTGCGCCTCCCATTTGTCGAACCCAATCAAAAGTCATTGTCTGTGCGCATAAAGTAGTTGTGATGAGTACCAATACCCCTACAAGTTGTGTTTTTCTCATGATATGCCAATTAGGTTAAAAAATGCAATCGATTTAGGTCAACTAGAGCAGTCAATCTCCACAACTGCTAAAGCACTTTACTATCATTGCTTAACCTATTATCTTCGGAAATCGGCAAATCTCTCCCTCTACGTCTATTTTTTTTCATCTTTTTTATCCTATCATATTGCCAATAGCCGGCAGAAACCTCAGGCAATAAATGGAAATTCGATGACCACTTCTACTCCCTTAGCTTTATTGTGGATAGAAAAATCGAAACGATCGGGATAAAGCTGACTCAGGCGTTCTACAATATTGGTCAAGCCAATGCCTGTAGAAAAGGTCAAGTCGAAGTCTGCTGGCAGAGTGGGGCCATCATTGTAGACACTTAGCCATAAAACATCTCCTCGTTTTTGAGTTTTAATCCATAAACGCGAGGCTACCAATTGCTTAGACAATCCATGATAAATCGCATTTTCCACCACGGGTTGTAGCAGGTAAACGGGTATTTTAGCCGGTAAAGTTTCTGGTGCAATCTCCCACTCCACTTTCACTCGATCCTCAAAGCGCTTCTTTTCCAAGACTAGGTAATTCTTCAAAAAGGCAATTTCTTCGGTCAGACTAACTTGTTGTTCGTCTTTTTTCAACAAAGTAGTCCGGAGCAAACTGCTAAGATCCGATAGCATCTCCACAGCCATTGGCTTTTGATCCTGCCGCACTAGGGACGCTACTGTATTTAAGGTATTGAATAAAAAATGGGGCTGCAATTGCATTTTTAAAGCCTGTAATTGTGCAGTCACCAACTGAGCTTCTAGCTGCACGGCTTCCAGTTCCCGACTTTTCAAGCTTTGATAAAAGGCAAAGGCATAACTCAAAATAATGATCGCCCAATAAATGATAAAGTACCATTCGAACAAGGCCACAAATAGGCCATTAAATATTCCCCATAGCGGCACTCCTTCAAAAGAATTGACGCCCACTAACCAAGCGAAAAAGGCGTAAAAAAAGGCATTCAAAGCAATCGAAAACACACTGAAGGGCAAATGAAACAGCAAGCCCTTGAAATGATTGCGCTGCTCAATTCGGATGACTCGTCCTGCCCAAAGGATCACCGAAGTGTAAAGGCCCCAAAAGAGCCAGATGGCCAATTTCACGATGAAAATCTCGCCCCAGGGCACTTCCATTTTAAGTTGGATGTATAGCGTTTGGGTAGAGATCAGGGCAATGGTCAGCCAGAAAAATACTAGCCAGCGGCGCTGCAAGAATAGGTGATCCGACTGGGGTGAGGCGAAAATCGTCATAAGCAAAGATTGAAGCTATAATGTAGGTAAAAGTGGTGCTTTTTTGGCATAAAATGGCCCTTGATGTTGTAGAGAGGGATTTTGGTGTTGGGAGGGGGGGGGTGGCGGGGGGGGGTGGGTTTTG
>Ga0070729_10004797_pt1 | contig 14456 bp, 12 predicted proteins | sample tdDd472_FD_66725 | JGI IMG/M metagenome (GOLD analysis project Ga0070729, IMG submission 66725) | Marine sediment microbial communities from the Atlantic coast under amendment with organic carbon and nitrate - tdDd47.2 | ecosystem: Environmental > Aquatic > Marine > Coastal > Sediment | place...
ATGCATGGGCTAGGCACCCTATACTGTGGCTGCCAAACGGCTTGGGATCAACTAGCACCATGTATTCTACCACGAGGCGGGCGATGAGCGAGAAACGCGACACTCACCATCGAGCTCTGGATGTGAATCTGGACACGAAGTTTTTCGGGACCTTTGCCGAGATCGGTGCAGGCCAGGAAGTGGCCCGCTGGTTCCTGCAGGTCGGCGGAGCCGCCGGCACCGTGGCCAAGACCATATCGGCCTACGACATGAAGTTCAGTGACGAGATCTACGGTAAGGGCAGTCGCTATGTGTCCCGTGAACGCCTGCTGGCCATGCTGGACCACGAGTATGACCTGCTGCTGGAACGCCTGGATGATACGCGTGGAGACGATACCAAGTTCTTTGCTTTTGCAGATACGGTAGCGGCCCGAAATTTCTCGGGGACCAATCGGTGCAACGGTTGGATGGGTGTCCGTTTTCAGACCAGTCCACGCAGCGAGCCCAGCGAATGCTTGATGCATGTGAACATGCTCGACGACAGCAACCTGCGGCAGCAGCAGGCGCTGGGGATTCTGGGTGTCAATGCGGTCTACTCCGCTCGCTTCGTTCGCAACGACCTGGACGACTTCCTGGCCTCGCTGATGCAGGGATTGAACCTCAATCGCATCGAGATCGATGTTGTTGAGTTGCACGGCCCGGCCTTTGCCGATATTGAGCCCTACACCCTGGGCACGAAACTCGTGACCGAGGGCCTGGCCCAGGCGGTGCTGTTCGACGCCGATTCCTCTCTGGTGCAGCCCTCGACGCTACTGCGCAAGCGGCCTCTGGTTGTCGAGCGGGGTATGTTCCAGACCACGTTGCCGTTTCACAGCAAGATGCTGGCCGAGTCGGTCACGCAGCTAAAGAACGAAGTCACCTCCAAGCGCGACCCGATTTCCATTCCCGAGCTAACAGTGCGGCCGGTCTCGGGACGAGAAATCCCCGATGTAGACGAGACCCTCCGCCGTCTCAACAAGCTGTCCGGACTGGGGCACCCCATCCTGTTGAGCCGTTACCCGGAAGCCTATCATCTGACCCAGTACCTGCGGCGCTACACAAAGGAACCGTTGCGATTCGTCTACGGCATTTCCACCTTGATCCAGTTTTTCCACGAAGCGCATTACGGTGACCTCATGGGGGGGCTGCTGGAAGCGTTCGGTGGATTGCTGGCCAACGGGGTGCGGCTCTTCGCATATCCCATGGATTCCGCCGCGTTCCACGACGCTCTGATCCGGGTCGATGGACCCTCAGTGGCAGTTTCGGCGCCCCCTGACGGCTACGTGACCGTCGACACCATCGAACTCGAACCACCGATCCAGTTCCTGTTCCATTACCTGCGCAGTTCAGGGTGGATCGTGGGGCTCAAACCGCCGCAGGATTGACCTGGTCGCCTGCGGCGGAATGTGGTTTCGAGTGGCCTCGGATGTCCACTTTTTTAGAATCATTGGGTCACCGAGATCGCTGCTGCAAACCGGGTCTCGGTGCATTTGTATGGTGTAAATAAATGAGTTAAGGTTCGGACCCTCCTCGCTGGCATACCCTTTGCGACTACGAGGTATGAGCGCCCCACATCAGGCCGCTGAACGAGGAGGATGATCATGAAGACGATCTTGAAGACCACTGGAATGAGTATTCTGAGTCTGACGGCCCTGGCCCTGATGCTGGGAACTCTCACTCCGCGGACCGCCGAAGCCGGGATCCGGGTCCGAGCGACGGTAAGCACGCCTCACGTTCGAGTTCAGGTCGGCAACAAACCCATCGCGCGCCGAGAAGTCAGGCGTCGGTCCCACCTGCCGGTCCAGCGTTGCGTCGTCCATCATGTGAGTAAGCAGGATCGCAAGATCGCTCGGCGTTTGGCCGGCTATACCAGGGTCGCCAGGACCGAACTGATCCAGCTGCGGCGACAAGGCTATAGCTGGAAAGAGATCGGGATCTGGTTGGAGGTGTCCCGTGCGGCGGTGCGAGCTGCCCACGGTTCCCAGAGCTGGAAACGTTTCCTGCGTAATGGGGGTTGCCACGCCCGCCACAACGGGCGAAGCGACCGGCGCCACGTTTCCTACCGTTGCGACACGCGGTCGTGGGATCATTAAATCGCCTGGGCGCGCCCCGACCGCGTCCGGTGTCGGGGCCGGGAAGGATCCCGGCCCCTTGTTCTTTGCCGGAATCCGAAAAGTCGAATCCCACCTACCGCACCTTGCGCCACGCTTCTTCCACCGGACCTTCGATGCGCGCAAAGATCTCATCCGGCGTACCAACGCCATCGATAACGGCCACCTCGCGTTGCTTGCCGTAGTAGGCCACCAGGGGCAGGCACTTCTTCTCGTGCTCTTCCAGGCGGTGAACGATGGTTGTGGTCTCCAGGTCGTAGCTCATGCGGCGCTCGGTCTTGCCCCGGGCGTCCAGTCGTTTGATGAGCTCCAGGGTGGGCAAGGTGATGTCCATGATGTATGACACCGACGAACCGATTTTGCGCAGCAGGCCGTCCAGGATATAGGCCTGGACGATGGTGCGGGGGAAACCCTTGAAGATGAAACCGTTGGCTTCGGGATTCCTGCGGATGTGCTTCTCGATGAGCTTGATGACGATCTCGTCCGGCACCAGGTTGCCCTGGTCGAAGATGGCCTGGGCGTCCTTGCCCGCTTGAGTCTTACGCTGGATCTCATCCTTCAGCATCTCGCCCGTGGACAGGTAGACCAGGTTGTACTTTTCGGCCAGCTTGCGGGCCTGAGTGCCCCGCCCCGCGCCTGGGTAGCCCAGCAACACGATGTTGAACAGGACCTTCCGCAGCTCCTGGTCGATGGACGCTTCCAGCTCGGCGTAGATGCCCTCGATGGGGCCGACGCCCTGGATCGGTACGTAGATTTCCTTTTCCCGGTAGAACTCGGCCACCGGCGCGGTTTTCTCCTCGTACTCCTTGAGGCGGTACTGGATGACCTCGGCGGTGTCGTCGCTGCGCCCGGAGGTTTTGGCCCGATCCAGCAGCCGTTGGGTCGATACGTCGGCGGGAACCTCGAGGCTCAACAGGCACGTCAGCGACGTGTGCATCTTCAGCAGCAGGCCCTCCAAGATATAGGCCTGAACCAGGGTTCGGGGAAAGCCGTCGAACAGGAAACCCGCTGCATTCGGGTTGCCGGTGATCGTCTTCTCAATGATCTGGACGATGATCTCGTCTGATACCAGCCCCCCCTTTTCGATGATCGACTTGGCTTCCAAGCCCAGCGCTGTGCCTTCGGCGATCTCCTTGCGCAGGATGTCGCCGGTGGCGATGTACACCAGATTGTGATTCCTCATCAACAGTTCCGACTGGGTACCTTTACCTGCTCCAGGGGCTCCAAAAAGGGCGATATTCAGCATGGTCCCTCCTGTTTCGTTGAGCCGGATTCGGCGTCTATGGTTTTTCCAGTTTGCTGCGCAGCGTGCTGCGCGGCAGATCGAGATACCGGGCCGCTTCGGTGATATTACCGTCCGCCTTGGCCAGTGCCCACTGCAATAACCGCTCTTCACATCGTTGCATGTACTCCCGGTACGGGGGAGGGCTCTCTGGCGCGCCGATGAGTTCGGGATCCATCCCACCACCCGGAATGTTCGGCACCAGTTCACCGTTCGTGGGCCGGCGTAAAGGGCCGTCGAAGAGCTCGGTGACCGCCACGTCAGGCAAAGCGAGCATGCGCTCGACGACGTTCTCCAGTTCGCGGACATTCCCGGGCCAGTCGTAGGCAAGCAGGGCCTCGAAACGCTCGGGGGGGAGCTTGAAATCCTTGCTTACTCCCCGCAGTTCAGCAAAGTAGCGGATCAACGCCGGAATGTCCTCTCTGCGTTCGGACAGGGTAGGCAGTCGCAGAGGTATGACGTTCAGCCGGTAGTAGAGATCCTCCCGGAACAGGCTTCTTTCGGACAGGGACTTCAGGTCCTCCTTGGTGGCGGTGATCAATCGGAAATCCACCGGTACGCTGCCGCCGCCGCCCACCGGTTCGATCTCCCGCTCCTGTATGACCCGCAACAGCTTGACCTGTACGTTGGTAGGCAGGTCGTCGATATCGTCAATGAAGAGACTGCCACCGTCGGCGCGGGCGAAATAGCCTTGGTGGTCGCGCTCCGCCCCGGTGAAGGCTCCCTTGCGGTAACCGAAGAGTTCGCTCTCGAGCAGGGTCTCCGGGATGGCCGTGCAATTGACCGCGACGAAAGGCCCGTTACTGCGGGTACTGGCGTCGTGAACCGCCCGGGCCACCAGCTCCTTGCCGGTACCGCTCGGCCCCTGGATCAGGACGTTGTAGTCGCCAGGGCCCACGGTCTCGATGGTCTGGATGAGCCGCTTCATGCCGGGGGAGTCGCCGACGATCCGGCGGCGCGGGCCGGCCAATTTCCGGCGCAGAGCCTTGTTCTCGGCGACCACCGCGTGCAGTTGGTCGATGTTGCGCACTCGTGCCAGCATCTCGTCGGTCTGGAAGGGTTTGATGACGTAATCGTAGGCTCCCTGGCGCAGGGCTTCGACGGCGGTTTCGGTCGACGCGTAGGCGGTCATGATGATCACCTTCGTCTCGGCGTCGTCCTCGCGCGCCCGGGCCAGGATCACGAGGCCGTCGGGGCCGGGCAGGTTCAGATCCGTCAGGACCAGATCGTAGCGGCCTGCGTCGAGCGCCGCCAGGGCCACGGCGCCGTCGGGAGCCGGATCGACTTCATGCCCCTCCTTGCGCAATGTGCCGGTCAGCGCGACACGCGTCATGCGTTCGTCTTCCACCAGCAGGATCTTCATGCGGGAGCCTCCTGATCCTCGATGTCTGCCGCTGCGGGCAGAGTGATGGTGAATGTCGTATCCTCACCCGGATTGCTCGCCACGTCGATGCGCCCCCCGTGGGCCTGAACGATGCCCAGGCTGATCGACAATCCCAGGCCGGTGCCTTGACCGGTTCGCTTCGTTGTGAAGAACGGGTCGAAGATCTGTCCGATATCGGCCGCGGAAATGCCCTGGCCGCGATCGTGGACGTGCAGGACCACGTTCCCGTCCAGTTCGTGGGTCGAAACCCGGATGTATCCGTGCTCGTCCACTGCGTCGACCGCATTGATCAATAGATTCATGATCACTTCTTGCAACAACTGACGGTCGGCAAGGATGGCCGGCAGATCGTAGGCCAGCTCGGTCTCCAACGTGACGTGCTTGCGCTCGATCTGGAAAGTCACCAATCGCCGGACCGTCTCCACGGCCTCGTTCAGATTTACCGGGCCCAGACCCGATTGCTGCTTGCGGGCGAAGCCCAGCAATTTTTCGATGACTCCGGAGGCGTGGGTCAGCCCCTCATCCATCATATCCAGGTACTCGGCAGTCTGGGCGCGGTCGTCCAGATCGTTGCGTATCGCGTAGATGCAGTTGCGGATGCCGTTGAGGGGGTTGTTGATCTCGTGGGCGAGACCGGACGCCAGCCGTCCGATGGCCGCCAATCGTTCCGCATGCCAGACCTGGTGTTGGGCTCCCAGCAGGTCCCGGCGCGATTGGTCCAGACGCTGCTGCATGCGGTGGAAGTGCTTGTAGAGGATGCCGATCTCATCCCGACGATAGGGCAGGGCCGGGATGTCCTCAGCGTTGAAGTCGAGGGTGTCCATGGCAGTCACCAGCGTACGCAGCGAACCCAGGATCCGACCGAGCATCAACCACAACAGCAGCAGCATGACCGATGATACGGCGGTGGAAAACAACGCCAGTTGAACGAAAGCGCGGGTGATCTGTCGGCGAATCGAATCGGCTTCGGTCGCGAGCACGAGCACGCCCCAGCGGCGTTCACCCGTTCGCATGGGCAACACGGTTTCCAGAACCCAGGGCCCGGCGCTGGTGCGCGTGATGGTCGTCGTCGGTGCGGTGGTCGCCAGCAACTGGTCCCGCGAACCACCGACCCACGGCGGCTCGTCACCGTACCAGCTGCGGGCCACAACCGCGCCATCGGGGTCGAAGATCGTGATTGCCCGCAGACGCGAATTCTGCTCCATGAACATGTCTACGTAGTTGTCCAGGAAGCCCTCCGACTGATATAGATCCTGATCGGAAAAGATCAAGGCGTCGATGACGGCGACGGAAAAAGCCCGGCTGACGGCCTGGGCATTGGCTTTCTCCTGTCTGACCAGGGATCGTCGCCAGCTGTAGAGCATGCTCCAGGACAGCACCATCATGACCAGGGTAGACGTCAACCCTACTGTCAGCAGGATACGGGCACGCAGACCCCGGGGGAACAGACCGCTGAACCTCATTGACCGGTTCCCTTCGTCTTGAACGCATCCAGGTACTGCTGGCGATCCACCGCCGTGAAGCCGTAGGAAAACTCCCGGGTCCAGGAATCCAGCAAGAAACGATCCTGTGGGTTATCGGGATCAAGTTTCAGCAGCAGTTCACCGATCTCCTCGAGGGCACCGGCCGGACCGGCGTCGCAACCGACCAGCGGAGGGCCCGGTATCGATGTCGAACGGGCAACGCTGCGCAGGCCTTCGTTGCCGTACTTCGCGGCAACCGATTCCTTGACCACGCCGGCGTCGAAGTGCCCCCGCAGAACCTGCCAGGCGACCGTGTGGTGATGGTCGTAGTGGTGCAGTGAATCCAGGTCTGCAGGGCTCAAGCCAAAGCGGGCCAGAGCCGCGGTCTGGAGCCAGTTGCCGGACCATGCTTGGGCTGACGGCAATGCCACCTTGCGGTCCCGCAGGTCGGCGATCGAGTGAACGGGGGAATCGGTACGAGTCACCAGGACCGCGTGGAACTCCGATCGGCCCCGGGCATTGAGGGGCGCCGCGACGGGAATCAGTGTGGTCTCGGGGCCGAGGTGAGCATAGATCCAGGCGCCGAGGAATGACGCGACGACCTCGCCCCGACGCAGGTGCTCGACGGCGTCGAGATAGCTCGTGCTGAGCTTCAGTTCGTAGTGGTAGCTTCCCTCGCGGTTCAGGTAGTCCATGATCGGCTGGTAGCCGGCGTATATCACATTGGGAGCGAAGCGTGAAATGACGCCGATACGGACCAGGGGTCTATCCTCGATCTCCTGAAGTTCAGTCGCAACGGAGATCTGCACAGAGTCGGGCGTGGCGATGTTGCTGAGATCCAGCAGCACCCACCAACTCGCAACACCCAGCGCAACGACGGCCAGCAAGACGGTCATGACAAGTCGAGGTCTCATGCTCACCAAGATAGCTATTCCGGCGAGATTTCGACAATCTTGCGGCGAAATTTCGCCAACTGGCATTTATTGCGGCGGGGAAATGTTATAATAATATGTAAAATAACAACTTACATCTTGGACAAGATCGGCACGCCCATTGCATGTGCACGCGTTAACCTGTACCAACGAAGGAGCAAGACGATGGGTAAGGAGATCGAACGCAAGTTTCTGGTACGCGGAGAGAGCTGGAAAGAGCTGGCCCAGGGGACGCTCTACCGGCAGGGTTACTTGAACTCGGCGAAAGAGCGCGTGGTGCGTGCACGTACCATGGGTGAAAGAGCCGCCTTGACCATCAAAGGCATCACCGTAGGTGCTACCCGCCTGGAATTCGAATACGAGATTCCTTTCGACGACGCCACCGAACTGCTGGAGCTGTGTGAGCAGCCGCTGGTCGAGAAGACCCGTTACAAGATCCCGATCGGCGAGCTGGTCTGGGAAGTGGACGAGTTCCACGGAGTGAACGAGGGCTTGATCGTGGCCGAATGCGAGCTCACTGATGAGGGCCAGGAGATCGACAAGCCGGATTGGGTCGGCGACGAGGTGACGGGAGATCCCCGCTACTTCAACTCGAACCTGATCGCCAACCCGTACAGTACCTGGTAAACGTCAACCGGACAGGGACGGTAGTAGCAACGATGACTGCAGCCGCCGCGCAAGCCCATGCCCAGGCGATCTTGAGCAAGATAGACGAGGTTCTGGACCTGAGCCGAAACAAGCTCAGCCAGGTACCCGAACGCCAACTCACCGCCAGTGAACGCTGGATGCGATATCTGGGCTTTCCCCTGGGCATCCTCGTCTTCCTGAGCCTGTACTACATGCCGACGCCGGATGGATTGACCAGTGGCGGCCAGGTGGTCATCGCTGTGTTCGCCACCGCGCTCGTGTGGTGGATCAGCGAGCCGATCCCCACCCACGTCACGAGCCTCATGTTGATGGGGTTGCTGGTCTTCTTCCACGGCTGGGGTGAGAGCAAGGTGCTGGGTGTGCTGGGGTTCAGCGTGATCTGGCTCAACGTGCTGGCCTTCATCCTGTCGTCCATGCTGGTAAAAACGAATCTGGCCAAGCGTATCGCCCTGGCCTTGATCGTGCGCTTCGGCCGGCGTTCCAAGTGGATTCTGCTGGCCTTCTTCGGGCTGAATCTGATGCTGGCAGCGTTCATTCCGGCCACCGCCGCGCGAGCCGCCATCCTGTTGCCCATCATCATCGTGGTGGCCAGCATCTACGGGGCCAGCAACAAGAATCCCAACAACTTCGGACGCAATCTCTTCCTGCAGAACCTGCAGGGTATCAACTTCGGTTCCAGCGCCTACATGACCGGATCCAATGCCAACCTCATCGCCGTGGCGTTCATCCTCTCGATGAGCGGCAGCCGCATCTACTACACGGACTGGCTCTTTGCATCATTCCCCGTCGTCGTCGTGGCGATGCTGATCAGCTGGTGGATTGGACCCCGCTTCGTTTTCAAGGTACCCAAGGATCAGGAGACTCCGGTCGTCGACGGCGGCATGGAGAAGATGGAGGAGAAGCTCAAGGAGATGGGACCGGTCACCGCCGGCGAGCGCAAGGCGGCGGTCATTTTCGGACTGGTCATCCTGCTCTGGGTTACCGACAAGCTGCATCTGAACGTGTTCGGGTTCGAAATCTCGGCTGTGATGGCGGCGTTCATCGGAGCGGTCATCGCCCTGTTTCCGAAGGTGGGGCTGCTGAAGTGGAACGAGGCCGACATACCCTGGCACCTGATGTTGTTCTCCTGTGGCGCCTACGCCGGGGGCCTGGCCCTCAATGACACGGGGGCCGCGCGCTGGTTGGTGGGCACGCTCTTCGAGCAGATGAACATTCAGCCGGGCGTGAACTTCTGGCTGGTCTACTGCATCGTGATCGCGGTCAACATGTTCAGCCACCTCTTCTTCACGAGCAAGACGATGCGGACGTTGATCTTCATCCCCTTCGTGATCGCCATCGCCCAGACCCTGGGATACGACCCGCTGTGGCTGGCCCTGCCGGCGGCATTCACCATCGACTGGGTGATCGGACTGCCCATCAACGCCAAGCCCAACGTGATCCTGTTCTCGACCGGCCAGTACTCGGTGTTGGACAACCTCAAGTACGGGCTGATCATGACCACCGTCGGCACCATTCTGCTCATCATCGCGGGCCTGACCTGGTTCCGCGTCATGGGCATCACCCCGGGGTGGTAGCGATGCGCGCACGTAAAGTCTCGATCATGCTGGTTCTTGTGGCCTTGTCGGCGCTCACGCTCTTCGTGATCTCGGTATTCGACAGTCCCGCCGAAGCCGCGGTAACCGACTCGGGAGTGCTGGTGCCGGCGCTGCCCGATACGCTGCTGAGCTACGAGGAGATCCTGTTCGTCGGGTCGGATGGAAGTGGCAAAGTGGAGATTACAGCTGTTCTGGGTCAAGGCGGTCAAGGGGACCTCCTGCTGCCTTTCGACTTCCTGGACGGCACTGATTTCTCCGTTCTATCCGGCCCGGCAGCTTTCGTACCGGGTGATGGTTCCCGATCCGCGCCGACGACCACGGTCCTCGGATACCGGATGCTGCACCTGGAGACCGAGACTGCCGCCGCCAGCGGTGACACCATTCGGATCACGGCATCTGTGCCCGACTGGTACTCCGCTGATGACGCGGACCGACCCTATGGCGAGTACTTCCTGCAGAGAAACTTCGCCAACACCTCCCGTTTCGTGATGCGGTCCTTGCGGGTGGGAGTCGTTCTGCCGCCGGGCATGCTCGTCCATTCGGTCGAGAAAGTGGTGCCGGCGTACGACCCCAAGAAGAATCCATCGCCGCCTTTCGACATCTACAGTGTCGCAGACCGGACGGCGGCAGCCCTGACGGTGAAGGATCTCGCTCCGGCCAAAGCGGTCCGTCTGGACCTCAATATTCGCCCGAAGCGACGGGGCCTGATTCCCCTGGTCGCAGGACTGGTGCTGGCCGTTCTGTACCTGGTCTTCTTCAGGGATGTCCTGGGAAAGAGGAAAGCAAAGTGAGTATGAGACTGTTCGGTTCCAGTCGGGTCGTCGAAGCGCAGATCGACGAGTTCTTCGATGCCGTGGCTGAAGGGATGCTCGTCTATCGGAACGGGGTGCAGGCTTACCTGGACAGCAAGGAAGCGGAGTTCCAGAACTCTATCGAAATGATAGAGAAGCTGGAAGCCAAGGCCGACAAGCTCAGCAGCGAAGTGGAATCCCATCTCTACAGCCACGCCTTGATCCCCGAGCACCGGGGGGATGTCCTGGGCTTGCTGGAGAACACCGATAACATCATCGACACGGCCAAGACCAGTCTGTACCAGTTCTCGGTGGAACAGCCGGAGATTCCAGACGTGTTCGATCAGGGTTTTCTGAAACTGGCCGAAGCCAGTCATCTTGCAGCCGAAGCGGTGATCGTTTCGGCGCGGGCGTTCTTTCGGGACGTCGCGTCGATCAAGGACAGCCTTTTCAAGGTCCACCACTATGAAAAGGAAGCGGACCGGATCAGCGACCAACTCAAACGTGCGATCTTCGCCAGCAAGCTGGATCTGGCCCGCAAGGTCCACCTGCGATACTTCGCTTTGAATGTCGAGCGTATATCCGATCGGGCCGAAGAGGTGGCGGATCGGCTGGCAATCTACGCCATCAAAAGGAGTATCTGAGGCGAAGATGGAGACCATGCTCTTTCTTTCAAGCGGTTTGTTCCTGGGGTGGTCCCTGGGCGCCAACGACGCTGCCAACGTGTTTGGCACCGCGGTCGGCACCCGCATGGTCCGCTTTCGGTCAGCCGCCCTGGTCTGCTCGATCTTCATCGTGCTCGGGGCCACCATCAGCGGTGCCGGTGCTGCGCACACCCTGGGGCGCCTCGGCGCCGTCAACGCCATCGCGGGATCGTTCACCGTCGCCCTGGCTTCGGCTCTGACGACGTTCTGGATGACGCGGATGCAGATCCCGGTGTCCACATCGCAAGCCATCGTCGGCGCGATCCTGGGCTGGAACCTCTATTCGGCCTCGGCCACCGACACCTCGTCGTTGACCCGGATCGTGATCACCTGGGTCGCCTGCCCAGCCATCTCCGGTGTCATGGCGGTGCTTCTGTTCATCGGAGTGAGGTGGCTCATCAGGGTGGCTAAACCCCATCTGTTGCGCCTCGACTCTCTGACACGTCTGGGGCTTCTGGTCGTGGGCGCCTTCGGCTCCTACAGCTTGGGTGCGAACAACATCGCCAACGTGATGGGGGTGTTCATTCCCGACAGCCCGTTCAGCGATATCTCGATCTTCGGGTTCTATCAGGTGACCGGCACGCAACAGCTCTTCTTCCTGGGCGCCGTGGCCATTGCCGTCGGTGTCTTCACCTATTCGGAACGGGTCATGCGCACGGTCGGCGGCGAGCTGGTCCGCCTGTCGCCAATCTCGGCCCTGGTCGTGGTACTGGCCCAATCCATCACCCTGTTCCTCTTCGCGTCCGAGGGACTGGAGTACTTCCTCGCCAGCCGCGGTTTGCCCACGTTTCCGCTCGTTCCCGTCAGCAGCAGCCAGGCGGTGGTCGGGGCCATCGTGGGGATCAGCCTCTTCAAGGGTGAAGTGATTCGGGGCAGGGTCCTCGGGGGTATCTCAATGGGGTGGGTGGCGACTCCGGTCGTGGCCGGCGTTGTCGCGTTCATATTGCTGTTCTTCGTCGAGAACGTATTCGACCAGCCCGTCAACCGTTCCGTGCGCTACCGGATCGATGACTCGGTGATCATGGAACTGGAGCGCCGTGGCATCGACGATCCCGGACTGGCCGCGCAGCGGGGCGTAACCCACCAGAATGCGCTGCGCCTTAAAGGCGATCTGGAAGCTACCACGGCCTTGAACAGTGACTCCGTCACCATCGTCCTGGATACGGCCCGCCTGGGCCGCTGGTATGTCGATGCGGGCGTGATCGCCCAGAAGTTGGACGGTCATTGGCTGACCGCGGAACAACTGAACGCCCTCCGGTCACTGACCGGACGAGAATTTGACCGAGCCTGGCAGTTCCACCAGGCGTTGGCAGAGGCCTCGGAGCAGTGGCGAAAGCGCCCCGGGGCCGCCGTCAACAAGATCTGGAACAAGGAGTTGAAGCAGAAGCTGTCCTTCCTGGATCGCGTATTCAGGGTGGACGAATCGGGCGATGATAGCGGATTATCTGGAGGCGATGCGGCGAGAGCTGCGGATTGAGACTCCAGTCGTTCGTTTCATCGTTCCTACCCCTAAGCAAGGAGAGCTCGCAATGTGTAACTGGTTCATCAAGCTGGGTCTGTTCACGCTGCTGCTGGTGGCCGTGGTGGCGCCGGCGATTGCCGCGGACACCAACCTGGATGCGACGGCCGAGGACGGGATCCTGGTCTTCAAGTCCGACGATGGCGCCTTCAAGTGGTGGTTCGATGCGCGGGTCTATATCGACGCCGCGACCTACTTCGACGATGCTCCGCTGTACGATGTCGAAAACTACGATCCCGACGATGATGACATGGATGAGTACCGCGATCTCGCCGAGATGCAGAACAGCCTGACGGGCGGCCTCCTGCTGCGTCGGGCCCGTCTCGCGCTGAAATCCCAGCTATGGCACACCTGGTACGGAGAGGTCGACCTGGACTTCGCCGACGAAGCCGCAGCCGTAAAGGATGCCTACCTCAGTTGGCGGGGATTCATGGGTGGCAATGGCCGCATCCGGGTCGGTAACTTCCGCCAGCCCAATGGTCTGGAAGAGGTCACGACCAGCCGCAACCTGATGTTCATGGAGCGCAGCCAGGGTACCGAACCCTTCGTCGTGGGCCGTCGCATGGGCCTGGAAGTGACCGGCTGGTATCCCAAGTTCCGCTGGTCGGTCTCGGCCTTCGGCGCTGACGTCGAGGATTATTTCAAGGAAGCGAACGAGCAGGTGAACTTCGCGGCCCGCTTGAACTGGGCCCCGATCCAGACCGACGACAGCACGCTGCTGATCGGTGCCTCCGGTACTCTGCAGAAGCCGACCTTCGTCGGTGAGTTCGAGGGCGTGAAGGACCCGTCGTCGGTCAAGTTCAATAGCCGTCCGGAGTCCAACGTCTCGGACACCAAGTTCGTGTACGCCAAGATCAAGGATGTCGACAAGTACAGCGTTTTTGGTGGCGAACTGGCCTACGTGAACAAGCGATTCGGGGCTCAGGCCGAGTACATGGGCGTGAGCGTCAGCCGTCTCGAAGACGCGGAGTCCCTGTCGTACAGCGGCGGCTATCTGTTTGCCAGCTTCTTCCTGACCGATGACACCCGAGCTTACGACCACAAGGACGCCGAGTTCGCCCGCGTGGTTCCCAATTCCACGAGTGGTGCCTGGGAAGTGGCTCTTCGTGCCTCCACGGTCGATTTGAACGACAAGGACGAGGAGAACGGTGCCTCGAAGTCCTATACCATCGGTGTCAACTACTACCCCAATGCCAACGTCAAGATGATGCTGAACTACGGCATCGTCGACAATGACGACCATGCCACCGGCAAGGACGACCAGTACGTCGGCAACTACGACTTCAGCTATCTGCAGATGCGGTTCCAGACCGCCTTCTAGGCTGATTGTACTGACCTGGGAGCGGAGCGGGCAATGGCCCGCTCCGCTTCCGGAATACGGAACCAACTTCCGGAAAGAGCGAGTGTGAAATGGCGGAGATGAAGATCGGGGAGATCTCGAAACCCCGTTTCGAATTTCGAACCTTTGGACAGGACTTCAGCCGGTCGGCCCACCTGATGGCGCGGCTGTCCGAGCCCGTGCCCCAGAAGGTGTGGGAACGCGAATCCGACGAGATCTACATCGTGTCGCGCACCAACGACATCAACAACACGAAGATTCGCGACGGCAAGATGGACATCAAGACCTTCGTGACCGAGCAGGACGGCCTCGAGCAGTGGAATCCCTTGATGAAGGGTGAGTTTCCCATCGCGGTGGACGTGCTGCGTGACGACGTCTTTCCGGCCTTCCAGGTGGACGAACCGGTATTCAACCAGGACGAGTACACCCTCGAACAGTTTCTGGCCATGATCGCCGACCATCCCCAGTTGCAGGCCGTGAAGGTCCACAAGCAGCGCTTCGGCTACATGGTCAACGGCACGATCTGCGAGGTGGCCAACGTCCTGATCAACGGCGCCCGGGTCGTATCCATCAATTCGGAGTCGACCGAGTTGCAGGACATCCAGAAGACCCTGGAGCAGGTCGAACTGGTGGGTGTGGAGAATATCAACTACCTGCAGGCCATCAAGCG
>Ga0070729_10004799_pt1 | contig 14433 bp, 7 predicted proteins | sample tdDd472_FD_66725 | JGI IMG/M metagenome (GOLD analysis project Ga0070729, IMG submission 66725) | Marine sediment microbial communities from the Atlantic coast under amendment with organic carbon and nitrate - tdDd47.2 | ecosystem: Environmental > Aquatic > Marine > Coastal > Sediment | place...
TTAAAAAGTCAAAAATGAAACCAAAATCATTTAATTTTAGAGAACTCAGAAAAGCTAAAATTCTAATTGTAGATGATAATGAAAAAAGTCTGAAAGCCATGGAGAGAATTTTTTGTAAATGGAATATTCAGCATACACTCGTGAATAATGGCAAGGATGCACTTGAAATTTTGATATCTGCATATGACAATAATGAAAAATTTGATATAGTGATCATTGATAACATTATGCCTGAAATGAATGGTGAAAATCTAGGAATTGAAATAAAAAATAATGAAAAATTAAAAAATACCAAACTGGTATTTATGTCGTCTATTAGCAATCGGGGTGACGCCGGCAGATTAAAAAATATTGGATTCAATGCATTTCTTCCAAAACCCATTCCACAAAAAGATCTTTATGATTGCCTTGCCCAAGTAATGGGTATAAAAACTGATAAAAAATCTGAGGATTCTGATTCCTTAATAACACGACATTCTATCAATGAAGATCGTAAAAAATCAGTCAAACTACTTCTGGTAGAAGATAATCATACAAATAGAATTGTAGCTCGGGCAATATTTGGAAAACTTGGGTATACAATTGATGAAGCTGTGAATGGTTTGGAGGCTATAGAAATATTGGAAAAAAAGGCTTATGATATTGTTTTCATGGATATACAAATGCCTATTATGAGTGGGTTGGAAGCCACTCAGAAAATACGGGATAAAAACTCAATAGTCCTAAACCACAATATTCCAATTATCGCCATGACAGCCAATGCTATGAAGGGTGATCGTGAAAAATGTATTGAAACAGGTATGGATGATTATTTAACCAAACCTATTGAAGTAAAGAAGGTAATTGAAGTTCTAGAGAAATGGATACCAGTAAAGTATGAATTTGATGCTGTGGAAAAGATTGATAATGTAGATAAGAATGATGATATTGACGGTATTCTTTTCAACAAAGAAATATTTATGAATCGAGTTTTGAATGATATGGAGATTGCCCAAGAAATCGGTACTGGATTTTTAGACGATATTCAAAATGAAATAACAAAGTTAAAAGAAAGTCTGCATCAGGAAAATATTGAACTAATTGAACGACAAATACATACAATAAAAGGCGCATCAGCAAATATTAGTGCTGATATTTTTTGCAACCTTGCAAAAGAGATGGAGAAATTGGTGAAAGATGGAGAATTAGCCAGGTTTGCTGATCAGATTACTGAACTTGAGGATGTATTTGAAAATACCAAAAATGTTATTAAAGAAGAACTTGGTATTTAACATTTTCTCAAGCAGATTAAAGTTAAATTTGAAACCAGAATCAAATTGTATATTTGATAAAATTCCGTTTCCACAAAATTATTTAGACACTCCATACTCAATTATTTAGACTCATTTTCAATACTTTTTTTATTTGAATGCTTAATTCTTTCATTGTAAATGGTTTTTGAAGAAAATTGATATTTTTATCAAGAATACCCTGGTTTTCAATGACATTTGCAGTATATCCCGATATAAACAGTATTTTTATTTCTGGGAGTTTTGCACTTATTTGATCTGCTAATTGTTTACCATTCATTTGTGGCATAATAACATCAGTAAGCAAAAGATCTATTTTTCCAGCATTTTGATCAGCAATTTTCAAAGCCTCCAGGGACGATGTTGTTGAAATGACCGTATATCCCAAAACTATAAGCGATTTTGAAGTCATTTTAATAATTTTTTTATCATCTTCAACCAGGAGTATTGTTTCCCCATTACCTGTTAAAATATCATTTTTTTGATATTGACAAGTTGTTTCCTCATTCGTATGAAATCTAGGTAGATATATTTTGATACTTGTTCCTTCATTCGGTTCACTATAGACATAGATGTATCCATTGTTTTGTTTGATGATACCATACACCGTCGCAAGTCCTAAGCCCGTACCTTTATTAACTTCTTTAGTGGTAAAAAAAGGTTCAAATATTTTGTCAAGCATTTCTTTTTCCATACCAATTCCATTATCACTAATACATATAGTTACATATTCTCCGGGTAAAATTTCAGAATGTTTTATATCATTTTTTTCATCGAAAACAATATTATTGGTTTCAATAATGATTTTACCATCTCCTTCGATAGCATCTCTTGAGTTTATTGTAATATTTACTATTATTTGATCAATTTGCGAAGGATCCAATTTAATTTTCCAGATATTTGGCTCAGGTGTCCAGATTAATTCTATTTTTTCTCCAATCAAATTTTTAAGCATTTTTATCATTGGTGTTACTGTATCATTGATATCCAGAACTTTTGGGATAATTGTTTGTTTTCTGGCAAAAGCTAATAATTGTTTTGTTATATCTCTTGATTGTTGGGCAGCACATAGTATCTCGTTCAAATCATCCTTTATATCTTCATTGTGTTTATATTGATTCAAAACCATTTCAGTAAACCCAATAATAACAGTTAATTTATTATTAAAATCATGGGCAACTCCTCCTGCTAATCGTCCAATAGAATCCATTTTTTGAGATTGTTGCAACTCTCTTTCAAGCTTTAATTTTTCAGTAATGTCTCTAACTATGGCAAAAGTTGCAGGTTTTCTGTTGTAGTCTATAATTTCATAAGATACTTCAACATTGATAATCTTTCCATCTTTTTTAACCAGGGTTGTTTCATATTTTGAAGTTATTTTTTTTTCTTTGCTTCTTTGTTTTCGTCGCTTATAAAGATCTTTTAAACCTTCTTCTGAAAATATTTTTTTAAAATTTATTTTTTTTAATTCTTCATATCCATATCCAAGCATTTCAGCAAATTGTTGATTATAAAATATCAATTTATCATCTTGTGTTATCTCAATACCATCAATCGCATTTTCAACAATCAATCTGTATTTTTCTTCACTTTCTTCTAGCCTCATCTCTTTTTGCTTAATATCAGATAAATCAATTGCCTGAACAATTACATTTGTTACTTTGCCTTTTTTATTTTTAACCGGAGTAAAAATGGATTTTAAAATTTTATGAGTACCATTTTTTACTGTTACATTATCAACAGCTTTAACATCATAATCAATTATAATACTTTCAACGACTCCTTTTTGGAAAACTCTCTCAATAACAGGTTGATATCCTTTTTCTTTGATTACAGAATCTGTTAGTATATTATATTTCTGAATGACCTCTTCTTCTTTTGCACCAAAAAAATTGAGACACGCAGGATTTGCTTTGATCAATGTACCTTTATCATCTGAGATCCAGGTACTGACGGCAGATGTATTTATTACCTTATCTAAAAAATCAGTTTTTTCTTTTAACTTCTTTGCTATTTTTTTCTGATGGGTAATATCCTGAATTACTCCGATAACTTTTATAGGATTTCCCTTCACATCCCGTTCTAATTGAGCAATACTGGTAATAGTTTTTCTTTCATGGTTATCAAAGGTTATAATATCAAATTCCAGGTTATATTCTTTATCATTTTCAATTAAATCAATTAATGCCTGATGGACTTCATCTCGTTTTGGAATACATCCTTCAACAGTGTCTGGTGTAAAATATTTTGAATCAGGATCAAAACCATAGATTTTCTTAGTACCATCAGAACCCCAAAATTCTTCAGAATGGATATTATATTCCCAATTTCCGACTTTTCCGAGTTCCTGTGCCCGCTGATATCTTGATTGTTCAATTTTTTGTTTGATAATAAGTTGTTTTGTTTCGGAAATATTAATATGAGTCCCCACTATTCGGATTGCTTTACCATTTTTATCAAAAATTGCTTTTGCCCTGGAGAGTATATCAACCCAATGACCATCTTTATGTTTCATCTTAAATTCAGTTTCAAACCTATCTCGTTTTTTTTGGATAAGTTCTTGTTGCATATTCCATGAACGCTTGACATCTTCAGGGTCAGTTAACTGTTCCCAAATGGAAAAATCATTGGGAAGTTCATTGTCCTCATAACCCAGCATTTTTTTCCATGCCGGTGAATAATATATTTCATTTGTTACCAGATTCCAGTCAAAAATCCCATCATTGGAAGCATTCATGGCTAAATCATATCGTTCCTGGAGGATTTCAAGTTGTTGATTTTTTTTGGTCATCATATTCCTGGTTTAATTTTTATGCTTTATAAGTTTATGAACTAATTTAGCCAGAGCAGTTCTTGAAAAAGGTTTTTGAATAAAATTTACATTTTCTTTCAATATTCCTCTCTCTTCAATTATTTCAGTATTATAACCAGACATAAATAGAACTTGTATTATTGGATTTAGTTTTTGGACTTTTTCTGCTAATTTTTTTCCGTTTAATTTTGGCATGACAACATCTGAAATAAGTAAAGAAAATTCACTACTATGCTCATTTAAATACTCGAGTGCATCTACAGGATTATCAAAGGTAACGACATTGTAATTAAAAAAGGTCAAGGTCTTTTGAACTAATTTAAGAATTGAAACCTCATCTTCTACAATAACAATATTTTCCCCATTACCACGAGGTAGATCGAATTGGACACTTTGTGTTTTTTGTAATTCTTTTGTTGCCAAAGCTCTGAAAAATATGGTAAAAGTTGTGCCGACATTAATTTTACTATCAACAAAGATATTACAATTGTTTTGTTTTACAATTCCGAATATTGTTGCAAGACCTAATCCTGTACCTTTACCACTCTCTTTGGTTGTAAAAAAAGGTTCAAATATTCTTTCCTGAATTTCTTTTGACATGCCACAACCGGAATCAGATACTTTTAAAATGTGATACTTGCCTTGAGTCAATTCAAAATCATTATATTGCAGCGTTTGATCAATTGCAATGGTATCAGTTATAATCGATATCTGACCAGTATCTTGTATTGCATCTCTGGCATTGATACATAGATTTGCTAAAACCTGGTCTAATTGTGATGGATCAAATTCTATTTGAATTGTCTTATTAACAGGTTTCCATAATAATTCAATGTCCTCACCAATTAACCTTTTTAGCATTTTTATTGAATCTTCAATGGATTTATTCAAGTTAATGTTTTCAGGAGATATTGATTCTTTTCTTGCAAATGCCAGTAATTGACGTGTTATAATCATAGATTTTTCTGCAGCTTTGTGTATCTGCTCCAAATCATCATAAAAACTTGTATTTGGTTCCAACTTACTCAATATAATTTCAGAGTAACCTAAGATAACACTCAACATATTATTAAAATCATGAGCCACGCCACCAGCAAGCCTACCGACAGCTTCCATTTTTTGCGCCTGATTCAGTTGTTTCTCAAGTCTCATTTCTTTTGTAATATCTCTTTTAACAGCAACAAAATTTATTATTGTACCATCTTTATCAAAAACAGGTGAAATAACAGCTTCTTCATCATACAGGGAGTTATCTTTTCTTCTATTTTTGAAAATACCCTGCCATGTTTCACCATTTTTAATTGTTGTCCATAAGGATTCATAGAATTCTTTATTTTGATGGCCACTTTTAAGAATTTTAGGACTCTTCCCCAGCACTTCTTCTTTTGAATAACCGGAAATTTTTTCAAATGCAGGATTTGTATACTCAATTTTACCATCTATATCTGTGATAACAATGGTTTCAGCAGCCTGATCAATTGCTGAAGATAATTTTTCTAAGACCTTAGCGTCTTGTTTATTCTTAGTAATATCTCGAATAATATGAACAGCACCATTATATTGATTGTTTTCAGATATAATTGGATCAGCAGATATATGGAACCACTTGTCTTTCATCGGTAATTCCATGCTTTCCCGTTTAAAAGTATTCTGTGCTTTTATCACGGGGCAATCCACATGGGGTTGATCATCATCATGTACAATTTTCCAACATTTGGTTCCTGTTAGTGCTTTTTGTGATGAGTTAAATAGTTTTTCTGCTGCCAGATTTGATCTCAGGATATTGTTATCCTTATCCAATAGAAAAATAGCATCTTTTACAATGTCAAAAGTTTTTTGCCATTCATTTGCAGTATTTGCCAATTCAAATTCTGTCATTTTCTGTTGAATAATTTCCCAAATAACATCTGCTAAATAGGAGACGATAGAGATATCTTTGTCATTAAATAATTCTGATGTATTAAACACTCCCAGGACTGCTACAACTTTGCCCGTTTTAAATACAGGTACAATTAAGGCACTTTTGATTGGTGTGTCACTTTTTGACAAATCTTTTGCGTCTAGATATGAATTGAAGTCATTTTGTAGAATTGGTTTACCTTCTCGAATACAATCCCACAAGATATTATTTTTATTATTCTCAAATTGGATTTTAATTAATTCTGATGTGCTGAGGAGATTCTTTGATTTTGACCACCAGTGCTGTTGAGTCAAAGATTCTTGATCTGATGCAACAAAATGATAAAATCCGATAGAACTATTGACAAAATCATTTGCCTTGTAAATTGACCGGTTTACAAATTCTGATAAAGTATGGTTTATAGAAAAATTAAATAGGTTGTATCGTGCATTTATGAGCATTTGGTTAATGGCAGTCTGAGATTGATCTCTGATAACTATTACTGAACCGATGACATTATTAATTTCATTTAGAACAGGAGTTGCTGTTATAGATATGGGAATGGGTGATTTATTTTCTCTATGTAATATTATTTCTTTATCAATAGATAGATTAATCCTCTCCTGAATTAATTTATCAAAATTTAGAGTTACTAAATCATTTGTAATTTCATTTCTTATTTTAAAAATAGTGTGAAAGTTTGCTCCAATTAGGTTTTCAATTGGAATTTCTAATAATTTCTTTACTCTTTGATTGACTCGATAAATATCTCCATTAATGTCTGTAGATATTACGCCATCAGAGATACTATCCAGTGTAGATTCCAATTCTTGTTTTTTTTGTCTTAACAAGTTTTCAATATGTTTATTTTCTGTAATATCTCTATTTATTCCTACTACTCCGATTATTTGACCATTTGGTGCCTTTATTGTGCTAATCGATGAATGGATATATATTGGTAAACCATCTTTATTAACTTGGATTGAATCTCCAGACCAAGAACCTTTTGTAATAAATTCTTCAAGTACTTGTTCTCTCTCGATATCTAAATAATCAACTTGGACTAGTATTCTATATTCATTTCCGATTGCTTCCTGGGAACTCCAACCATATATTTCTTCTGCTGCTTTATTCCATGTCTGGATAATAAAGTTCTCATCTGTTGAAATAATAGCATCAGAAACGCTATCTAATAATTTTGCCTGGTATTTAATTTTTTCATTGTTTTGTTTCTTTTCACCAATATCTCTCCAGGATGATATTGAGTACAGAACATTACCTTTTTCATCTTTAACAGAATTAACATTCAAACTGACTTCAATTTTATTACCAGAATTTGTTTTTAAAATTAGTTCTCTATTCTTTATAAACCCCTTATCGACAAATTCTTCAAATGCATCATGAACTTCTTCCATACAATCTGAATGATACATGTTAAAAATTGGTGATCCAATTACCTGTTCTTTTTTATATCCCATTTTATTTAAAAAGGTGTTGTTACATTCCAGAATTTCTGCTGTTTTGGGCGATACTGAAGCATACATATCCGGAGATTGCTGATAGAGTGAGCGAAATTTTATTTCACTTTCTTTTAATCTCATTTCCGTTGTTTTATTTTCAGTGATATCTCTTCCGAATCCATACAGAATATTTTCCTCAACCAAAGGTGTTGCTGTCCAGGAAATGTATTTGATATCACCATATTTTGTTATATATCTATTGTCAAAATTAACTGTTTCATTTCCTAAGGCCAGGTTACTTAATTCTGTATCATTTTTTTGATGATCATCAGGATGAATAAAATCCAGAAAAGGTTTAGAAAGGAGTTCATCCATTGTATAGCCTAGTAATTTTTCCCATGTTGGATTTACATATTTAAAATATCCATCGAATCCAGCAATACAGATCAAGTCATGGGAATGTTGCAATATTCTGGTATTTTCTCTTTCATTTGCTTTTCTTTTTCTGATGTCTCGTGTTGTCCCTTGTAATCCTTTTAACTTACCCTTTCCATCTAAAAGAACTTTGCCATTCACTTCGATATCTATTTCTTTTCCATCTTTATCAAGCATTTTTGATTCAAAAATAACATGACCAAAAGTCTTATAGGTTTTTAATGCTTTAAGCGCATATCCACCGGCTTTAAAAAATTCCTTTTTAGTAAAATGCGTTGACAAATGAGTATTGATCCATTCTTCCGGTTTTACACCAAAAATATCCTTAACTGATGGACTTAAATAAGTAAAATTTAATTTGGTATCCATTGTCCAGATTACATCGATTGAATTTTCAGTTAGTAATCTGAAATTTTCTTCATTTTTTAACAATTGTTCTTTTGCTTTGATCCTATCGGTAATGTCCATGCCATGAGATAATATTCCAATAATATTTCCTTTATTATCTTTAAAAGGAAGATATCTCATTTCCATCCATCGTTTTCCAATTTTTTTATAATCAACTTCGGTTTTATAGTTTATTTCATTACCCTGAAGACATTTATCCAAATTAGATTTGATATTTTTTTGAAAGAATTCTTCTCCAAGAAAATGAGATATTTTCTTCCCGGTTATATTTTTTATATCAGTATTATAGAAATTTGAATATGCAGGATTTACTACCAGGTATTTATAGTCAGTTGAAACCAATGATATCGGATTTGTCAAATTATTTATTATTTCTGAAAGCAAATGGATTTGTTCATGATTAATGATATTGTATAAAGCATAAGAAATATTTTCAGCCATTTCCTCAAATAAATAGTGTTCTTCAACATTATCTATATAATATCTTGCAGCAGATACTGTTAAAACTCCAAATATTTGATTGTTGAAGGATAATTGAATTGAAAGAGCACAAAAACTATCATAAGAATCTTTATTTTTGCACTTGTTGCAATTTGGGGATTCTGGATCAATTATATGGAGCCCTTTGTTTTTCAAAGATTTCTTGATACAGTGAGGTTTTTTATTTGTTTTCAAATCCTCATATAATTGTTGGTTGGAACCATCTCTCCATTCTACAAAAGAATCAAAGTTTCCCTGTTGATCATATAAAGCAATCCATGCATTATAGAATCCCTTTGTTTCAACAAGGTTCACACAGATTGATTTTAATAGAGAGGCAGTATCAGTTTGTCTAATAATTATTTGATTTACATTATTTATTGAATGTAATACACGCTGAAGATATGTGGACTTTACTTTACATTCTTTTATAGATTCTAAACTCTCAAGATATGCAATACTGTTATGTAATTTTAATTTATATTCATTTTCTAAAAATGGTTTTATTAAATAATCATTTACTCCCGAATTAATTGCCTGGGTTATAATTTTTGGATCATTGTTCGGCAATAATGATATTATGAAAACATCATCATCCAATTTATCTTTTATTTTTTTTATTTCATTAAGATTATCTATCCTATCATTTGCAATATCAAGTATAATCATGTGAATGTGTTTACTACCTTCAACCAAAATGTCAAATTGTTTAGCAGTATCAACGATCGTCGTTTCGTGACCTAAGAAGTTTATATATTCTGAAAAATCTGACTGGATGTTTTTATCAATACCATACAATAATATATTCATTTAATCCTCAATTAAATTTGATATCCTTTTTAAGTTCTTTTAAAAGTATATTTCTTTTATAAGATAGTCAATTTAAAGAGGGGGAATTTTTCATAAGTATAAAAAAAGGGTACTGTCTTCAGTACCCTTTTTTAAAAATAGTCATTAATTAATCTATTTTAATAATCTCTCGCCTTTTTTCAGGAATTCTTCTTCATCAAGTGTTCCAGTCCATACATATTGGATTATACCTTTTTTATCAATTAGAAAAGTTGTAGGAATTCCTTGAAAATTGCCATAGTTAGGAATTAGAGTGCTTTTTTGTTTATCTTCAGCATAAAACACAGGGTAATTAATTTGTGCAGTTTCTACATATTTTTCGACCTGTTTAACATTATCTCTAAATCCTGAAATACCAATAATTACAAGATCACGACTTTTGTATTTTTCATACATTTGGATGAAATCAGGAATTTCTGCTTTACATGGTGGACACCAGGTAGCCCAGAAGTTTAGTAAAATAACTTTACCTTCGTAATCTTTTAGACTTACAGGTTTTCCCTTTAGGTCAGTTAAATTGAAGTCTGCTGCTTTGGTTCCAACTGAACCTGGTGTTTTTACAGGTTCAACTGCTTTTTTCTCAGCAACAACTTCCTTTTTTGCTTCTGCTTCTTTTTTATCTGTTCTTGAACAAGATACTGTCAATGCCATGATAGCAATCAGTACTAAAATTAAAATAGAAAATCTTTTTAACATGAAATCTCCTTCACTATTTATTAAATGTTTCTTGCATTTTTACAATGAACTTTTCTGGTTCTACAAAACCAAGCGTTCTATGGTGTTTCATTTCTTTTCCATTTTTATCAATGAAAACGATAGTAGGAACACCTTTTACTTTATATTTATCTTTCAGTGCTTTGATATCACCTTCAGCACCGCTTGTGAGGTCAACTTTAACCAAATTAAATTTCTCTGACAGTTTAATGATTTCATCGTCAGTAAAGGTAAGTTTATCCAACTCTTTACATGGAATACACCAATCAGCGTAAAAATCAATCATTACTGGTTTTTCATCAGCAACTGCTGTTTCATAATATTCCTGTGAGAATTTTACCCAATTCATTTTTACCTGGTTTTCATTATTCTCAGGTTTTGCGAAATATCCGGCTGCAAAGATTGCCAGAATTGCCAGGATTTTTTTGAAGGTTGAGAAACCCCTTGTGTTGTCTCCTGCTTTGTTGAATACAAGGAGATAGATTCCGGAAATTACCAGGAATAATGGCAACAACACAGCGAAGATTGTATCAGGAATTATTGGATTGAGGAAGTATAAGGCCATTCCAACTAAAATAACACCAAAGATAGTTCTTACGCCAACCATCCAATCGCCGGCTTTTGGCAGATTGGAAATACGCCCGCTGAAAAATGCCAGAAAGATGAATGGAATTCCAAGACCAAGTGAAAGTGTAAAAAACATTGAGAAGCCTATAAAAGGATTTCCTGTAGAAGCAACATAAGTTAGCAGACCAATCACAAAAGGGCCAATACAAGGTGCAGCAACGATTCCCATTGTCATTCCCATGAGCAATGCACCAAAGTAACCGGTTTTTGAACCGCCAGTCATATTTGTAAGAAATGATGGTAAGCCAAATTCATATAGTCCAAACATGCTGAGAGCCAATGCCAGTAAAACGCCGGCAATGAATATCAATACAATTGGATTAGTCATAAGTGCTCCAAGTAAACCGCCGGAAAGTGCTGCTACAGTTCCAATAGTGTAATTGATCAAGTCCATTCCCAGAACATAAAGCAATGCAAGGACAATTGTTTTTCCTTTGCTATTGGAAGCCTGACCACCGAAATAACTCATTGTAATAGGAATTAATGGATAAACACAAGGTGTCAGTACAAGTCCCAGTCCACCCAGTAAAATTAGTAAATAAGTAAGTATCACACCTTTTTGAGCAAAAGATTCTGATACATCAAAGGTTTCTGACCCTTCACTTTTTACTTCTTCTTGTGGTGCTTCTATTGCTTTTGTTTCTGCTATATTTTTAAAAATTTCTGAATTGATTTCTTTTACTTGTGATGTACTTGATACAATCGGAATTTCAAGATTGATATCAGCTTCATTTGGTGGCAAACAGGAAGTATTGTTACAACCCTGATACTTGAATTTTCCATTAAGTGTGATTTTATCAGATGCATTTTCTGCTACTTTGCCTTTGATGATAATCTTTACATCACCTTCGTAAAGTGCTGCCGGGTCAGGTGAAAAACTCAACTCCACAAGTTTATGTTCAGGATAAATAATCTCTGTGATTTCAAAGTTGTCTGATTTATTGAGGTCGAGTTTTGATGGAATGCTGAATTCATCGAGTGGTTTCCAGGAATTGATGTGCCAAGGATGTTTGATATTCACAACCAATGCTGTTGTAAAGTCTGAGCCTTTTACTACAGCATCAGTTGATGATTTCATCTCAACACTTAAAATCTCTTCACCAAAACCAAAAAGATTTACAGCAAGTAGGATCATAAATGATAGGATTACAAGTTTTCTCAATTTTTTCTTCCCCCTAATTATGGTTATCAATTTACAAAGTCTGCATTTTGATAGGGACTTGTATATTTAGTTACAATTTTTCCCACGAAATAAATGATATATGCGAAAGGTTTCTTATAGTTCTAAGATTTCAGTTGGTTCTTTTTGCTTTGCTATTGTAATTTTAAAATTGTGATTTTCTTCTGATTTGTATTGGCTGAATAAATTCTCAACAATATTTCTATCATTGTTTTCTTCACTCAAGTGTGCCAGCACAATGTGTTTAAGCGAACCATTTTGTTTCAACTGTTTCAATAATTCTACAGATTGTTCATTTGAAAGATGGCCATCACGGCTTTTGATTCTCATCTGCAATTTTAATGGATAAGGCCCATTTTTCAGTAATTCCAAATCATGGTTTGATTCCAGAAAAATGAGATCAAATTGATAGTTGTTCAACTGATAGATCACTGATTGAATTGGTTTACCAATATCAGTAAGATGTGCAATATGTTTGTCGCCATCAGAAATAACAAAGCCTACAGGATCAATTGCATCATGAGGAATGTGGAAGGATTTCAAAGTAATATTACCAATCGGGATTGTATCTCCGGCAGTAAAAGTATTGACATCAACATTTTTGAGAATTTTAGTCTGAAGATAGTCTTTTGTGAGTTTTGTGATGTAAACTGGAGTGCCATATTTTCGTGCGAAAACACCAACTCCTCTTGAATGGTCACCATGGTCATGAGTCAGTACAATCGCTTTTACAGCCTCAGGATGCAGGCCAATCTCCTGCATCCGTCGACTTAATTCTTTTGCACTGAAACCTTGATCGATTAAAATGGAAGTACCATTGGATTCTATATAAGTGGAATTTCCGCTACTGCCACTTCCGAGATTACAAAAGATCATTTACCGGTTCTACCTCGTTCTGTCATTGGTGTATTTGACGCACAAAGTGGACAGTTTTCAGGTTTGTATGTTGGAATATCATATTTTACTAATGTATGATAATCAACACCAAAGTCCATTGCATCGCCGCTTCTGTCGATCAATGTACCAACACCAAGTAATTTACCACCATATTCTGCAACAAGGTCGAGAAGTTCGTAAATGGAACCACCAGTTGTTACAACATCATCAACAACCAACACTCTTTCACCTTTTTCGATTTGAAATCCACGTCTCAGAACTAGTTTTCCGTCAACTCGTTCAGCAAAAATACTTTTTACAGAGAGTTCACGTCCAACATACTGACTGATAATAATTCCACCAGTTGCCGCACCAAGAATAACATGAGGTTTTTTGTCAGCGAAATGGAGTGCAATTTCTTTGCACATTTTTTCTGTCAGTTTTGGATATTGAAGTAGTTTGAATTTTTCTACATAAGTATCACTATGTAGTCCTGATGTTAATAGGAAGTGTCCTTTAAGTACAGCACCACACTCTTGAAAAAGTTCGTCCATATGTTCTTTTTTCATTTCTTACCCCTCTATTTTGAAAAGTTCGTTGTATTTTTTTACTGCTGCAATAGCATTCTTTGGAAATTCTTCACCTTCTGCAAAACTAATTCCGCGAGATACATTGATCAGTCCGGCTCCTGTTTTGCGACAAACTTCAACCGCAGTATCGACTGCACCACCTTGAGTTCCAACACCAGGAATGAGAAATGGCAGGTTTGGAAATTGTTTTTGTACTTCCACTAGTTGTTCCGGTTTGGTTGCTCCCATTACCATTCCAACATTGCCTTTTTCATTCAGTGAATCGCAGATTTCTGCAGTTTTTATATATAATGGTTTATCTTCTCCATGATCCTGTAATTCTCTTCCAGATGGATTTGATGTCACACACAGTACAAAGCAACCTTTGGTTTCATCATCAATAAAGGGCTGAATGCTTTCTGATCCAAGATATGGACTCAGTGTAATGGTGTCAAACTTTAGTGTTTCTGTCAGAGCTTTTGCGTAAAATTTTGAACTGTTTCCGATATCACCACGTTTGGCATCACCAACCAGCACGATATCTTCAGGAACCAATTCAATCAATTCTTCCAGAATCTTCCAGCCTTTCCAACCCCAGATTTCAAAAAATGCCAGGTTGAATTTATAAGCCGGAGTATAATCCTTGGTTGCTTCAATTAATTCCTTACAGAAATTAAAAACTCCCTCAACATCTTTAGTAAATTTGTTAGGGAGTTTAGCGGGATCAGGGTCAATACCTACACAGAGGTAACTGTTTTTCTTTTTTAAACTTTCTCTTAGTTTTGTAATGTAATTCATGGTATTCACATTCCTTTTTTATTCGGTTCCAAATTT
>Ga0070729_10004800_pt1 | contig 14432 bp, 13 predicted proteins | sample tdDd472_FD_66725 | JGI IMG/M metagenome (GOLD analysis project Ga0070729, IMG submission 66725) | Marine sediment microbial communities from the Atlantic coast under amendment with organic carbon and nitrate - tdDd47.2 | ecosystem: Environmental > Aquatic > Marine > Coastal > Sediment | place...
ACTTCCTCAAAATCAGCTTGCATCTGCTTGCCACCTTTGTGGATAAAAGCACCCATCTCCAAATTTTCCTGTACAGTCATTTTAGCAAATACTCTACGTCCTTCTGGAACATGAGCCATACCCATTGGAACTATTTTATGTGCAGTTGTTTTTGTTATGTCTTCGTCTTTATACACTATACTTCCATCTGTAGGAGTTAATATTCCTGATAAAGTGTGTAGTATAGTCGTTTTACCAGCACCATTAGCACCGATTAAAGTAACTATTTCACCTTTATCAACTTTAAAGCTAATACCTTTTATAGCATTAATATTTCCATAATAAACATGCATATTTTCAACTTTTAACATCTATTAATCCCCCAAATAGGCTTTAATAACTTCAGGGTTAGATTTTATATCATCTGGTTTACCCTTGGCTATTATTTTACCGTAGTCTATAACAATAATTCTTTCACAGATATTCATAACTAAGTGCATATCATGTTCAATCAAAAGAATAGTCATATCAAATTTATCTCTAATAAACTTAATTGTCTCCATCAATCCTGCTGTTTCACTAGGGTTCATACCTGCTGCCGGTTCATCTAAAAGCAATACTGAAGGCTCAGTTGCTAATGCACGTGCGATTTCAAGCTTTCTTTGTTGACCATATGGCAGATTTTTAGCTAAAATATATGCACTGTCTTTCATGTCAAACACATCTAGTAGATTTAGACACTCCTCAGTAGAGCGAGCTTCTTCTTTCCAAAAGCGAGGTAGACGTAGTAATCCTTCTGTAATCGTGTATTGCATTCTATTGTGCATAGCGATTTTTATATTATCCAAAACAGTCAAGTTTTCAAACAGCCTAATATTTTGGAATGTTCTAGCTAAACCTAGTTTAGCAATATCATAAGGTTTCTTGCCAACTAATGAGTTAGTATAGACTTCATCATGTCTCAACTCTATCGTTCCTGCTGTAGGTGGGTGAACTCCTGTAAGCATATTAAATACTGTAGTTTTACCAGCACCATTTGGTCCAATTAAACCAACCAATTCATTTTTTTCTAAAGAAAGCTCAAAATCATTAACAGCAATCAATCCACCGTAATTTTTGGTTAAGTTTTTTACTTCTAGTAATGCCATTACGATTTGCCTCCTTTTTTAGCTTTTTTATCTCTTTTTCCTTTTTTAGATAATACTCTTTTTGCAAATGCTAAAGTCTTTTCAGTAGAAAACTCTGAAGTTCCGAACAACCCTTGCGGTCTAAATAGCATCATCAAAATCAAAGCCAGTGAATAGGCTATCATTCTGTATGCGTCAAATTGGCGTAGCGCTTCTGGTAGAATAGTAAATACTATAGCTGCTATTACAGAACCTGTAATAGAGCCTAGCCCACCTAGACATGCAATAACCAGAATATCAACTGACTTCATAAACCCAAAGTTTAGTGGAGCAATATATCCGATTGTAAAAGCAAATAATCCACCACCAATACCACCTATAAATGCAGAAATTGCAAATCCTGATACTTTGTAAAATGTTGTATCCACACCAACAGACTCTGCAGCAATTTCATTTTCTTTTATGGAGATAATAGCTCGACCATGTCTGGAGCGTGACAGCATCATAATTGCTGCTACACATAATGCCATTATAAAATATACATTAGTAAAGTTTGCTATCTTCGGTATACGAGTTAACCCTTGTGCACCATTAGTTAGACCAGTTAAATTTGTAAGAGCTATTCTAACAATTTCACCAAAGCCTAATGTCATAATACCTAGGTAGTCACCCTTTAAGCGCAATGCTGGGATACCGATGATTATCCCTGCTATACTTGCAAGCAGACCTCCTGCTATTAAACAGATGATAAGCATTACAAACCCAGGCATTCCTGAAGTCTTTAATGCTATACCTAATATACCAGCTGTATATGCACCAATAGCCATAAAGCCTGCATGACCTAAAACCAACTGCCCCATAAACCCGGTACTAAGGTTTAGACTTGTTGCCATAATTATATTAATGCATATAAGCATAATAATTGTTGATATATATCTGTTGAGCATACCTGTTGACATTAAAGTTTGAATAATTAGGAATACAACTAATATAGCAATGGCATTAATTAAATAATACTTTTTATTTTTCTTATCCATACTACACCTTCTCCTTTGTATTTTTTCCCATTATTCCTGATGGTTTAACTAAAAGAACAATAATCAGAATAAGAAAAACGATTCCGTCAGCCCATTCTGTTGATATATACGCTTTTGTCATATTTTCTACAATACCTATAATGAACCCACCAAGCATAGCTCCAGGTATTAGTCCAATACCTCCTAAAACAGCCGCAACGAATGCTTTTAGTCCTGGCATAATTCCCATAACAAATTCAACCTTTTGATAAGCAACAGCATACAATACTCCACCAAGTGCACCTAATGCAGTACCGATTGCAAATGTTAATGTAATAGTGTTGTTTACATTTATGCCCATCAAAGCTGCCGCCTCTTTATCTTCTGATACTGCACGCATAGCTTTGCCTGGTTTTGTATGCTTAACAAATATTTGAAGTGCTATCATAAATATTACTGATAGTCCAACAGTTACAATTGTTATGGCATCAATTTTTATATTTCCTAATACTATTGGCTCAAACAACTCAACTGAAGGCATTCTTTTTGGTTCTGCTCCCCAAATAAGCTGAGCTAGATTTTGCAAAAACAAACTCATACCAATAGCCGTAATCAGCACCGAAAGCCTTGGTGCTTTTCTAAGTGGTGCGTAGGCAATTTTCTCTATTAACATACCTAAAAGTGCAGTTAGCCCCATAGCCAAAAACAATACCACGATAAATGGCAACGGAGTGCTAACAGCTAGTATATACGCAAAATATGCACCAAACATCATCATTTCGCCGTGGGCAAAGTTAATAAGTCTGATTATTCCATAAACCATGGTATAACCAAGCGCGATTACAGCGTAAATACTGCCAACTTTTATAGCATTTATTATTTGTTGTAATAAAACGTCCACGTTGTACCTCTATTCCTTATTTTTTAACATAGTTTATACTTCTTTATTCACCATACATAATACAAACATAACTTTTCAATCCAAAATTAATGTTATTAATTACATAAGATTCTAATAAATCAATATTATGTATATTGAAGCAAAATAGTATTGATGGGCGAACCTAGAATATCTAAATCCACCCATCAGTTAAAATCAAATCACCTATTAGGTGTTAAATTCTAAATATCGTCAGATTAAGGAGTAACCTTATCAAACAATGTGTAAGCTCCATCAACAACTTGGATCATTGATACGCTCTTTTGTGGGTCGCCGTTATCATCAAATGTTACGTGACCTGTTACACCTTCTCTGTCAGATCCAGCTAGTGCTGTAACGATAGCTTCGCTATCTAATGAGTCAGCTGCGTCTATAGCTGCTGCCATAATGTAAACTGCATCATAAGCTAGTGCACCTAGTGCGTTTGGTGTTTCACCAAATTCTGCTTCATATGCTGCGATGAAATCTTGAACGATTGCTGATTCGTCATCTGTTGCATAGTGGTTAGCAAAATAGAAACCTTCAGCTTCTACAGCGTAATCATCAATAATACCATCCCAGCCGTCTCCGCCTAGACAAGCAACATCAGCATCCATTGCATCTAATTGAGCAAGGATAGGACCAACTGTATTTGCATAGTCAGGAATGAATAATGCATCTGCACCAGCATCAACAATTTTAGTTAATTGAGCTGAGAAGTCAGCATCACCTTTTGCATAAGTTTCTACTATAACTTCTAGACCAGCAGCTTCACATGCAGCAATGTATTCAACAGCTAAACCATCTGAATATGCATTACCTTTGTCATATAAAACAGCAGGTGTTTGAGCACTTAGTGTACCAACTGCGAATGAACCAGCAACAACACCTTGGTATGCATCTGTATAACATGCTCTGAATACATTGTCTCCAGCTAATGTAACATCTGGGTTAGTAGCTGTTGGGCTTAGTACAGGCATTCCATCTTCAACTGCTAGGTCGATAAATGCTAATGTAGCACCTGAGTATGTACCACCAACAATTGCAACAACCTCATCTTGGTCATTTAGTTTGTTGTATGCATTAACAGCCTCTGGGCCGTCTCCTTTTGTATCATATGGGATAAGCTCAATCATCTTTCCGTCAATACCGCCAGCAGCGTTGATTTCATCAACTGCTAATTGCCCAGCATTGCCAACTGGTACACCGTGAACAGCACCGTCACCTGATAGTGGAGCTAGTAGACCGATTTTAATAGTGTCAGGTTCTTTTTCGCAAGCTGCAAAAGTAAATGCTAGTGCAACTACTAAAACTAATACTAATAATTTCTTCATTATAAATCCTGCTTTCTATAGATTTTAATTGTTTGTTCAAAAAAATCGCAGACAGATAAATAAACTCCCACCTACGACGTCTTTGTCTAAACTTAAGTTTAGAGCATTATATCAAATCTTAAGTATAATTTCAAGTCAAGAATGAATATTTATGCATAATTCTATTTATTAAATTGCATAAATATGACTTAATTTTTTGATTTAGTGGATTATCTTGTAAATTATGCAAGTTGGTTATTTGCATATTGCATTTTATTAATACTTTCGTAATAGATTCGTTTTCGCTTTGTCACTTTTATCTGTTAAAGCGTTAATTAATTAATCAAAAAAATAATATATAACGAAATTATTAATTTTATATCTTGTCAATTTAAAAATATGTGTTAGAATTGTTCTAATAATCACTTATAGGATTAAAATAATATGGTAGCAATTTTTATCAAATCTCTATTAATAAGCTACAGTGGAGCTGTTATGCCAGGTTCACTGCTTACTTATGTAATAAATCAAAGTCTTAAAAAAGGCATTAAGACTGGCTACCTTGCTATTATTGGACATGCTATTTTGGAAGTAATATTGATACTACTAATCTTTCTTGGATTAAATAAGATACTCGCATCAACTATTGCAACTATTATTGTTTCATTCTTTGGTGGTGCGCTACTACTGTTTTTTGGTATATCAGGCATAGTTGATATATTTAAAAACAGCATAGGTATAAAAATAGATAAGCAAACAAAAGTAAACAGCGACAAAAGAATTGTAGCTGATGGATTGCTATTATCAGGTTCTAATCCTTATTTTATTATCTGGTGGACAAGCGTAGGAATGGTTTTGCTATATGAAGCCTACAACGCCTTTGGGTATTTAGGGGTAATAATATTTACTATAGGTCATTTTCTTGCAGATTTATCATGGTATATGTTTGTATCCACAATAGTTTCAAAGTCAAAAGGATTCCTTCCACAAAAAACATATAGAATCATTGCACTTGTTTTGTCTTTAGCTTTGGTAGGATTCGGAGCAAAATATATAGTAAATGGATTACAATTAGTAATTTAAATAAACTAATAAATTACATAATAGTTAACATACACATGATACCTCAGTAAAATTAGTAAAATAGATATAAAATTTACTCAAAAGGAGTTTACGAAATGTTGGGAACGATAGTAAACGTAGCAGCAGTAGTTGTAGGAACAATAATAGGATGTGTACTAAAACATGCTATACCAGAAAAAATACAGAAAATAATAATGCAGGCAGTAGGCTTAGGTGTTGTTTCCATAGGTGTAGCATCAGCTATACAAACACAAAATCCAGTACTCTTTGTAATAAGCTTGGCACTGGGTGCATCTCTAGGTAAAGCAATTGGTATTGAAAATGGGTTAGAAAAAGTAGGCAACAAGCTACAAGATAGATTTTCTTCATCTGGAAACACTGTAGCAGAAGGTTTTGTAACAGCTACACTAATATATTGCGTTGGTGCAATGACTATACTAGGCTCTATCCAATCAGGACTAACTGGTAATCATGAATTACTATTTACAAAGTCAATTCTAGATGGAATTGTATCTATTGTCTTAGCATCAACTTTAGGTTTTGGTGTTGGCTTATCTGCTATAGTCATTCTGCTATTTCAAGGAAGCATTACATTAGGAGCATCTTTTGTAGCACCACTTATGACAGATGTTGTAATGCAGGAGTTAACAGCTGTTGGCGGTGCTTTAATAATAGGTATTGGAATTAACCTTTTAGATATAAAAAAGATGCACGTAGGCGATATGCTACCTGCAATATTCATTCCACCAATATACTATGCAATTTCGCCACTAATAAATAAGCTAATAGAATTATTCTAACTATACATAACGGAGATAAAGATGAGTTTAGAGAGTGTAAAAAAATATTTTAAAGACAACAACCTTGGCTATCATATTTATGATTTCAAAGAAAGTACCGCAACTGTAGAATTAGCAGCTCAAGTCCATGGTGTTACACCAAATGAAATTGCTAAAACTATCGCCTTTGTGCAAAAAGATAAAAATATACTTTTGCTTACTGTGGGTGGTGCACGAATTGATAATCAGAAATATAAAGCTACATTTAGTCAAAAAGCTAAGATGATGAAGCTAGAGGAAGTCGAAGAGATTACTGGTCACCCTGTAGGTGGTGTGTGCCCATTTGGCCTTAAATCACCAATGGAAATTTATTTAGATGTATCATTAGATAAATACGAATATGTTTATCCTGCTGCTGGTTCAACAACTTCATCTATAAAGATAACACCTGATGAGTTATTGAAGATAACAAACGGCATTAAAGTAGATGTGTGCAAAGATTATTAAGGAAGTTATTAATAATTCATTTATTCAATAACTTATAAATTGGAGATAGTATGCTTTCAGCATACCTTCCACGACATTTAGGAGGGAAATGTTGAAAAATCATTTTTCAACAGTCCCTCTATAGGTAGCTCATGAAACGACAACATATAACAAATGGTATGAAGGACAGCTTGCCCATTATTTTTGGATACGCACCTTTAGGCATAGCCCTAGGCATAATGGCAAATGCAGCATCTTTTGCATGGTATGACATGTTTTCAATGTCTACCATAGTTTTTGCTGGAAGTTCACAATTTATTGGAGTAAATATGATAAACTCAGGAGCTACTGCAAGTGCAATAATAGTTACAGCATTCTTTGTTAACTTCAGACACTTTCTTATGAGCACAGCCTATTCACCATACTTTAAAGACGTTAAAACATCCACCTTACTTATTATGTCATTTGGTATTACAGATGAGTCTTTTGCTGTGGGAATTAATAAATTAAAACATGACCCTGAAAGTACAACGCCAGCCTATATTATTGCACTTAATACTACAGCATATATTAGCTGGATTACATTCACTGTAATAGGTATTTTCCTGGGAAATGCTATACCTGACTATGAAAAACTAGGTTTAGGCTTTGCGTTAAATGCTATGTTTATTGGACTTATTGCATTGATGATAAGTGATAAAAAAAGCATCATTATATGCATTCTATCTGGAATATTTTCATTACTGTTGCTACTAGTTGGTATGCATAGTTGGAATGTGATAATTGGAGCAGTAGTTGCTTGTGTTGCAGTTGTTGCTATTGGGGAGTATTATGGGAATAAGTAGTTTAGAATTATTATTAATATTTGCTGGAATGATGGTAGTTACTTACCTTCCTCGTGCGTTGCCATTAACCATACTGTCAAAGGTTAATCTACCAGACTTTTTCTTGAAGGTTCTTCAGTACATTCCTGTTGCAATTTTGGGTGCACTTTTGCTGCCAAGCATCTTAATACAAGATGGAAGCTTAAATATATCTCTGTCCAATCATTCATTAATAGCTGCTGTTGTAACATGTATTGTTGCCTTTTCATTCAAAAAGCTATTTATAACTATTGTAACTGGTGTACTAAGCATGTTTTTGCTTAATTACTTCTTTTAGGATTTTACATATCACTATGCTTAACTACTCATCCCATTCAAAGTAAACAAATCATCCAAAACCAAAGTAGAAGCTCCTATCACACCTAAATCCACTTCTTTAGAGACTACAATAGAGGTCTTGTCAAAGTTGTCTATAATGCTAGCTGAGCTTGCTCCATCAATTATATTGTCTAGGAAAAATTCTTCTGCCTTCATTACTGTACCAGTTAAAATAATAGTTTCAGGATTTATTATGTTTATAATAATTCCAATGCCTGTTCCTATATAATCACCTGCTCTTTGTAATATATCTAGAACTGGTTCATTTCCTACAATTGCAGCTTCTATTATCTTATCTAAAGTTACATCACCATCAATACCATTTGATTCTAGTTCTTTTACACTGTTAACAATAGCCTCTTCACTTGCTATGGTTGTTAAGCATCCTTTGTTACCACAATCGCACTGTATTTTTTGATGAGTAACTTTTATGTGCCCTATTTCACCTGCACCAAAAGCTTTGCCTGCATACAGTTTTCCATTTATGAAAAGCGCTCCACCAATACCTTCACCAACATTAATAAGTATAAAGTTTTCACAACTTTTAGCGTTACCAAACCATTTTTCGCCTAGTGCCATAACCCTAACATCATTGTCTACTATTATGGGCATTTTGTATCTTTCATACAGCAAGTCTTTAATAGCTAGATGATGCCAATGAAATGCTGGTGCAAACACCGATTCACCTAAAGTAGTATCAACTAGTCCATGTAGCCCTACACCTATACCAATAATCTTGTCTTTATCAATATCAGTAACATTAAGCACATCGTCTATACCATCTATCACCTTTTGCAGTATAACTTCACCATTGTCCTCTGATTGAACACCATATGGAAAAACCTTTTTTGTTATTATCTTCCCTCTTAAATCTACCAATCCTATATTTACATGGGTTAGTTCTGTATGAACTCCCAATACATATACATTATCATAATCTAATTCTAATAGTATTGGCTTCCTTCCACCACTAGAGTCACCACTACCCTTTTCACGTATTAATCCAAGCTCCAATAAATCTACAACATTGCTAGAAACTGTCGCAGGATTTAAGCTTAATTCTTTAGCAATATCAGCTCTAGAAATCAGCTCTTTGGAACGTATAATGTTCAAAATAGCATTAGTATTTATTTTTTTTATCAGCTTTTTGTCTGCTGTGTTTTGTCTTCTCATTTAGGTTCACCGATCTTATGTTTTTCATATTACGTATTTAAATATTATATCATATACTAAATAGGATAATCAAAACTATTATGATTATCCTATCCGAAATGAAAAAACCTATTTGATTATTATTCTTAAATTAGTAGAGGTGAATTTCGTACTTGATATCTCTATATAAATGTTTCCTGCTTTATTTATCGTTTCTACCCAGAAAGCAATTGAACCACCCTTCAGCGCAAATGTATCAGGTCCTTGTATTTTGCCCACACCTTTTACATTAACCTTTATTATTTCATCACAGAAAGGCAATACATTTCCTGCTTGATCAAGTGCTTTTATCACTATTCTAGTAGCATCTTTTTCTTTTGATTCCAGTTCATAATCATCTGCTGTTACTTCAAGACTATCTAAAACAGGATCTTTAGCAAACTTCTTCTCTATTACTTTTTTATCATCTACATATCCAGCAAAGATTCCATCTTCCCATTTTAGACCCCACTCACCTATTTCACTAGGAGTAATCATAGTAGTATCTACTATAATAGGTGGATGCTTAAGCCCTATAAACTTATCTTTTGATGGATACAATTTCTTACATGGTAAGTCACCAAATGTAAACTTTACATAATCGCAGTTTGTCAATATTACAAGTGGTAATATTCCGCCTATGCTACGCTCACCTCTTGCCCAGTATGTAACAGGCTGAAGTATCGGCTCAATCTCTGGTGATACCATAGAAGCATAAACATCAGATGCAAACTTTTTGATGCGGAACATATCCATTACACCGTGATAGCATATCCTATCACCTGCACCAAAGTCCTTGTGTGTATTGTAATCGAATGCACACCAACCAATTGCACCACATACATTATCTCTTTCTTGAGATATATTCTGTACCCTTGTATGCCTTAGAACGTGCTCCATTTGACGTTCTTCATTGTCATTTTTCTTTGTGGGGTACATATGTCCATTGTACTCTGTTACCATGTATGGAACATCTTTATCAAGATGGGTAATCTCCTGCTGTGGTTTTAAAACTAAATCTTCTCCACAGTGGCTAAAGTCATTCATCGTATATACATCTTCTAAAAAAGTACTGTTTTCTATACACCGAACTCCGCCAGTTTGCCTTGTATCATCAAGTGATCTTGCCATTTCATTAGTTCTTTTATAAAATGTATCATCATCAGGCGATTCATTTATCCTAACTCCCCACAATATAATAGATGGATGATTCCAATCACGTTCTACCATTTCTTTTACATTCTCAACGGCTACATCTTTCCACTCTTCATTACCTATGTGCTGCCATCCTGGAATTTCTTCAAATACTAACAATCCTATTTCATCACACCTATTAATAAAATGAACAGATTGAGGATAATGAGATGTCCTCACCAAATTTAAATGTAGCTCATCCTTTAATATATCTGCATCTTTTTCCTGCACTCTTTTTGGCATGGCATAGCCTACATAAGGGAAAGACTGGTGTCTGTTTAATGCAACTATCTTCAGCTTTTTGCCATTTAACAAGAAGCCCTTGGATGTAAATTCACAAGTTCTAAAACCTATTCTACTTTGGAATGTATCTGTGGTAGATTCAGTTTCTAAAGTCAGATTTACAGTATAAAGACTTGGATTATCTATATGCCATAAATCAACATATTTTATATTATCAAATTCTAATGTGTACTTATTATTACCTACATTGCAAACTATAGATGCAGAGTTTTCATATACCTTTTCTCCATCACAAGTTTCTATAGTAATGTTAACTTTAGCATCTAATATTTCTGATAATTGATTAGTAGTATATAAATCTATTTCCAGTGCTTTAATATCTTCTAATACTTTTTTAGTTTTTATCTGAACATTGTTAATATAGACTTTATCATAAAGTGTTAAGCTAACTTCTCTGTATATACCACCATAAGTTAAATAGTCTATTTGACCGCCAAAGGGTGGAATATCATCACGCTCTGTAGCATCAGCAACAACTGTCAAGATATTTTCTGAATCATATTCTATATGCTCAGTAATGTCGAACTCAAAGGGAGTATATCCCCCTTTGTGCTCACCAACAAAAACACCATTAACATACACTTTAGCATATGTCATAACGCCTTCAAATCTTATTACAGCTACTTTATCTTTTTTACTTTTATCTATAGCAAATGACTTCTGATAGCAAGATACAATCTGAAAGTCCTTTTCATCAAAATAATTGAAAGGCAATTCAACATTGGTATGTGGCAGGTTAACAATTTCAAATCCTTCTAATGGATTTGATCTTTCCATGCTTTCTTTATAATTTTTGACAAAACGCCATTCATTATTTAATCTTATAACTTCTCTCATGATATTTGCAGCAAAATTAGTTGCTGCAGCACCTCCTATACTACTTATAACTATCTCAATTTAATTTATTTTATTGATCCTAACATTCCTTCTACGAAATATCTCTGTAGTAGGAAGAATATTAAAATCGTTGGTAAAGTTGCAATAACTATTGCTACCATTATTACTCCATACTCTGGGAAATATGCAGATGATAATGATGAAATTACCAAAGTAATTGTTTTCTTGGCTTCTGATTGCAATATGATTAGTGGCCAAAGGAAGTTGTTCCAGCTAGTCATAAATGCAATAATTCCTGCGGCAGCATAAGTTGACTTCATTGTGGGTATATATATGTACAGGAATATTTGGAATTCGTTTAGTCCATCAACTCGTGCTGCCTGAATCAATTCCCTAGAAAAACTTTTTGTATTCTGCCTGAAGAAGAAAACCATAAAAGGTGTTGCAATCGTTGGCAAAATAACAGCTAGTAAACTATCTATAAGTTTAACCTCAGCAAACATTCTGAAAAGTGGTATCATAATTGCTGCAAAAGGAATCATCATTGTAAGCAAAAGCAAAGTATATGCTTTATCTTTTATCTTTGTTCTATATATTTCAAAACCATATCCAGCCATAGACGCTATTAATAACAAAAGCAAAGTTGACACAATAGCAATGATAGCTGAGTTTTTAAGTGATGTACCTAAGCTCACCATCTCGTTTAGTTTTCTAAAGTTATTTAATAATTCTGTGCCGAACGTCAGCTTACCTTGGGTAATGTCTGAAGCTGTGTTTGTTGAGCCTATTATCATCCAAATAAATGGGAAGATGGACACTAAAGCAGCCAAGCTTAAGAATATATATCTTCCTATATTTCCTATTTTTCTGCTTCTATTCATTGCTATCACCTGCCAGTTTGAATTGAACCAAGGATAGTATTGCAATCAGTACTACAACAACTAGTGATACTGTTGCAGCATATCCAAAGTTAGGTACATACTTAAATGACAAGTCATAGATGTACTGGGACAATGTCATGGTAGCATTCAATGACGGGGTGGATGCTCCACCGCTTGTTAAGTTGACAACTTCGTCGAATAACTGCAATGTACCTATTGTTGACATAATTGCTGTGTATACAATTATGGGTTTCAACAATGGCACAGTTATGTGGAAAAACTGTCTTGTCTTTGATGCACCGTCAATGTCAGCTGCTTCATATAGGTATGGGTCAATGTTTTGCAGGCCTGCTAGATAGAATATCATATTGTATCCTGTCCAGCGCCATGTTATTGCCACAATGACTGTTACCTTAGCCCAAAATGGGTCACGCAGCCAAGCTATAGGTTCATTTATTATATTTACTGCCATCAATGTTGAGTTTACTATTCCGTCAGCACCGAACATGGATTTAAACAGTATAGAATATGCAACCAAAGATGTAACACATGGTAGGAAGATTGCAGTTCTAAAAAATCCTCTTCCCTTTAGTGTCTTGCTGTTTAGCATATTTGCTATAACTAATGCAAGTGTCAGCATTATAGGCACTTGGAATACAAAGTAGATAGATGTGTTTTTAAGTGCTGTCCAGAAATTATTATCCTGTACCAATCTTACTATGTTACCAAAGCCAACAAACTCGTAAAGAACTCCCTTACCAGATTGGGTAGATAGCATCAGCGATGATATGATTGGATAAATCATAAATAATGCCGATAGCACTAATGCAAACATTGCAAAATTCCAACCAGTTGAACTCTTTTCTAATTTGCTTTTGTAGCGCTTATGCAATCTGTCATGCTCTTTATTGCTTTGCATCTGCATTTTGTTGGTATTATGCTTAGGCATAATTATCTCCTTCTTTCTTGCATATCTTATTAGTCAAGTAGTTACTATTATAAATCTTTTTAAGCTTAAAACAGAGCTTATAATAACAACTATCTCCCATTTTCCAGATGAGATGTCCGGTAGATAATTTCCGGACATGATTATACTTATGTGTATAATCACCGAATAAAAAATGAAGCACCCCTTTATGGCTCACCTTTTCATTATATTTTGCTTGAAACCAAGTGTCGCTATAGTTGTATTGCTTCTTTATATTGATGTGGGCTGCCCACAATCAGTTTAATTCGTAAACTGTTTTAGGCAGCCCATGAATTTCAATATCTTAAATTATTGAATTTGTGATTCTAGTTGAGCTTGTGCATCTACTAAAGCATCTTCTATTGATCCGCCTTCATAGATTGCTGGCATCAAGTTCATGATAACTCCGTCAGCTGCATATGTGTGCATGCCAATGTTGATTTGTGGAATTTCACCAGCCCATTTTGCTAGGTCTGTGTAAATTGCTTGGCCACCGAAGAATTCGTCTTCTTGAGCATAAGCTTCACCAGTTGCTGATGGCATGTATGAACCAACTGCGCCGTTATCCATTAGGATTTGTTGATAGAAAGCGTCGTCACCTGCATACATAGTGTTCATGAATTCAATAGCAGTTGCTTTGTTTTCTGATGAATCTAGAATGTACCAGCTTGATCCGCCTAAATTAGATGCATTAACTGCACCTTCAACGTCAAGTCTTGGTGTTGGAGCAACTGCCCATTGTCCTGATTGTCCTTCGCCAGCTTTAACTGAACCAACAATCCAGCATCCTGTTGTGATTGATGCAACGTCGCCAGAGTTGATTGCGCCAACCCATTCGCCCCATCCTGATGTGTGCTTAGTCATTGGTGAGTTAACGATTGCTGCGTATACTCTCATAGCTTCTGCTAATACTTCGTTGCCTTCCAGTGCTGGGTTGCCTTCATCGTCGAAGTACCATGCGCCTGCACCGTTTAGCATAACACGCACTAGCCCGCCATCTAGTGGATCTGTAGCGATTAATTTTTGACCTGTTTTTTCATACATGTCTTCACCGATTGCGATGAACTCATCCCAAGTAATGTTTTCTAGGTCTGCTGCTTCATATCCTGCTGCTGCAAGCAAGTCAGTTCTGTAGAAGAATCCTGATACGCCTGA
>Ga0070729_10004804_pt1 | contig 14420 bp, 24 predicted proteins | sample tdDd472_FD_66725 | JGI IMG/M metagenome (GOLD analysis project Ga0070729, IMG submission 66725) | Marine sediment microbial communities from the Atlantic coast under amendment with organic carbon and nitrate - tdDd47.2 | ecosystem: Environmental > Aquatic > Marine > Coastal > Sediment | place...
CGAGCTGCACGGCTTCGAAGTACAGCGGGTCAGCGCCCTCCCCATGCACAGGCATGACGGCCGATGTGTCCGGCCCGGATGCCATATCCACTCCGATCACCAAGGGGTCATCCTCAACAATCGCAGACCGATCCTCGCCGCCCAGCGCTTCCAACAACGCCGGAATCATTCGCTCCAGCTCCAGAGTCATCAGGCAGAACCCGGCGTCGAACTTCGCCAAAGCGTCGTCGGCATCAACGTCATCCAGCTGGTCTTTCAGCGTGTCGCCAAACTTCACGCGGGTGATCGCCAGGGTTTCATCCAGGCAGAAGGAAACGTTGTCATCCCAGGTCAGGGCCACTTTGGTGACCTGCATCCCGGCTTCCAGGTGGTTTCGTACTTCGTCGGCCTTCAGGTCCAGGCCGCGGGCAATCACCTTGCCGCCGTCTTCTGAGGGGTCAGCCATCCAGCAGTCGGCGCCAAGTACCGCCACATCGGGCAGATCAATGGTTTCGTTAATCCAGCCGGTAAAAGTGAAAGCCGGGGCTTGCTCAACAACAGGCGGGCGCACAGGCAGAGAGCCGAGCGACTTGCGCAGCGTGCTGGCGAAATCTTCCGCCGCTTTGGCGCTACCGGCGTCAACGATCAGGTAACCATTTCTCGCGGACAGGTAGCCGTAGGTCTTGCGGTTACGCGGGAATGCCTGGGGCAACATTTCCAGAATCACCTGTTCCCGGATCTCGTCTTTCTCTTTCCGGCGCACCTTCCGGCCCTGCTCGATCTCGATGGCTTCGGCGCGCTCTTCAACGAATTCCTTGACCACCGGGCCTGGCAAAATCTTCTCCTGGTGCTGAAGACAGATCAGCAGATCACCATTGGCGGCGTGCACCAGCTGTTCACTGTGCTTGCCCAGCGGCGTACACCAGCCGCGGCGGTTCTGCTCTTGTGGACCACACGGCTTGAAGGCATCCGCCTGCAGTTTTTCCTCCAGCAGCTCGGCGGTGATCTCGATTGGCCGGGTGAAACGGAACATTCGGATATTTCTGAAAAACATGTGATCCCCCAGTTTGTTGTTCCTCGAATCCGTAGAAAGGGCCTCAGTCAGAAGCCCTTTCCGGCTTCGCGCTCTATCGAGCGATTCATTTAGGCGGTGTCAGGGCCGCGTATACCGGTGGCGGCAACGCCAGCTGCACCCCCGGGCAGCACTTCCACTCTGGATACGGTGACCTTGGAATTGGAGCTGCCGCCCCCGATCACGTGCACCCCGCCGGGTGACCCTGGCAATCGTTCCGGTTGGATCAGGCTTTCAGTTACTTCATCCAGGCCATAAACCGGAGTAGTCACAGCGGATTGCTCCGCCGGAACGAGCTGCAGAGCGTGTTCTTCACTCACTTCCGCAGCAGCTGGCGCTGATGCCAGTGAACACAACGCAAATACCGCAGAAGCCGATAAGAGAAGTGCAATTCTCCGTCGTGCCATCCGATGTACCTCGTCGTCAGTTGCCGGGCTTCAAGGCGGGCCCGGATTCGCCTCGTCGGTTTTCAACATGCAGCTTGTCATCGCTGGTGATGCCATTGGCATCGGTGAAATGCCCCCTTGGAAGGTTCCCGCTTTAGACGGAAAGGACATTTCCCGATGCCGGCTCCACCTGGAGCCAAACCACTGGGTGTTTATCCACCCCCAAACAACCGGGTAATCCGCCAGCCCGAATTTGTTGAAATAGACTCATCACGCTGCTTCTCCGTCACGCTTGCTCAGCGGGAGGCCGTCGGCAGGATGTGGGTAGATATCTGGACGAAGTTCATGCGGCGTCACCGCCCAATCGACACTTCTCGATACAGGTATGACAAACTCCGCAGGAACGGCATGGTCTCGATTGAGCCAGTTCCAGATGTATGGCTGCGATAGCCCTAGACTTTTCGCTAAAAGTGTTTGGCTGCCTGCAATCGAAATGGCCTTTCTCAGGGCTTTCGTACTCATCAATGCCTCCCTCCGCATCGGCACAATAACAACACTAGTTGTTTTTGTTGTCAACAGTTGTTGTTGGACGCTTTTATAACATTTGTTTTAAATTGGGTTTTTATGCACTTGAGGTCGCAATGGCATTAGGACAGAGACTCAAAGAAGCCCGGCAAGCTGCGGGCATGTCCCAGAGCGAATTGGCTGAGGCTGTCGGAATGACGCAGGCTGCTATTGGCGCGCTCGAAATAAGAGACAGCAAGCAGTCAAGCAAAGCCTCGGAACTGGCCAGAGCACTCAACGTAAGCGTTGATTGGCTACTCACGGGCGAAGACGACTGCAGAAGCCTAGAAACCATTCAGCTCGCAAGGGTAATCCGCGATACTGCTGCCAAATATCGTCGTCCAGAAGATAAGGATCTCACTGATTTTGAGATCTATAAGCGCGTTCAAGATGAGATCTCCGCAAAGCGTGAGGACACGGCGGTCGATGCGTCAGTGAGGAGCGCTATCGGTAAGGACGAAACCGCAAGAGAAATCGTCCGAGAACTCCGCCAGCCGAAGAAAGACGAGCTTGAATTCTTCGGGCACATGGACGCTTGGGATAGCCAAACGCCATTGGATGAGGATGAAGTGGAATTGCCTCTATTCAGAGAAGTCGAGCTGGCGGCCGGTGCGGGCGCCACTCAGGTGATTGAGAATCACGGCGCAAAGCTACGTTTCGCAAAGTCCACGTTGAGCCGGGCCGGCGTTCCAGCTGAAGCCGCGGCCTGTGCCTTTGTGCGTGGCAACTCCATGGAGCCGGTCATGCCGGATGGTACTTGTGTTGGCGTGAACACTGCCGATAAGACCATCAAGGATGGCGAGATCTACGCGATCGACCACGGTGGCATGCTTCGGGTGAAGTATTTGCACCGCCGACCAGGTGGCGGCATCAAGATCGTGAGCCAGAATGCGAGCGAGCACCCAGTTGAAGAAGTGACTGCTGAAGAAATGGCAGCCAATGTACGCGTGATCGGGCGTGTGTTCTGGTGGTCTGTGTTGCGTTGACCGCAGAAGTAATGGCTTGTTTGAATCGACAATTTCGTGAATGTCATCTGACAAACGCCAATTAAGCGTATAAAATGCGTTCCAAACTATGAGGTAAGGGGCGGAAATGGAGAACGTCCAGTTCGACAGGAAGAATGCGAGCCACTCTTTAGCAGAGGTCGCATTGGTTATAGCGTTTGAATCGCCACTGGCGGGAGAGCGCTTACAAAAACTGAAATTTCTACCAGCAGCCTTCAAAGATCAGTTCCCTGCAGCCTCCGAAAACAAGGAGCTCAGCCTTTCCGTGACAGATGGGCGATCTTCTACTGTTACGTCATTCAATGGTTGGACGTTAGAAAAGAAGGATTTAGAGACAGACCTTGTAGAATGGCAGCTTATAGTCGAGAAAAACCGAATCGTCGTGAAAGGTTTTGAATATTCGACTTGGCCAGAATTTAAGAACGAACTGCTCGCTCTATTTGAGCGCCTGTCAGAAGAGCTAGACCTGAGACACCTGCATACAAAGGAAGTGGTTATCCAGTTCGTGGATCGTTTTCACTGGATGATATCTCCCGAAGAATATCGATTGGATAAGTTTTTCAACCCTGAGAGCAGTTACCTACCGTATGCAGCGAAAAGGGGCGGCCCTCTTTGGCACTCTTTCCAGGGCTGGCTCAAGGAAGAAGAGGGCCTTCGTGTTATAGTGAACTTAAATCTTTCGACACAAACGCCCGCGGAACGGCCACACCGTACAGAGATCCTGCACTCACTTCGGGCAATTGGTCATGAGGGATACGATGGCTTCTCAGAACTTGACAGTAAATTAATCAGTCAGATACTTGATATAGCTCACATCGACAATAAGAGTACGATGCAGGGTCTTTTGAACGAAGAAGCTTCCACGTCTATAGGGCTCTAGATATGCAAACTTATGCAGAGTTTCAGGCGGCTGACACCATTCTCTCTGGAATAAAAGATGAGGAACCTATCGAAAAGAAAGCGGTTCCCGTAGGTTTTCTGGACGAAAGGTTTGGCTGCGTCGTGCAAACTCGTTGTCATAGCCCGAGCCTCAGCTTTACCACTCTGATGGCAGACTCACCTGCGCTTGATGATCTAGAGGCTTTCATAAACAAGGTAGAGTCCTTTACCACGGTCAAGGAGATTTGGAACCTTGAGCGTGGACTGGCTCAAAACGCTGACGAAGTCGTGAGCAACCTGGCAACAATTTGTGACATCCCTATGGTAGGCCATGTTAAGCGCTTCTTGTCATTAAATTCAGACCTATGCGAAGCGGCTTGGGACGTTGCGCGGTTCGCTAGCGAATTGAGCGAAATAAAAAGCCTTCGCCTTGAAGTTTCTAAAGATATTGACTCATCTATCGAAAGGCTTTGTCTAAATTGCTTTCTTGATTCTGACGACATGGATCTGTGGGATCAGGTTGAGGATAGAATTCTGCAGTCTGCTTTCGAAAAATGGGCGACTGTGAATAGAACCAGGATGTTTGTATCGCTATCTCATGTTGACGAACTTTGAAGGCAAGCAGTTTTTAGATGCCGCAGAACAGATTCTTAGAATCGAGAACCTGACAGAGGAACTTGTCAGGACCTCGGTTGGACGCTTCTATTACGCAGCCTTTCTGGAAGCTAGGGAATCAGCACGGATTACGAACAACAGCGGTAGCGTCCACGAAGACGTTATCAGATATTACTCGTCTCGGAATCCCACGCTCTCAAACAGGTTGGTCTCCCTTAAACGCAAAAGGGCGAAGGCCGATTACGACTTGTCCGACTCTGTAACGGAAAGGGATGCGCGAGATGCGAAGCGACTAGCTTACAAAATAGTATCCAGCCTAAACGAGCGTCCCAAGCGCTAAGACGCGCTTCCAGATTATCACCAATCCCAGCCGGCAATGTTCGGCGCTTCAATATTTCCTGAAAGCCACCACACGTTTGGCATTAGCCAACTCTTTTAATTTGAATGGTTCCAAGCAGTTGCTGCATATATCCCGGAAAACAATGCATGCGCAAATGCCACACGTCGATAGAGTCGCTATTGAAAGATAGGCTCTCTTGGTGGACACGCCGACACCATCTGCCTAGAAGCCGCGTCCAAACCGGATATGTCAAACACCGAAGTTAAATCACCGCCCATCGAGATGTCCCTGTGCAATCGAACAACCAGCTTGTCGCTTTGAAGGAGCTTGAAAAGAAACTCGTTCTCGTCCTTTGGATAAAACGTCATTCTGGGATTGCTGGAGGATATCCAAGTGCTGGTCTCCGCTTCGCCTTCACCAATTCGAATTGTTACTCGCAGTGAACTCTCGTCAACTGGAACTCCCCAAAGGACAGCTATCTCCAAAGTCCTATGTGTACATCTCAAAAAGAGTGTACGCCGGCCGTCATAGCCATAATATGAATCTCGCTCTTCTACTTCATCTAATGCCAAGATTGTAGTGACCCTATCACTAATGGGATCCACTTTAGAGCCAACGCGCCACTGCTTTGCTGCTGCTTTAGCTTCGGCAACCTGGGCGAAATAAGAGCTTGCAGCAGTGTCAAAACACTGGAGTCGAGCTATATCATTATCGATGTTCCGACATCGCCCAACTTCCTCAGAAAGACTGCTGGCCTGAGCATAAGTCCCTAAAGACCACACCAGCATTAGCGGCAGTACCGCGGCTCTCAGTCCTCGCACAGACCTTCTCCCTTTTCTCCTTTTCAGTCTTTAAATAGTGCCCTATTCACAAAGCTCCGTCATCTGCTGTCGATAACGGGCATAGTCAGCCTTTGAAGGCTCCAGCGCATACATCTTCACTATCCTCACAAATCGACTGACGTACTGGCACTTGCTAGACGGCGGTAACCAGCTTTCCGGGCCCTGGGCGCCTTTGCTGCGGTTCAGGCTGGCCTCTACCGGTATCAGGTTTACCGGATCGTTTGCGAATTTCTCCCGCTTTTCCTTCGTCCAGGAGCTGGCGCCGTGATCCCAGGCCCACTTCAGGGGCACCACATGGTCAATATCAATATCGCCGGCGTTCTGTATCACGTTGCCGGTAAACACGCTGATCCAGCGGCCTGTGACCACCCTGCACCGCTGCTCATCCGCAAACTTCACGGGCGTTGTTGAAGTCGAGATCAGGGCCTCTGCCCTACTGTCTTGGCAGTCTCCGTCTGCATCATCCCATCCGTGGCCGAACTGGGCTCTGTCATAGCCAGGGCTGGCGGGTTGCCGGCTGATCGGCTCTGCATTGGCAATTGCCGGGTACCCGCTCAGGCTCTTTGGCAAACGCCCTCCAGACTGAAGGCACGCATAAACCGAGTCGAAAGCCAGGTAACTCTTTGTGCGCTCGTAGTGAGAGCTGGCTGGCGGATGACAGATTCCGGACTTCGACTTTTTGACCAGCTGGGCCGCAGCGCTGGCCGACCCGAACACCAAACAGACAACAACAACTTTGAGCAAAACTCTCAACTTCACGCCCTCCCCTCTTGAGGCGCGCAACGATACCTCATTTCCCAGTCGGTCAAAAACAACTTAAACAACATTTGTTGTTGACACATGAAACAACATCTGTTGTTATTGTTGTTAGTGCAATGACGGAGAGAGTTGTCATGACCCGCAAATTGAAACCGAACTATCCGCGAATGGAAGTGGAGCTTGCCGAGCAGGAATCGCTGCCGCCGCGCCGGGCCGAAGTCGTGATGCTCGCCGCACGCGGAATGAGCGCTAAAGAGATTGCCCGGGAGCTGGGCATTTCACCGGAAACCGTGAACTGGCATCTGGATGAAGCCAAAGACCAGTTCCACGCACACAGCCGGGTCGATCTGATCTGCCAAATGTGGATGCACGGGATTCTCCAGGCGCGGGTCATGAGCTGCGTGCTCGTTTGCTTCCTTTGCATCCTTTCCACCTTCCCCATGGCCAGAACCAGCCGCCCTAACCAGAACAACCGTCAGGTGGTGAGCGTCGTTCGGATTGGCCGGAAGGAAGTTGCCGCGATTATCGGAGGGCTTCACTGATGACTTCCAAGTTTCATGTGGCGCGCCAGGAGGGCGTTAAGGGGCAGAGCGCTGTCGCCCCTCTTTTCTCCCTGATTGCCCGCATCACCAAACGCAATCCCCTGCGATCTTCCCCGGCTCAGCAAGTAGTCGAGCCGGTCTTTTTGCAGGCCGCAGAGGGCGAATCCGGGTTCTACGAAATCCCAGCCTACATTCGCAAGCGCATTTTCCGGATTGACGACGACAACCGGGCCCGGCTGGCAGCTTATGCCGAACGCGTTCGGGCCCACTTTGAGGATGCTGCGTGATGGAAGGCTACAACCCCCTATACGACATCCTGATCCTCGGCATACCGACACTTGCCATTGGGTTCTACCTGGTCTGGAACTGGGCTTACAACAAACTGGAGGCGAGAAAGCCATGGAACAACTGAGAATCCACAGCGAAATTCTGATGATCGTGAGCCTGGTGATGCTGATCAACGATCTGAACTCCGACAAGACGCTGCACATTTCCGTCACAGACAAGCGGGTGAGCCTCACCTGTTTCGATTGTCACGACAAGATTGAGTTTCAGCGTGATGTTTACGCCTGGGCCCGCCAGCAGCCATTCCTTCCGAAGTTGCGGGTTCTTCGGCATGAGCTGGAACAGATCCGGGATGCGGAGTTCGCACAGAAAGCGGCGGAGGTGTCGGCATGAGCCAGTTCGCTCTTGATCTCGGCCATGAGCTTGTTGTGGATCTTTTCGCCGGCGGCGGCGGTGCCTCCTGCGGCATCGAACAGGGTATTGGACGGCCGGTAGATATCGCCGTTAACCACGATCCCATGGCCGTGGCGATGCATGAAGCCAACCACCCTGGCACAACCCACTTCTGTGAAAGCGTGTTCAGCGTCAACCCGGTTGCCGTTACTGGTAACCAGCCGGTCGGGCTGCTGTGGGCTTCACCTGATTGCACGCACCACAGCAAAGCGAAGGGCGGAAAGCCGGTTTCGGCAAAGCGCCGGGGTTTGGCATGGGTTGTTGTTAAGTGGGCGCGCCGGACACGCCCCCGGGTAATCATGCTGGAGAACGTCGAGGAATTTGAAGATTGGGGTCCAGTGATCCCGAAGAAAGGGCCTGACGGCTCGATCTTGAGATTCCCAGACGGAAAGCCTCAGCTGGTGCCCTGCCCCGAGCGCAAAGGTCAGGAGTTCCGAAAGTTCGTCGCTCAGCTGGAGCGAATGGGCTACCAGGTGGAGTGGCGGCAACTCCGGGCCTGTGACTACGGCGCCCCGACAATCCGCAAGCGGCTGTTTCTGATCGCCCGCCGGGATGGCAAGCCCATCGTTTGGCCGAAGGCAACACACGGTCAGCCCGGCTCTCTGCCAGTGCGCCGCGGAAAACAGAAGCCATACCGAACCGCTGCGGAGTGCATTGACTGGAGCATCCCCTGTCCGTCGATCTTTGAGCGCAAGAAACCGCTGGCTGCCAACACCATGCGGCGGATTGCCCAAGGTATGAAGCGCTTTGTCATTGAGGCTCAGGAACCGTTCATCGTTAAGCCGAACCACACGGCATCATGGTATGACCAATTCCGAGGCCAAGGCCTGACCCAGCCACTTCAGACAGTGACGGCATCCCATGGTTTTGCGCTGGTAACCCCTTACGTCACCAAGTTTCGCAATGGCGCTATCGGCCATCGCGCTGACGAGCCGCTTCACACGATTACGGCAAACAGCTTTGTGAAGCGACCAGGCGGCGCTGCTCCCATCGGTCTGGTTGCACCAACAATGATTGCGATAGACCACGGAAGCGCACGCAGCGGCTGCAACTGGAGCGCTCAAGAACCGCTGACGACCATCACCACCGAAAACCGTCACGCGCTTGTCACGGCATTTTTGGCCAAGCATTACGGGGGCGTTGTGGGAATCCCGGTCACTCAGCCTACGGGCACAGTGACAACCATTGATCACCACGCCGTAGTGGCAGCGCACATTCAGCGGCAGTTTGGTAGCAGCGTCGGCAACGATGCCCGAGACCCACTCGGGACAATCACGGCTGGTGGAGGGGGCAAGTCCGCGTTGGTTGCCGCCTTTATGGCGCCCTACTACGGCAGCGGTTCCGGCGAGACCGGACGAGACCTGCGGGAGCCTGCACCTACAGCAACCACCAAAGACCGGCTGCAATTGGTTACGGTCCAGATCGACGGCGCCACTTACGTGATCACGGATATCGGCATGCGCATGCTGCAGCCGCATGAGTTGTTCAAGGCTCAGGGCTTCCCAGATGACTACGTGATCGCACCAGAGTTTCAGGGTAAGCCAATTCCGAAATACGCCCAGGTGCGCATGTGCGGCAATTCCGTCCCGCCTGTATGGCCAGAGGCCTTGGTGAAAGCGAACTTCAAACACGAACGGAAGCTGGAGGCGACAGCATGAACTTCAACGATCCCTCAGAGTTCGGCAAAGCGTTTGCGCGCCTGGTGACAGACCCCAAGGAAATCCGGGACGCCTTTGAAGCCGACCAGCTGGCAGAAGACAACTTCGACCTGATGACCGCCGAAGTATTCCAGGCACCGGACGGCGAGCACTTTGAAGTGGCCTATGTCCGCGAAGACGGCATCCGGGTCACCGATCAAGGCCGCTGGCTCTCCCCCGAGGAATGGGCCCAGTGCCGCCAGGTACAAGTTCAGAAGAAACCGGAGGCCTGATATGTGCAGCCTGAAAGATCTGACAAGCAACGAGTTGCTGGCCCTCGATGAAGACATCCTGCAGCGCCTGACCTTACAGCGCGCGATGGCCGCGAACACCCGGGCAGTGCTGGAGCTGGAACTGGGCATCAGCGATCGCACCATCAGCAACATCGAGGCCGGCCAGTACGAGCACGTTTGCCCCTACAAGGTCTCTGCCGAGATCCGCCGAGAAGTCCGGGCCCGCCGAAAGCTCTGGCACATGGGCAACGAGGCCATGCAGAGGTTCACGATTGAAGCCCTGGTTAAGCGCCATCGAGTAAGCAGCCGGGTTATCGAAAACCGGATCCGTTGCTTGAAGACAGTGGCCAACCGGGTGGAGGTGCAGGCGGCATGAACCAGATGGCTCTGATCGAAATGCCAAAAGCCGCGGGGCCGGTCATCCCACCAGTCGGGTACTACTTGGACCGACCCGGCATGCGGGAGCTGGTTCAACCGATTATCCCGGGAGTAGTGAGCGGAATCATGCGCGCACTGAAGCGAGGAGCGGCTGGCCGCCAAGAGCTGCACCGGGCGGCATGCCCATACATCTGCTCACACACTCTGGGCAAGCACCTGGACATGCTTATTCAGACCGGTTTCGTAACCGAGACCCACAATTTCAACGCGCAGCTTTGGGAAGAACCGGCCCTGTATTCCCTCGCCGGCGGTAATGCCGGTGCCGCAGGATTCATGATGCCCATTGGCTGGGAAGGCGGGGCGTGAGCTGCGACAAATGCAGCGCCCTACTGGAGCGCCTGAGCAAACTGCGTGACCGGAAAGACTACTACGTGCGCGAGAACAAAAGGCTTCGGGCGCAGGTGCGAAATCAGCGCAAGAAGCTGAACGAATGGGAGAAGAAGCATGGCAATGACGTTTGAAGAGTACGAGGAAAAGCACCTGCACGACCTCAATCACGAGGCCAGGCGGCTTGTTCGCATGGGGTGGAATGCCCGGGCCAGCCATGGCGAAAACGATCAAAAGCTTACCGATGAGCAAGTGGATGAAAGCGTATACCTAGAATGGGCTCAGTCAGTTAACGAAGAACTGGACCCCCACGGAATCGGATTTTGTGAAAAGGATCTGGCGGAAAAAGCCAGGGCGCTTGTTAACAAGGTCTCAGCAGTCCAACAGACCGGCAGTGCAGACCATCTTCCTGACGCCACGCAAATGGTCCAGGGCGATGTGCAACTCATGGGTGAAGTCACTGATGAAGAAGGCAACACCTACTCGCCAGCCATGGTCGTCGAGTTTCCCACAGTCGAGGACTTCCTCGCAGCCAAGAAGGCTGGCCAGTGCCGCTTTACGGTGTTTGGGGGTGAGGCGTGAGCAACGAAAAACCAATCCTGTTCAAAGACGAAATGATCCGGGCGATTCTGGAGGGGTGGAAGACGCAGACTCGGCGGATTGTGAAGCCTTGTAAGTGCAAAGACTCACTGTGCGAGCTGGCGCCCCATGAAATAGCTGGTGAGATAAACCGGGGGCATTACAGAAATTGCCCCTACGGCAAGCCCGGTGACCGGCTGTGGGTGCGGGAGAATTTTCTGCAGCTCATGCACGGGCAGGTAACCGATGGGCGTGTGAAGTATTGCGCAAGCATCGACCCTCGCTCAACCGGAACGCCAAAGAACGACGGTTACTGGTGGCGCAAGCGCCCATCCATCCACATGCCCCGCTGGGCCAGCCGAATCACGCTGGAGATCACCGATGTTCGGGTGGAGCGGTTGCAGGATATTAGCTCGGCAGATGCCAAGGCTGAAGGCGTGGCTACGCCGGACCTGAACGATTGGTGCGACGACAGCAAATGGGTTAGCCAATTCGCTTGGCTGTGGCGATCGATCAACGGCCCTGACTCGTGGGACGCCAACCCCTGGGTGTGGGTAATAGAATTCAAACGCATCGATCAGGAGGCAAAGGCTGCATGAACATCGAACTAAAACCAATCGCAGAATCCAAAGTCCGCCAGCTCGGCGGTGACGTTTGCGGGGTGCTGGTGCGGACGCAGGACAGCGAGGTAATGGCTGTGTCCGAGCATGGCCGGTGCACTCGTCTTGATGCTGGGGTTATGGGGCCGGTTGACGGTGCTCAGGGTGGCCAGGGTGCGGAAGTTGTGGCGTGGGCCAGCCCCTTGCCTGACGGTACCGAACAGGTCACGAAAGAGTTGCCAGAGAGAATCTACGGCGTGGTACCGAAAGACTATCAGTGGTATGTGCGCCCTCTCGTATACGCCGACACCCAGCCCCAGCCCGCCGTGCCGGAGGGGTGGAAGCTGGTGCCGGTTGAGCCTACAGGCGATATGGAAGAAGCCGGGTGCCAAGGATATATGGAGGCAGATGGCAACTGGGTAATGCACAGATCGTCAATGGGCTTTGCCTACAAAGCCATGCTGGAGGCTGCCCCTACCCCCACCACGCCCCAGGCTGATGGGCGAATCGATCACCAGTGCGAACGCTGCGGCCACAAGTGGAGCAGCAACGATCTGATGGATGATTGCTCGGTGTGCACTAAACCAGCCGGACAGGAGGGCGCGTAATGGCAAAGGCAATAGCGCGACTCTGCGATATGAGAGAAGGCAAGGCCCTTCAGTTATTCGTTGAAGATGATGGCGATGTGATCGTGTCCGTTATCTCAGAGAATGGGATCTATGCAAAAGGCGCCCAATTCTGCGTTTCTGGATCTCAGTCACGCCGCACGGTTCGTGCATTACATGAGCTTTTCGAGGCGATGGCCGAAGACGAGAAATCACTGCCTCATGGCGTTGGTATGAAGTTGGAGGGCGAAGGCGATGAGCACTAAATACAGAAACAGTCGGGATGTGCCTCTGGGTACCATCATCACTCGCCTGAACGAGCTGTCTGATGCCGTAACCGGTGGCCGCGAATCTCAAGCAGTACAGTTCACGATGCGCATTCCGGCTGAGTGTGACCGGGATGCAGACCTGGTTATTGGTGAGGCAGCAGCAAGGCTCGCAAAGCTGGGGCGAGTGCGGGAGCTTGCGGAAAAGATAAGAGATATTGCTATCGACTCGCCTGCATCCAACAACATGCAGCTGATCTACCGCCTGGCATGCCAACAAGCCGACGAGATCGAGAAAGCGGGAGGTGAGCATGCTTAAAGCCTATAGCTTCCATGACGGCGAGCCTATTGATGGCGCTGTCTTGGTATTCGCGCACAACTTCCAGAAAGCAAAGAAGATTGCCTACCGAGCAGTCAATTCGTGGACCGGCTGCGAGTTCATTGATGTAAAGGGTCACTGGATCAGGAACGATGCATGGCTGAAAGCGAACGCAGCGAACCAGGAAAAACTGGCCGCTGACGAACCTCACGTGATCGACAACCCGCCCACCTGTAAGGGGTGCGAATTGTGGCATGACGAACTTGACGCCTTCGGTTATTGCGAGACCTGCACCGAGGAGCGTGAGGAAGAAGAAGCCGAGCGGGCGGGAGGTGAGCATGGCTAAGTATCAGCATGGGGAATTGATCGTCTTGTATTTCGACGAATACAACCACCCCGAGTACATCAAGGGCGAAGTTACACTGAAGGAAGCCCAAAATGCCGTGAGCAAACATTTTGGTGATGACAAAGTGGTTACCGAAATAGCGCACAAGTACGCATTTTGGGGCGTTGGTCAGGATGAAATGGGCGAGCCCTGCCAGGTCCTCTATGACCGTGACGAGCCAGGGCGAGGCCGGTTCAAGGTGACAGAGTGCGCGTGCCATTGGGCTGATGCAGGAAGAGTGGGAGGTGAGCAGTGAGCAGAATCCCACTTAGCGACTGGAAGGAAAAGAACTACCCGGGCAAATGCCCGAGCATGCGCACCTGCCGGAATTGGGCCAATGATGGCTTGATCCCGGGCGCGGTTAAGGTGGGTGGTCTATGGTTCGTGGATGAGTCCATTGAGAAACAGGCCAATGGCAACAACCGGGTGGCAAGGATACTGGCAGCGTAATGGCACCACGTAAGCGGCTTCGCCGAAACACGGATCTCCCCGATAACCTTTACCCCAACAAGGTTGGCGGGGTGATCTATTACCGCTACAAGCGGCCAGATACCGGCACCTTCCACAGTCTCGGAACGGTCAAAGGCCAGGCAATTGCAGATGCCCGCCAGCTGAACGCCATCCTGATGAAACCGGCCGATCGTGTCGGTCAGGTCCTGGGCACGGCTGAACAAACAATGTCGCACCTTATCGGCCGATACCGGAAAGAGTTTCTGCCAGAGCAAGCGCTGGCGCCGAGTACCGTGAAGCTGATCGGTTACAGGCTCAACCGTTTTGAAAAGGATCTGGGCGACAAGCTGGTGGAATCCATCGATGTGAAGGCATTGGCCGAGTACCTGGACGACAACTTCAAGCGCGATGCCTACATCAAGCACCGGACCACACTGATCGACCTGTTCCGATTTGCCCAGATGAAAGGCCTGTATCCGTCCGATCTGGATAACCCGGCAGCGGTCACCTACCCCAAGGCCAGCTACGAGAAACAGCGCCAGAGGATGACCCTGGAACAATTCAAGGCCATCCATGCCATCGCGCCGGCGTGGATGCAGAACGCTATGGAGCTCGGCCTGGTGACACTCCAGGGGCGAACCGAAGTCATCAACATGCAGTTCTCAGACTTCGACGAAAAGACCGGTGTGCTTCGCGTGGTTCGTCAGAAGGTGAAGAAGCACGAACATGCCTACCTTGAGATTGAAAGCCCATGGCTCAAGGGCATCATTGCCCGGGCGCGGAAATCCGATGTGGCCAGCCC
>Ga0070729_10004807_pt1 | contig 14411 bp, 14 predicted proteins | sample tdDd472_FD_66725 | JGI IMG/M metagenome (GOLD analysis project Ga0070729, IMG submission 66725) | Marine sediment microbial communities from the Atlantic coast under amendment with organic carbon and nitrate - tdDd47.2 | ecosystem: Environmental > Aquatic > Marine > Coastal > Sediment | place...
ATATTCAAGGCATCAGAGCTGCAGATGTAGTGGTTTACCTCAAAGCTCTGATAACGCAGAAGATGGGTGCACTCGGCTCGCCCGAAGGGTGAGAAAAGCGAGCAGAAAACCGTGAATTACATGTTGTATTTTTGAAATATCTTAAGTTTTTACAGTAACTATCAGTTATAACATGCTATTGCTTTGATCTGATTGTTTTCTCATGAAATATCCGTGCTACAGCAGCTTTTCGGCCCCTGAGTAGACTTCCTCTACCTTGAGTGCCGTGGCCGCGTGGCCGGGATGTTTTTCAGGGTTCCAGGTTTTCATGTCATCAAAAACCGAGCCTTCGGTGTGGTATTCGATGGCCCCTTTTACCTGATAGGCCTTCCCCTCTTTGGTGATGAACAGGAGGGATCCACGGCTTCCGGACTGAATGTTGGCAAGGGTTTTGGAAAAGTAGTTGTTGGCCACCACCAGGGTCTCTTCATCGTATTTTGAGACGCAGGTTGCGTAGATGGCGTTGGGGGTACCGGCTTCGTCAACGGTGGTTAAGATAACTGGGCCTTGGTGGTCATCCCATGCTTTGCTTACGTTTTCAGGTAATACAGTCATGTTTTATCCTTGTTGTTGCTTTTATCTGATTGTTTCTCATGGAATATCCGGGTTAGAGCGAGGTCCTGAGCTGATTGATGTTCCCGTCCTCCGGACGAGTCGGCTTGACTCCGCCGCTTATGCGAATAATTCTACCGGAACAAAGCATAGTTTTTCTTTGAAATCAACAGGTGATAATTGAGTAACGAGTTGAGTGGCTAATGCCTTGTAAATAAATGTAATATTTAAGTGTCTCTGTGCGGTGGTTGAGTGGTTTCGCTGCGAGGAATAATTTCGCGCGTCAGAGTCCGTACTGGTACTTAATGACCACGGATGTTCGAATGAGGACTCCTTTTATGGGGGCTGGCCGTTTGATGGTGCCGCTTATGTGGCTCACGGCCCTGAGTGCTGTGTCATCAAGGCGTGGGTTGCCGGAGGACCTGAGCAGTCTGATGTGTTCAAAGTTTCCGTTTGCGTTGATGTGAAACCCAATTTCAGCGTTTCCAATCATCTTGGAATCTTTTTGGCCGGGTGGGTAAAATTTGTTTTGTTCAATTTTTTTGCGGATTCGGGCCAGGTATTTTTTTGTCAGCGCGTGGCGGTTGAGGGGTCTGGTTTCACCGGGAGTGTCAGGGGCTTTGGGGGATAGATCGGGCGCTGAGGCTTCCATGTTTGAAACAAAGGCAGGTCCGGTCTCCAGTTCAAGGGGAAAGGCTGCAGCCGTAAAGAGTTCTTCCGGGGCCTTTTGAGGCCAGCTGATGAACACCAAGGCATGCAGGAGCAGAGACAAGGCCATGGCTATTGCCAGGGTACGGTCACTGGTGGTGGGCTTTGCTGACTGTTTCACTGTTGCATGCTTCCCGAGGCCAGAATCACGTTATCAAACCCTGAGGATCTCATCGTGTCCATCACTTGAATCAATTGACCCACCGACGTCTCTTTAGAGGCTTTGATGAAAATTTTTTCACTGCCATCCCAATGGGGGTCTTCGAGCCTCGTCGTGAGGATGGTTTTGAGTTGGTGCAGGGGGCAGGGCTTTTGGTTCACCACGATCTCATCGCTTGCGGTGATGGTGATTTCAAACCGATGCGCCGGAGCGGGCTGCGTCATGGCAGCCTGCGGCAGGTTCAGGGAGATTCCTTTGGCTGTAAATACGGCCGTGATCAGCAAAAAGATCATCAGGTTGAAGATGATGTCAATGAGAGGGGTCAGGTTGACCTCTGGGGTTGACTGATTGGTGTGATGGTTGAATGTGATCAATGGAAAACCTTTCGGGTAAGGGGTGTGCAAGAATGAACATACAAAAAGGGATGCCTTCGGCGGCCCTGCCGGAGGCCAACCTCTTGAAAAGGTTGACAAACAGGTTTTGGGTGTTGATTCCAGGGTGACCCTCAGCTCAAAGCTCAACCGCAATTTGCTTTCAAGGTGGCTCACCTTGCCGCCGGAGCCACGCTTTTGACCTTGCCCAAGCCCCCTAACAAATCAGCCCCGCCGCCGTGTGTTGCATCCAGAAGGCTGTTTTTGAAATTCTCCGCCGGAAATATCCGTGTGCGATAAGCGCCGGTACGGCCACGCCGAGGCCCGCGGCCGTTGTGATGAGGGCCTGCCAGATTCCGTCGGCAAGCAGGGCGATATCAGCGGCGTTGCCGGCACCGGCCACGCTTGCGAAGACGTGGATCATGCCGAGGACCGTTCCCAGGAGGCCCATGAGTGGGGTGGTCGTACCGATCATCGAAAGAAAATCAAGCCGTCGGTTGAGGGAGTAGATCACGGCATCTCCGGCATAGCTTGCGGCGGTTTCCCGCTCTTCTTTGTCTCCGGGGCCCACGGTGGATAGGAGCAGGTCGGCAAAGGCCTCTCCATTTTCCCGGATGATGGTCTCTGCATCCCCGCCCATCTTATTGCGTGCCAACTCGCTGATCTGTTTCAGTACGTCATCGTCAGGGAAAACGAGGGTTGAAAAAGCAATCAGCCTTTCAATGATGACCGCAAGCGCAGCCAGGGAAAAGAGGGCGATGGGCACCATCATGGGGCCGCCCTGTTGAATGATATGCATCGTGCAAAACTCCAGGCAGTTGTTGGTTGTGGATGTCCCGGCCTATGACAATGAGAAAACCTGTTTTGTCGAATGGTCCGGCGTGTCGTGAAAGATCAAGCCGCCCCCCGACATACTGGCAGATTTCCGCCTCTTCGGTGTCGTCAAACCGGAGAATGCCTTTGACCCTCAGGATTTCGGGCGGGAGCTCTTTGAGGGTCGCCAGGAATGTCTCTCGTTCAAGTGGCTGTACAAAAGGTATCTTGATGGAGTCGATGCCCTCTTCGCCGTGGCATACATGGTGGCCGGTCTCCATGTGGGGCCCAGGTGCGTGTGCCGGTCCTGCATCTGGGTCGAGGGCATCGTTGTAAAGGGTTCCCGGGCTGATGTTTCCGTGGGAGGTCTGGAGGAGCAACGCTCGGGAATTCAGGTGCCTGACCTTCTCTTCCACCTCCCTGGTTTGTTCCGCTCCTGCGAGGTCTGTTTTGTTGAGGATCACGATATCGGCGGCCCGGACCTGATCCCGGGCGACATCGTAGGTCTCAAGGGAGGTGGGGGCGTTGGCGCAGTCCACGATTGTGGTGACAGAGTCAAACCGGACCAGCTCTTTAAGCTCGTCAATTTCATCGAGGAGGTTGAAGGTGTTGGCAAGGCCGGTGGTCTCAAGAATGATGGCCTCTGGCGTGAATTGGTCCAGAAGTTCGGTGATACCGGCCGAGAGCTGCCCCGCAAGGGTGCAGCAGACGCATCCTTCATCGATCTCCACCACGTTGCAGTTGGTTTCAAGGAGTTTTCCGTCCAGCCCGGTCTCCCCGATTTCATTTTGAATCACGGCCACAAAGTTGTTTCGGCTGTTGTGGTACTCCACAAAATTGTTGATGAAGGTTGTTTTGCCGGATCCCAGAAAGCCGGTGAGGACAATGAGCTGGGGGCGCTTGTCCAGCAGGGGGGTGGTGATGTTTAAAAGGGCTGTGTAAGGGGTTGCTGCCTGCCAGATGACGGCCGGGACTGTTTCCGGTATCGCCTCGCCCTCACGCCAGGTCGTGTCGCATAGAAGAGGTGTGACGGGGGCCTCGGCTGAGTCCTCTTCGATGCGGGAGGTGTTCCCGTAGCCCACGGTTTCCGTGATGAGGGGTAGCTCGTCTGTCTCCTGCGCGGAGACCTCTCCGTTGGCATTGTAGAAGACGATTTGTCCCGGTTTTTCGCTTCGTCGGTAGAAGCAGGGCGGGGCTTCTATGGTGTAGGTGACGGCTGCGCAGATGGCATTGAAAAGGGCCGATGCAAGATCAAAGGCGGGGAAATTCTCTTCACAGTCGCCGGGGGCCACAAGGTACTCCTCTTCGGCTTTCCCGGGGTACCGGATGCCGTCCAGAGCGATAATGCGCTTTTTTGAAGGGGCCTCAAGGGAGAGCAGGAGGCGCGAGGCATCGTGTCCCAGGCTGAGGGTGAGGTGCCCCACAAGGAACGGTTCCGTCATTTCCGGCCAGTATGCGAAATCCCGAACCTTGTCCAGGAAGTCCGGCTGTTGAGCGGTGGTGGCGGCGTGAAGGTTCAGCAGGTCCACGAGCCCTTCATCTTCCCTGTCCGGGAAGTGGCAGATAAGAAATCTTGCGGTCTGATTCTTATCGTTTCCCTCTTTTTCTTCGCAGCCGATCCCGAAAATGCCCCGATGTCCTTTGAGCTTGAAGGTCCAGGACTCCCGGTCGCTCTGGGTCGGGGCCATTCCCCGCCATCCCGCCAGTTTCTTGAATTCTTTATCGTAACAGGCCCTCGTGATGATGTTGATCAGGAGTCGGGGCAGGCCGCTGCCCGAGCCGTCGGCAAGCTCGGAAGGGCTCACGTGGCACAGTTTGTGGTGGATGTCGTGATTCACGGTGTCCTGCTTTTGTGGTTGAAATGGGTGAAAAAGGCAAGCCTCCGGCGGCGAGGTGAGCCACCCCGAAAGCTGATTGCGCTTGCGCTTTGTCCCTCGTTCCTCGGGGCAAAGCGCAAGCGCACCCTGTGTTGCTATATTCCAGGTGCGGATCAAAACCTGTTTGGCAACCTTTTCAAAAGGTTGGCCCCCGGCAGGGCCGCCGGAGGCTGTTTTTGCTTTTTTGGCTCCTATACCCCGAAGGAGATCTTGTCTCCGTTTCCGAGATAGTCCGGTGAGGAGGACCGGAATCGAGCGGTGCCCCTGATCACGGGGTAGCCGGCCTCGATGAATTTCTTGGCGGTGAGGTGGCCCGTGCAGTGGTTGCACCCGATTTTTTCGAAGCCCCATTTCCCCAGGGAGATGACCAGGTCGTCGTACTTGGGGTCCCAGTCTTCAAAGGGGGAGATGTGGAGGCCGCCGTAGATGCCGTAGAACCGGTCGTTCTCGTAGTTGAGCTCGGTGTGGGCAAGGTCTGCGAACTTTAAGATTCCCTGGTGGCAGCAGCCGCTGACCAGGACCAGGCCTTTGTCTTTGACGTTGAAGGCAAGTGAAATCTCTCCGAAGACCCGGTTGATGATGGGCACGTCAAATTTCAGGACGGCCATGCCGGGGATAAAGGGGTTCACCGCCTTTTTATAGGACGTCAAGGGGCCGGTGTGGCCGGAGTCCTTGATGTACTGAAGGCCTTCCGGGTAGAAGCCATCCTGGATAAAGACGGGGATGGTGGGGTCGTACTTCATGGTCACCGGGAAGCCCCAGAAGTGGTCCCAGTGCTCGTGGGAAATGAACAGAGCTTCAATTTCATGGTTCTGAAGCATCTTGTCGATCCCCTCACGTTTGAAGGCGGCGTCGGTCCACTTGTAGGACCAGCCGGTATCCAGGAGGTATTTGTGGGTTTTGCCGTTCAGCTCCTCCACCTCGATGAGGCAGGCGTAGCCCCCGGCGTTTTCGGGGTGCAGGGAGAGCTTTTCCTGGATCTCCCACGCCTTGTCCAGATCCTGGGGGATGAGGTCTTTGATGGACGCGATGCCGCTCTCATACGATCCCTGGGCGGTACCCTTGCCGTTGCCGAAGGGAGGCCAGTTGAGGTCGTACTGGTTGACGAGGAGGCCGCCGGCCGCGTGGATGTCGCCGATGAGGTTGGCGTTGTTGAACCAGCTGGTTTCGGAAATGTTGGTGATCTTGACGCTTTTCAGCACCCCGAAGTCCTTCATGGCCCGGGTGGTTTTGGCCAGCCTGTTCTTGGCAAAGGGGGAGTATGAGTAGAGGCCCATGGTGGCAAAGGTGCCTGCGCACACGCCGGTGGCGGCCCCTTTTACAAAGTCGCGTCGAGACAGGCCCGTCTGTTTTGTTTCAGTCATGACAAACTCGCTTTTTTAAAATCGTCACAGGAGCCGTATCGGGCAATTGGGGTGATGCCCACCGGCTCCGTGTTATCATTTGATAATGGTGTAAACCTTGGAGAACCAGGGGATAAAGTTGATGATGGCGAAATAGACAGCCACGCCTCCTGCAATGCCGGCCAGAAGGCCGTAGGCGAACTTGGGCGTCCATTTGACATCGCTTGCAACGATCTCGGCTTCGACCTTATCGAGCTCCTCGGCGGTTTTCGGAACAGCCTTCCATCCGGGCCATCCGTCCATGAACCAGACGTTCACCAAAAAGAGGTTGATGAGCCAGATCATGGGGATCATCGGGAACTGCTGGGGATGGGAAAAACCCTTCTGGGTGCCCAGGAAGAGGTGTGAGGTCTTGTAGTAGACGATGTAGACGAGAACCGCGGCAATGGCCGTGAGAAAGGTCCGAAGGATCACATTAACGGGCCGGCTGAATTTTGTGGGCCAGTTGTTGCAGTAAAAGGAGAGGAAGAGGCTGGGGCAGAGCCAGAAAATAGCCATCTCACCCACGTGCAGCCAGCGCCAGTCGGGGGCCATGAGGCGTCTTGTTCCTCTGATGGCGGGTCCCCAGGCAAGCTCTTCGCAGAAGTAGAGGAAAAAGGCCAGGGCCACGGCGATGATGATGATGCCGAAAAAGGAGGCGGTGCGGCGCAGCCAGTTGGTCTTGATAAGGTTGAAGGGGTAGCGCTCCCAGATGGTTTCGTAGAGCCAGACCACCACGGTGCAGCACATGATCCATGCGATGTGGAAGTTGCCTGATACGGTGTTTGCGAACTCTTCCCAGTAGGGAGGGCAGATGGCTGTGAACTTCTGCCAGGGGTAGAAGAGGATGGCCATGTGGGAGTGCATGGTGAGGAAGTAGACGATCATGCTGAGAAAGAAGGTGATCGTCACGATGGTGATGCCGCGCGCGGGCTGGGGGAGATCCTGCCATGGCGCGTTCTCGCAGGCCACAACCCAGCTGGGGCTCAGCCAGGAGGCGATGGCGGCGAACATCATGATGGCTTCGGCGGCGTACTCAATGGCATAGAACTCGGTAATGCCCATGCTGGTGAGGCGCTCGGGGTTGAAGTAGGCGATGCCGTAGTTGCCCAGGATGTCGATAAAAAACACCTTGATGAGCAGGAACATCGCGGCCACGCTGAAGGCCAGCAGAACGGACCCTTTGATGAGGGGGTGGGTCCTGTCGAGCCACGCTTTTTTGAAGGGCCAGAAATCAAAAATATAGGCAACCCAGATAAAGAGGATCAGGAGCCACCGACACACCATGTATCCAACATAGGGCGTGTACATGCGCATGATTCCCCTGGGGTCCTGAAAAATCCACCAGGTGGCATAAAACACAATAGCGATAAACAGTGAGTTGGCCAGGGCGGGCAAGGGCCCGTTCCACCTCTTGACCAGCTTTCTGCTTTCAAGGTAACTGACTTCGTTTCTTTCCATTACTACATCTCCTGTTAAACAATTATTCTCGATAACCATCTGAACTTAAGAAGTATGTGCGTTGCCTGATGGAGGGCGCACCTGTGGTGTTCGGCAGCATGTCTCTCTTTTTAATGTCCGGTAAGGTGCAAGGGACATCGAGGGTTGCTGTCATGGTTTACTTACGGGGTTCAGCTGGAAAGTGTTCCTCGCAGGTTGTTATGGCCTCAAAGCGGGCGGGGGATATGAACTCACGGTAGGGTGTGGGGCGTATCATGGCCAGCGCTTTACATTGCTTCGAGGTGCTGTGATTGCAGTGTTTATGAAGGGGCAGCCTTTTTTTCGGACGGATTGTTGTTGGCGGCCTCTTGATGTTTCTTGCGTACCGTTCTCCTCAACTCTGTGGGTGAGAGGGTCGCCGGGTCGATTCCATACCCCATGGCTTCCATGAACAGGTCGGTTTCGGATAGCTCCTCGCTCTTGAGGCTGGTGGAGAGTCTCTCTATAGGCATTTTTATGACACGTTTAAAAAAATCTCGTCTGTGCATGGTTGCATCGCTCCCGGTTTAAAACGATCAGCTGTCCCGTTCCTCAAAAAACGTGTGCCTCTCTTCAATGCAACTTTTGACAAGGGCAGCTGCTTTTTCGGTGTCACGGCCCTTGAAGCAGTTGATGACCTCTACACGGTTTTTAAACATGGCCTGTATGGCGCCGTTTGTGTATTGGGGCAGGGTGACAGAGAGGATATATCTATCCAGGGTCATTTCCTGGTGGATGAGAATAAAAAATCGGTTGCCGCTGGCTTCGGCGAGGCCCTTGCTGAAGTCGATCATGGCATCCGTGATTTTGGTGTTGTCACGGTTTAGTATGGCGTTGCTGAGCCTGATGAGGGCCTGCTTGAGTTTTTTGATGTCGTTGTCCGTGGCGTGCTCGACGGCCTTTGCGGCGATGAGGGGTTTAACCGCCTCAAGGGCTTCCATGTGGTCTTTCAGGGTCTTGGGGTCGGTGTTTCCGCGCAGGCTGATCCAGTTGGCGGTGTCTTCATGGCCTGTGACGAAACAGCCGCTGCCTGATTTTGCCTTGACGCGGCCCCGTGCCTCAAGCTCTCGAATGGCCTCTCGGACCGTGTTTCTGCTGACATCAAAGAGCTCTGTCAATTTGCGTTCAGAGGGCAGGCGGCTTCCTATCCCCAACTTCTCTTTGTCGATAAACGAGATGAGCTCGTCGGTAATGATCTTTTTTTGCTGGTCTTTCTTCAATTGGTTGGGCCTCTTTATCGATTGGTTTAACCAATGGTCTTCTTTTTTGGGGTAAAAGACAAGTTTTTTTTGATGTAAGGGTGTGTTTTTAAAAGTGGTTGGGCCAATTCGGATGTGCGGTGAAACGAAGGGGGGGGGCAGGGGGCGTATCCAATTCATGTCCCCAAAAAAGACTCCGGCGGCGAGGCGTGCCCACGCGAAAGCGGGTTGCGGGTGGGCTTTGTCCCCTTGTACGGCGTAGCCGATGACGAAGACGGATCGTCGCCGCATGCAGAGAGTTCAAAAGAACAAAACCTGTTTGGCAGGATTTAGATTCGGTTGGCCCCCGGCAGGACCGCCGGAGGCACAAGCTGAATCGTTCAGCCCTGCTTTTGACGCGCCTTCCACCGGCCAAGCCCCTTAAGAAACGCGGGGTATAGAGCGCTGTAGGCTTTAACGTTCTCTTCCGTGAAGGTGTCGGGGCTGGACGAGCAGAAGATCAAAATGGTGGTAAGGGTCCCCTCTTCATAAAAGGGCATGGCAAAGTAGGAGTGGACCCCCATGGGGATGAACAGAGCCCAGTCGATGGGCTTGATGCTCTCGGTGGTTTCGGTGAGGAGAAGGTGGTCCAACCGGAAATCGAGGATGTTCTCGGCAATGGATCCCTCGTAGGGGTGGGAGAAGCCGGATTCCAGTGCGCCAAGCCCCGGCCCTTCGCCGTACACCCTTACCCGGTTGCTGGCCGCATCCACGTCGGAGTAGATCAGGCCGTCGGCCAGGGCAGGCTGGGGCTGGTTTTCCAGGAGAAGGGATAGAATCTCAGCGATATCGTCTGACTCGCCGATGGCCGTCATGTGGCTCGTGGTGTTGGGGGGCGAGGCCAGCACCTCCCCTGATCTGTCTGCCGGCTCATGGGCCTGTGCTGTTACATGATGCAGGGAGAACCAGAGCATGTTGTGCCCGAGATCCGACACCGCCCGAATGGATACCGTCGCTGAAAAGGAGGTCTCCTCACGCCACTGAAGCATGATCGTTCCGTTCCAGCTTCGATCAAAAATCAGGCTTTCGTATATGTTCTGGAGGCAGGGGCCTGCGTTGCCTGCGAGAATTTCGTCCAGGCCGGGGGCCAGGGCCTCTTGCTCTTCAACGCCGAATGTCGATAACAAGGCCTTGTTTGCAGCGACGATTTTTCTGTCGCTGAAGTTGGCCACAAAAACGGGGTTGTCAAAAAAATGGACTTTTTGCTGAATCGTGGATTCATCACGGTCTGCAGCGAGAAAGTCGTTTACCAGGTGGGTTTCATCGGAGATGAATCCGAAACAGCAGGAGGATTTGCGGGGGTCGGGCCAGCCAGCAATTTTTAACCACCTCATGGTGCCGTCATCGGCCTTGACCCGTATTAAGACCGAGGCAGCTTTGCGTTTTTTGATCTCTTTCATGAACGCTTCAAAGCGGGGCAGGTCTTTTTCCAGGATCACCGTCCTGGAATAGTGCATGTTTTGAAGGAGCTGGCACGTGTTGTTTCCCAGGCCGGGAATCCGGTAGTCGTTGACGCGCCTGAGTTTGTTTTTGACGATGTTGATCTGCCAGTACAGGGCGGAGGTGGTGTTGAGGTAGGGGTATATGAACTCCTCGGCCTTTTCCGCCATCAATGGCGCCCCGTCAATGCTGTTGTGGTCTTGTGTCATAAATCCTCGTGCGTCGGAAAGGTTCCAGCAAGTTTGCGCCGTGACACGGTATAAGACAGGCCGGGCCATCCTGTCAAACGCGGGTGGGATAGAGAACGGCAAGGTGTGCCACCTTGAAAGCAGGTTGCAAATGCGTTTGGGGCATCGTTCGGGTCGCAACCTTAAACATGCACGAAAAAAACGGATCGAAACGGAGCGCCGCACTCCAGGCAAACAGACACCACAGGCGAAGCCCGCCAGCAAATGTGACCGACCCGAGAAGCGAGGGCCGGGAGCATTTGCGAACTTGGGGTCAAGGGGGGCGCCCCCTTATCAATCGTCGAACAGGTCTTGCAGTGTGTCGTAGAGTTCGTCGGATTGTTTGACGGGGGCTTCCGGGTGCGAGCAGGTATCCCGTTGCCATCTACCGACAGATGCGTCCAGGTCCACGGCATTCCACTTCTGGTGGCCGTTCGATCGAAGGTAACCAAGGTTGTCGCGGATGGCTTTGGCCATGGTTTTCAGGCTTCCGCACCGGTTCTGGTAATACGTGTTGTGGCGGCTGGAGAAGTCGAAGCTGACCAGAAGGGCCTTGACGGCAATGGTGGGGACGCGTTGGGGGAGCCATCGGTAATCAGACGGACCGATTTCCGAGGCCACGTAGTATTCCTGGAGCATCTCGGGGTCGTTCAGGGGCACAAAGTGGACATCCTGCATCAGCCTGCTGAACTTGGGGTTTTTCTGGAGCTGCTCTAATTTTCGAAACAGCTTCACCGGCTTGCCGGAGACGTAGATCATGGCGTCGATTTTGCCTTCAAGGACGGCGACCATGGCATCCAGGGGCTTCATGTCGGTGATTTTCTCTGCAGGTTTTACCTTCATTTTGTGGAGAAGGTTGGCCAGTGTCAGCCAGTTGCCACTGCCCTTGGTCCCTGTGGCGATTCTTTTTCCCTGAAGGTCCGAAAAACTGCGGATCTCCTTGCGGGCAAGGATGTGCACCTCCTCGTTGTAAAGGGGGTAAACCATCCGGAGGTTTTTGGCCACCTTCGGTTTGTTGATATAAAGGATTCCCAGCACATCGGACTGAACAATACCAAAGGCGGCATTTTCCTTGCTGTTCATGCGCTTGATGTTGTTCAGGGACCCTTCGGAGTCTTTGACCTTGATATTCAGGCCATACTTTGCGCAAACCCCGGCAATGTCTTTGCCAAACTGAATGTAGGTTCCGGTTTTCGACCCCGTGACCATTCCCACAGGTTCGGCTGCCAGGGCTGAGGCGGTGATGAGGCAGGACAGGCAGATGGCAACGCTCATAAGCAGGTAGCTCTTCATCCGGTTTCTCCTTTTTAATCTATATCTCGCGATAAAATGTCATAAAGCTCATCGTGGAAATCATCCACACGGAAGACGCCGCTTTTAAGGGCAACGTTGCCGGCAGCATCGGTGATTTTCAGCGAATAGACCTGTTTGCCCGGCATGAAGTGAGAGGCGGGAAAGGCTAGTTTGTTTGTCGCGTTCTTCCCGTTGACACGCCATGACTTTCTGATGCTGGAATTATTGATGGAAAAGAGAACGGTTTTGAGCTGGGTGTTATCCATGGCCAGGATGGTGAGGGTGATGATGTCACCCGACTGATATGTTGGCTTCAGGCCGGAAACGGATCCGCTGGGGAGTGTTTTGTCCACCTGGGAACGACCATAGGAGACCTGTGGCTCTTCATCGCCCTGGAGCAGGGCGCGCCTCAGCTCATCGGCCAGGTCTTCCCGGTCTTCGTTTTCCAGCTTTTTTATTTGATGCACCGTATGTTGGGTGGAAGGCTTGTTCCGGGTGATGAGCTCCCGGGTCCTTTCAATCATGGGGAAAGGGATCTTCACCAGGCGCCAGACCGAATAGTTGCCCTCGGGGGTCTGTTCCTCATAGGTCATTTGGGTCTCGACCAGAAGAAGGGTGGTGTCGTTGATCTGGGCATAGTTGGAGATTTCCCAGAGCGCTGCTTTAAAGGACTCTTTGCGGGCGTGTTCCAGGGAGCGGTTTCCCATGGAGAGCCCCACCCCAAACACCGTATCTTCCTCTCGGTAGCAGGTCTTCTGCGTCCAGAACGGCCTGTCTTCAGCCTTTGGCAGTTCTGCAGATGCGATGACGGGGTAAACCAGCAGGGCGATCAGGACCCATGTCGTTTTTTTACAAAAGAACGCCATATTCAAACTCCTGTAAGACGAGAAAACAGCCTCCGGCGGCAAGGTGGGGGCACCTTGAAACCCGGTGGTCAAAATCGGTGAAGCAGGCAATCAGCTTTGATGATCTGTTTGGCAATCTTTTTATAGAAGTGGGCCCCCGGCAGGGCCGTCAGGGGCAATTCGTTTTCAAGGTGGCTCACCTTGCAGCCGGAGGCATCGCAATTTAATGGGTCAAAAATGGAATAGTATGTTGAGCCCCCAGATGAATTCATCCACATCGTACGCGTACCAGTCGGTGTCGCCTTTTTTGCCGTTTTCGTAATCAATTGCTGTGTAATCCCCGTACACTTCGGTGGACCAGCGGGGGTGGAACCGCCAGGTGACGCCACTGGAGAGAAAGTATGTCCCATCGGACCCGCCAAAGCCACCGTTCATTTTGTTTTTCCAGAGCCATTTTTCGGCAAAGGGGATGTCTGCCGACAAGCCGATGAGAACATCGGTCCAGCTTTCATCCACCCTGACTCTCTCGGTGGTGCCGTTTCGCCTGAGGTCCGTTGAGAGCTTGTGTCGATCGTAGCGCAGGCCCCCGTGAACGCCTAAGATAACCCAAGGGTGGCGGTAGACTTGACGCCCCACGGTGATTTCTCCGGAGGTGGCATCAAAATCGAAGTTTGACCTCAGGGTTGCTCCATCGGATAAAAGTGTAAATCCGTTGTCCTGAAACTCTTGAAGACCTAAGTAAAAGTCCACCATCCAGGTGCCATCTGTCATGGCAACCTCCATGGAGATGGACGATTTCATGAAATCGTTATACTCACTGGGTGAGAGGTCTACCCCTGTATACACAGGGCCGAGAAAAAAGGTCCCCACACCCTGGTCCCCTTTCACCTGGGTGCTGGAGATTCCGGTGCCGATGGCTGCGCTCCAGTTAGCAGAGGCGGGGGTGCTGAACACGATGGCCAGGAATCCTGCAAAAACAGCCAGGAGATACCCTGTGAGCTTTTTGGTGGCGTTGCAGTTTTTCATGTGACGGTTTCCTGTGTTTTTGGTGTTGGGGCGATGATCACGTCTGGTTTATCAGTGGCAGGGCACCGGCGGTTTTAGGCCGGTACGGTGCACGATGTACGTATATCTGTCACTATTGGCGAATGCGGGGCAGGCCTTCGGGCGGTACCTGTCTCATATCCGCCATGGGGATAGGGTGGGTAAACGTTGGATTTATACTAAGGTTTTTGTTCGTGATCAAGCATTAACAGAGGCTTAACATCGGTTCCTTCAAGCTGGCGGATACCAGGACAATAGGTGGTTTATTTAGGGTGTCGGGGTTTTTGTGTGGACATCTACACCAGCTTTCAAGATGGCACACCTTGCCGCCAGAGCTCTTTTTGTTTGCCTGAAACCTCATGGAAAGCGAACAGTAAACCGTGGCATGCGGTGTTTATTGTTTGAAATAACAGCAATGGTTCACAATAATCCGACTGTATTGTTTTGACGTGATCGATTTCCCATGAAATATCCGGGTTGGGTGATAACAGGGTATTAATGGTGGCTTTTATTGGGAAAATGTGATCTACCTGCGGGGTTTTTTGTGACACAGGCACCGGTGGGTGCAAAGAAAAATATGGGCCTGTCCGGGGCTGTATAAATATAGAGAAGGATGCCATGAGCGCTTTTACAACACTGCCGTTAACCAAATCGATGATCGAGAACTTAGGGACCATGGGGTACCATGAGATGACCCCTGTCCAGGCGGGGAGTTTGCCCCATGTGCTTAAAGGGGAGGACCTGCTGGCCCAGGCCAAGACGGGCAGCGGGAAGACGGCGGCGTTTGGCATCGGTTTGCTCCACAACCTGGATGTGAAACTGTTCCGGGTGCAGGCTCTCGTCATGTGTCCGACCCGGGAACTGGCCGAGCAGGTGGCCGGCGAGCTTCGCCGCATTGCCCGCTTCAAGCACAACATCAAAATTACGACCATCTGCGGTGGGG
>Ga0070729_10004808_pt1 | contig 14405 bp, 8 predicted proteins | sample tdDd472_FD_66725 | JGI IMG/M metagenome (GOLD analysis project Ga0070729, IMG submission 66725) | Marine sediment microbial communities from the Atlantic coast under amendment with organic carbon and nitrate - tdDd47.2 | ecosystem: Environmental > Aquatic > Marine > Coastal > Sediment | place...
ACAATGTCCGGCCAGCCGTCGCAGTTCAGATCCCGGCAGGCGTCAATCCCATCGCAATCCATGTCCACGCCATCGCCGGGAATTTCAATGGCATGGCTGCCGGGAAAAGCCAGCTCGTTATCGTCGTGGCAATCACCGAAAATCTGCGACCAGCCCTGCCCGGGATCTTCGCAAAATTCCTGCGTGTCATTCTCCAGACCAAAACCGTCCCGGTCATCGTCACGATACCAGATCACCGGGTTATCGCAGGAAAGCTCCGGCTCTGATTCTGCCTCGGGTTCCACTTCAACCTCGGCTTCTGTAGGAAGTTCCGCTTCCAGCTCTGCGGGCAGCTCTTCGTCCATATCGCCGTCGGGTGCGATTTCTTCTTCAACCACATCGGGCTCCGCTTCGGTCACAGCCTCCGTATCGCTGTCGCCATCGGGGATGTCCGCCGGGCTGTCGCTGCTGCATGATGCTATTGCGACAACCACGATTATCAGGCAAGCACTCCGAAGAAGGCAGGAAGCTTTCATACGCATGATTACAGGCTCCTCTCAAACTGTTGCAATACGGAACTCAGGACACAATCGCAGCCAGAGCCGGGGGACGGGGTTGAAACACGCCGTTGCGCTCCAGGCTTTCCAGGCTTTCCTCGCCCCGGGACAGGGCGTTAAAGGCATTCGTAAAAAAGTCGTCAATGGCCTTAAAGGTCTGCCGGGGAATTTCCACGTCACAATCATAGGGAATGCCAAAGACATTCAGCCAGTGTTCGTGCCCCGGCAGGGGCCGCACCCCAAGGGTTTCAGGTTCTTCAAAGGCCCGGGTGTTTCGCCCAAGCTGAAACTTTTGGGCAATGATGTTGTCGATCAGGGTATAGCGTTGCAGCACCCACTGATAGGTTGCCATCAGCTCTGCGGGACTTTGTCCCGGCAGATCAATGACAAAGAGGCTGATCTGCAAACCCGCCGCCGCAAGGTTGGCCAGATCGTGTTCCGCCATGGCAAGGTTACTGCCCTTGTCAATGCGCTTCCGCTGGGTTTCGGAAACCGACTCCAGCCCCATGTACACATGCCGCAGCCCCGAAAGCGTCACCGTGGTGGCCACTTCCTTGGTCCACTCGCCGGTAAAACGGGGCATCACATACCATTCGATCTGCAAATCCCGGGCAAGGATTTCCCGGGCAATGGCAGCGATCTGCGTTGTGGTGGGGCAACTGTCGGCAATGAAAAACTCACGGATGCCGTACTGTTGTACATGCTGCTCCATGTGGTCCACCACCGTCGCGGCGTTGCGGCACTGGTGCCCGGTAACGGCGCTGTTTTGTCGGTGATAGCAAAAGGTGCAGCGGCTCCAGGAGCAGTTGCGGGAACTTTGCACCGGCAGCACCCGGTCACGATACGCATCCAGATCAAAATCAGAGAAATCCGCCGGGGGCAGTTCCTGCATACCCAGGGGCTCTGCGGGGGGCGCGTCCCATATGTCGCCGTTTTCCCGGCGATAGAGCATACCCGCAACCGGCGCTTTTGGCACAGGATGTTTGCACAGTTCCAGCAGGGCTTCATGACCTTCATACAACACCGCCGCATCCATCATGGGAAGCCGTTGCAACCAGGAAGCCATATAGGGCCATCCCATGGACACCCAGGGGCCGCCCATCACCGTGGTTACGCCGGGGAAGCGCTCTTTGAGCCTGCGGGCCAACCACAGGCTGCTGATAATCTGGGGGGCAACCGCAATGCTGAAGCCCACAACTGCGGGAACCTCATCCCCGCACTGTGCCATCCAGAAATCAAAATACTCATCCAAAAGCGGCTGGGGGGCATCCAGATGCCGCAGCAGGGTATCAAGCCGGTAATCATCCGGCTCCAGACCCAGGGTGATGTTTGCCAGTTGCATCAGGGCAAAAGCGTTGTCTTTTCCATGCCCCCGGGGGCGCAGCATACTGATGGGTTTAAAACGAAAGCCATCGGATTGCAGGTCCGACAGATACTGCTCAACCATGAGGTCGTCCAGTGCAAAGCGCCGGGCAATATCCGGAGATGCGATACTATCCTGAAACCGTTTTCGGGCTTCGGGCATCCCCATGAAGCTGTGCCAAAAATCCAGATTCAGGTCAAAACTGCGTAGCGCTGCACCCTGTTGCCGCAGCCAGGCCGCAAGCTGGGGCACGCCCAACTCCGGCATGGAGGCTTCTATGGCCCCGGGAGAGAAGGCCAGCCACAACAGAGATGTATCGGATGCACTGCGGTTCATGAAAAGTTGCTTCAGGGTCGGGTGGGCGGTCTGGGAGGTGCCGGCGGGGTGTAGCTCGGCGGCGTATATCCCGGAGGCACATACTTACGGTCTTTTGGTTTGCGGTATCTGGGGTCGCCCTTTTTGTAGTGCTGTTTAGCCGGGTCGCTCAACTTGGGAGGCGTATAGCCCGTGCCCTTGGGAGGCGATGCCTTGGGTGGTCCACCGGGATTGTTCATCCGCTGGTTGGTGGCCTGATTCACCTGCTGGATGGCGTTCCGGGCGCGGTCCGGGGCCTGGCGCGCGCTGCTGGAGGAACCGTCAATGGTATACACGCCGCCGTCCATATAGGCTTTTATCAGGCCCGAGGGCTGCACCGTGCGGCTTTTTTTTGTACCGCTGTTACCCATGGAGGGCAGGGGCACATAGGCGTTGTTGCGGAAATAGGAAAAGGACTGCAACTGCTTTGCAGCAATGGATTCCTGCAGATGCATGGGCAGCGAAGGCCAGGAAGGCTCCAGGGCTTTTTGGAAAAACATGAGTGCCGCAATAAAGCACAGACCCAACAGCAGCCCCTTGACGCCGCCAAAAAACATGCCGGTTGTTTTATCCGCACTGTTAAGGGAATCGCTGGCATCCTTGGCCACCCCGGCCATCATGCCCAAAATCCAGGCCAGCAAAAAATAGCTCAGCAGCCAGGCAATGCCAAACACCACCAGCACCGCCGGACCGTTGTCCTGAGAAGACACGCCCAGCAGGATTTCCAGCCGGGGGGTTGCCATGCCCGCAAGCACATAGCCCGCAAGCAATGCAACGATTTTTACCGCCTGGGCCAAAAAACCGGTAAAATGACCAAAGGCGGCAAAAACGATTCCCAATACTACGCACGAAAGATCCAGTACCATACCAACGTTCTTTGTAAAAGAAGGCCGGAACCCCTGAGGATTCCGGCCCGCGTGTTGCAATCAGTTGCGGCGACGACGCCACAGGCCCATAACTAGGGCCAAAAGCAGGAAGGATGCGCCAGAAGCAAGACCGGAGCAGCCACCGTCGGAAGAGCCATCAGGCTCGTCGGTGTCGCCGTCAACAGTGTTGTCCCAGTTGTTGTCCCAGTCCAGATTGTCGGTGGTGTCGCCATCGACCACAGAATCCGTATCGCCGTCAACATCGCCATCCACATCGGTGGCCACGGTGAATTTTGCACCGGCCAGGGGCAGACCTTCCGGAGTGCCGTCAATGGTCAGACCGGCCTCGGGAATGGCGTACTTGATACGGGTCATGGTAACGGTATCGGCGCTGATGGTGACTTCCAGAAGCATGGTCACCTTACCGGCGGCAGGCACCGGCACCGACAGGCCGCTAAAGGCCACCTGATTGTCTGCCATAGAGGCTTCACCCAACAGGCTGTCGCCACCATCCACCATGCCGTCGCCATTGACATCGGCATAGAGTTTCAGGGCCGTGACTTCGGTGTCGTAAATGTTGCCTTCGCTGTTGAAGCTCACGCCGGAAAGGCTGTAGCCGCCACCCATGGACTCCAGCACAAACTGCATGGCCGGGAAGGTCGAACCCGGGGCAATGCGCTGATCCAGCGGGGTTTTGGCGCCCAGATAGGCCAGCAGATCGCCGGAAGGAATGGCAAAGTGACCACTCTCAAAGGGCAGGCTGTTATCCATGATAAATCCGCGCACGTTGATGTAGGAGGTGTCCGGGATGGAAACCCAGAAGGTTTTGCCCGCCTCGATGGACGCGGAAAGATCGTAGGTCAACAGCAGGTATTGCGCGGCATCCGCGTTGATGACCCGGTTGATGTCAAACAGCAGGCCGCCGTCGTCGGTGGCATACAGTTTGGTGTCGATCAGGGTGTCGCCATCGTCCACCGCGCCATCGGCATTGTTGTCGAAATACAGTTTCACCGCTGCAATATCCAAGGGATCGTTGGCGGTTCCACCGGCGGTAAAAGTGATATTCTGCAGAAGCACACTGCCCTCGGTGGAGGTCAGTTTGATCTGGGACACCGGCATGGCGGTTGCACCGGGAGCGGCAAAGCCGCCGGGGTTGCCCGCTTCGCCCCGTTCAAGGGAGAGCTTGCCTTCGTAGGAACGCATCTGCACGTTGATACGCACCGGGATGCCACCGTTGGTGATATAGGTATCACCGGCATCGGAGCTGGAAAGATGCGCTTCGTTGTAGAGAATGGTTTCCTTGGTCACGCCCTGCTCTTCACCCTGCAGCCGCACCTTGAATTCAATGGTGTAGCCGTTGTGAGCGCCAATGGGCATGGAGGTGGTTACCAGATAGCCTTCGCCACTTAAGGGACACTGACAGTTCCCAACATCGGGAATCTGAACCCGGGTGTTATCCGGACTGGTGATGTAGGTGCTGTTGCACACATAGTCGGTGTATTCCGGAATTTCGTCCTGCACCCGCACGTCGTGGGCAACATCTTCGCCCCAGTTTTCCACACGGATGAAATAGGTGAACTCGTCGCCGGGGGCCACAAAACCGCCATCTTCAATGGAACTGGTTTTTTCCGGCTGACCGGGAATATCAAAGCTGGGCAGCTTGGTGTCGATACTCACCAGCAGGAAGTTGGTAAAGATCTGATCCTGACCAAGGTCCATGTACACGGTGGAAGATACGTCGCCCGGAGAGAGATACGCGCCGACCTGATAGGTATCAAGGTCAAGGCTGAATACGTCGAATTCACACATACCCACGGCGGGGTCGATATTGGTGTTACGGGTGGAGTTATAAGGATTGTCCTGAGGATTGCAACCGTCTGAGAGCAGCTGGTTGTTGAAGGTCAGGCCTTCGCTGTATTCGGCGCAGTAGGAGGCGGCCAGGGGGTTCATGCCATGACCTGCGATGGGGAAGTCGCCCTCACCCACAAAGAAGGTGATCTTTGCTTCGGGGTTGTCCGGCACTTCAAAGCCGCCGGGGTGCAGTTCGATGCGGCCGCACTGCATTTTGTCGAAGCCCTGATACATATACAGGCGCTTACGGGCAATGGAGGGGGACTGATACACAACGACCATACCCCATGCGCCCAAAACGCCGGTGGTCATGATGTACTGCTGCTCGGTGCCCACGGTCTGGTGACCATACTGCCACAGGCCGTTGAGGGGCTTGCCCTGAATATCCACATGATCCACCAGATGCTCGGTGACATCCACCCGGCAGGTGTAGTACTCAAAATCCGCAAAGGAACCGGCCATCCATTCGTCGTTGTAGGACAGCACTTCGCACTCGGTAGCCAGATCCGCAGTGACATCGATGGGGCTGCCGCCGGGAGCCATAAAGGTGACGGAGACATCCGGGGTGGTGCCCGGGGTGTTGGAACCCATCCACACCAAAAAGGCCTGTTCCACCAGGGCGTCGTGGGGAGTGCCCTGCATGTCCGCCCAGTTGGGCCAGTCCACAAAGCTGTCGCCCTGCAGATCCTTGTTCATGGGATTGCAGGTGCCGCTGAGTACATCAGGTGCACAGGTATCCTGCAAAATGGTTCCGCCAACCACGCCGTAGTTGAAGGCGCCTTCCCACTGGAAATCCGGCTGGGGGCCCATTTCGGCCTGTGCGGGTAGGCAGAAGGCTGTAATCACCAACATAGTCAGAACAATTTTCATCCGCATCATCGCTTAACTCCATAAAAATCAAAGTAACGGGTTACGCTGCGGCACGCCTGGGACATGCCTGTTACAATCCGGCGGAAGCACATCCACCGAAACTGCTTTAAATGAGTATAGCAGATACTAGTTTACTATTCCAGTGAAGTCAAAACTATTCACCTCCAAAACAAGGCATAAATTCGATTATTTGTTTATATGAAAAACAGAGATTCCGGCGAACGCGCCGGACTTGACGCCGACGGGTCCCCGCAGCTACAATAAGCGCAAAACGAGCCTTTTACATACAACACTGAAAGAGCTGTCATGGTAAAATTCGACCGACGACTTCATCGACGATTTCCCCGGCGGTATGCCATAAAATACGGTCAGGGGGAAGCCAACAAGCGGGGCTTCACCGTTAACATGTCCCTGGGCGGTATGGCCATCAGCTCCGCCACGGTGTTCAAACCCGGCACCGAACTGGAGCTGCAGCTGATCACCGACACCGAGGAAATCCCCCTTCGGGGCATATCCCGCTGGAACAGCCACAAGGCCAATGTTGGCCAGCGGCGCATGACCTTTGAAATGGGCGTTGAACTCACGGCCCGAACACCCTCCTACACCACCCTGCTACAGGATATCATCGACCAGTTTACCGAACGCCGCCGGGCGCCGCGTTTCAAGCAGTATTTCAAGGTAAATATTGAAGATTCCGACAAGCTCATGGAGCTGTACACCCGGGATATCAGCCGGGGTGGCGTCTACGTTGTCACCAACGACGCACCGGCCTTGCGCAGCACCATCAACGTCAAGATGTACCTGTATGACATCATGGAAGCGGTGCGGGTGGAAGGCGAAGTGGTGCATGTGCTTGGCCCCGAAAAAGCTAAGGAACTTGGGCAGGAGCCGGGCTTTGGCGTGCAGTTCACCCGTTTTTTCGAGGATGACCGTGAAATCCTAGAGAAATATATCCTCCAGCTGGAAAAGGAAGGGGCCGAATGGAACTGATTCGACATACCCTGATTCGTGGCCTGCTGGCAGCCCTGCTGCTGACATCCGCCGCCTGTACCGGACGCCTGCTGCCCGGGGACCCGCCCCCCTGCCCCCGCTGTTTTGAAAACACGGAAAAGGCAATGATTATGGATGGTTCCCCCGGCGAGCCCATGACAGTAGTGTACAACGACACCGACGAAGGCAACGCTGTTTTGCGGGCCGCAAACGCCCCGGTCAACCCCGATGATCCCGTGGTGGAGCATCTTATCAAGCGTATGCTGGCATCGGTGAACGTGGACAAGGGCGTGGGCATTGCAGCTCCCCAGGTGGGTATCAACCGCCAGGTGGTGCTGGTACAGCGGCTGGACATCACACCCCAGCAGCCCTTTGTCTCCTACCTCAACCCGGAAATCACTGAATATTCTAAAGAAACCGCCATTGGCTGGGAAGGCTGTCTGTCCATCCCGGCGGGTTTTGGCAAGGTGCGCCGCAGCACCGCCATCACCGTGGCATGGGACGGCGAGGACGGCAAACGCCACAGCGAGCACATTGAAGGCTTTGTGGCGGTGATCTTCCAGCACGAAATCGACCACCTAAACGGCACCCTGTTTATCGACCGCATGGAATCCACCATGCTGGTGCCCAAAGAGGAATACCGCAGGCTGCGGCAGCAGGAAAAAGAAGCGGAAAAACAGGCGGAACAGCAGGCACCCAAGGCCACTGAAACCGCCCCGGAAGGCAAAGGAGATGCCAAGTGATTAACGTACGTTACATTGCAGTTACTGCTATTCTTTGTGTGGCTTTTATGGCCTGTGACGCCCAACAATCCCAGCCTGCCCCGGCGGCGCAACCCGCAGCAAAAAAGGCTCCGGCAGCAGCCAAAACCCCGGTGCCACAAGCGCAAAAAGAAGTGGCGGAACCCCTGGCTTCCGAAGGCTATGCCACCACGGTATTTGGCATTAAAAAAGAGCCGGTGACAGACCGTAAAATTGCGGACCCGGCGGGCGGCGACAAGAAAATCTCCAACTGGGTGACCACCATCTATCGCGGGGAAAAGCTTAAAATCATTGAGAAATTAGAAGGCAAGCTGGAAATCACCGGCGGTGTGCATGACCGAAAAGGCTACCATGCCACAGGCAAAAAAATTGACTGGCTGAAGGTTGAGGACACAAGCGGCAAAACCGGCTGGATCGAGGCCCGGTATGTGGTTTCCGGCCCGGACATGGCCCTGGCCACGGTGCTGGCCACCACCCGCAGCTTTGCCCGTCCGGATCTTCTGGCCCTAAAGGAAAAGCAGGAGATCGAGCCAGGGACGCTGCTGTTTACCTTGCAGCAACAGGGCGATTTTGTTGAGGTTAATTTCACTCCCACCCGCAATATCTGGGTGCAGAAAAAGGACCTTGTTCAGGAAGAACAGGAAATTATGCTGGCCCGCATGATCGAGAAACTCCGCTATTTGCAGCGCAAGGGCAAAACCGAAGAGCTGGCAAAACTCCTGAGCCTGGCAAAGGACTCATTTAAGGACGCCAAACTTGCCGGGGCAGGCCTGAAGGCCTTTGAGGAAGGCGCTGAAAAAGAGGCAAAATAGCGGCAATAAGATAAAATGCGCTCGGGAACCTCTCGGGAAAAAGAGGTGGTTTCCTCGGGACGCGATTTCGATTTCACGGGGCGTAAGCCCCGTTTTTTTGCTATATATCGTTTTTATATAGATAATAGGCCATTTTTGGCTGCGTCATTTCCCGAGGCGGGCCCGTGAAACCGCAAATTTTGACCCTTCGCGGCCCGTGTTTTAAAAAGTGCGTCCCGAGGAAAAAAAGTGATTTACGATGTTCGTGTTACACTTTAGCAATTAAATTCAGGCGATAACGCGGCGCGTCAAGGCGAAATCAGAGGATGAACCCGGAGCAGATTCACCGCCGATTTTCACGTCCGGTACGCCCCGTTTTGCTTTGCGATATAATGACGGCAAATCCGAAACAGGATAAACCGTCAAAAAACGTAAATCATGGAAGTGCGATATAAGGGAGGCAAAAGAGATACGTTGCATCCCTGTTACAGGGCACCCTTCGAGACAGCCGCAAGCGGCTTCCTCAGGGCATGGCCTGCGGTGTCGGTGCATTCTCCTCCTGCTGATCCTCAACAGCCGGTGCATCGATTTTTTGAGGCGGTGTTTGCAGCACCCAAAGAAAAAACAGCCATATCAGCATCAGCAGCAGTGACAATAGCAGGAACGGATACCGATACAGTTCGAAAAACCTAAGGCCCGGCAGTATGGCAATTGCGTTTCCAAACACCAAAGATATAAGATACAACCTCATTATATACGCAGCCACAGAAAAACCCCTTACAAATCCAACAACTACAGCAACGCTAATCAGCACGACCGCAATCTGCATGAGCACATGCAGGACAGACCATGGCTGATAGCTTTTCATAATAAAGCTATACATGACAATTCCGTTTATGATGATAATCTGCCACAGGCAGATATACAGTACCGGCCTGCGTAACCGGGCTCTGAGTTGTGACGCCTTTTCCCTGTACTTCGTCCACCGCTCCGTGTTTCCCGCAGGGGGATTTCCCAGCAACCAAAAGGAAAACAGCCAAAAAATGAGCAGCAGCAGCACAACCGCCACCACAAGGGGATTTCCCGATTCCGCAAACAAGGGTACAATTGAAAAGAACATTGCCACAAGCAGATATGTACGCCCCGCCCGTAATATTGTACTGCGGTCACCAAGGGCTTCCCAGACCATGGCCACAATAAAAAGCATATAAAACACCATACCAAACGTTATGAAAGACCACATTTTATCGGAATACCCGGGATGAGGTATTTTTGGATTAAATGCCATGCCAACAAACGCAACTGCCGCTACCATCTGCATCAGAGTCAGCCACAATACCGTTGTATACATAACACGGTACTGCTTCCCCGTTCGCGGGACAGGTGGCGACCGTCGCTTTTTCCTTTTCACTTTTCCCGGAGACTTCAACACCCACCAGGACAGCCCCCACAAAAGGAGAAGACAAGCGAAACCAAACCATATCAGGGCGTTATATTGTCCCAAAGACGGCCCAAAAATGAAATGCCATATCATAATGACACCAACCCAAAAAAAGGAGACCACAAATATGCTCAGCAGGGTCCGGCCCCAGGTATGGCCCCTGCTTGCCCCCACCACCGTGGCAATGGCAAAGGCTGCAAGCAGCCCCATGGCAACATACTTTCCAGGCGCGGGCATGATGGAGAAACATGTATGGCCAGTATACAGGGTAACGCCCACCATCTGCATCATGGTGATATACAGCACCGGCTTGTAGAGGATTGCCCGGTATTTCTGTAGCATCACAGGGCCTTGTCTGTGCTTGTATACGGCATTGCCTGAACTCCTCAATGGCGGGGCATTGTACTTATATGGCAGTATAACAGCGTTTTTCCCTCCGGGCAAGGAAGTAAATCCCGCATCCAGCCTTCCCCGGCATGGAATTCGGCTTTCGCCTTTTGGCATCTTCCCGCTGTCATTTGTGTATTTCGGCATCCTGTGATAGTTTTCACACTGGCAGAAATAATTGTATACATAAAAGTCGTGTTGAGGGAGATGTTTCATGAAACACATTGCATATGCAGCACTATTGGGAGTCGCCCTGTTGTTCCTTGCCGGGTGTGATGGCAACTCCGACAACCCCAATGACTCCAACGATGGCGATCAGGAGTCAATGATAGACGGCGATATATCCGTCGAAGACGAGGTTGAACCTGATGATGACCTCGAAGCATACCCCGAAGATGAGGAGATGCCCGACGGTGACGCCACTGACCCCGATATCCCTGATGGCGACAGCGGCGATGATGATATAGTTGAGGGCGACACCGCTGAAGAAGAAAACCCCGATGGCGACCTGGAGCCAGACGCCCCTGCCGAGGACGATGCAGAGGTTGAGGATGACATGGAGCAGGAGCAGGCCGACGAAGATCCGGCGGCAGATGGTGATGATGAAATTGAAGTCGATCAGGATGCCGATGTGGATATGGCCGATGAGGAGTATGCCGAAGAACATGTTGTCGTTGATGGCGACATGGAAGAAGATTCCGACCCCGAAGTGGAGGCCGAAGCAGATCCTGAATACGATGTGGCCACAGAGGATGATATTGATTTTGAAGCCGAAACAGATGCCGAAACAGATGCCGAAACAGATCCTGAATACGATGTGACCATTGAGGATGAGATTGATTTTGAAGCTGAAGTAGAGGTTGAAGCAGAAGTGGACAATGAGCCGGACCTTCCCCCGGACCCCTGTGCCCGGACAATCAGAATCAACCTGGGGCCTGATGACAGCGAAGCAAACGCAGACGCCAGCCCCCGTATTGCGGTGAGCAGCGATGGCCGGTATGTGATCTTTGCTTCCACCGCCGATAATTTGACGCCCGGCGACACCAACGGTTTAAGCGATGTATTCCGGCGGGACACCTTTGAGGGCCAAACGGAGCTGGTCAGTGCCAACAGCTCCGGAAGTATTGGCAACGGGTCTTCGCATTGGGCGGACGCCACCGCCGATGGTCGTTTTGTGGCATTTATCTCACATGCCAACAATCTGGTTGAGTCTGATACCAACGGTACTACCGATGTGTTTCTGCGGGATATGCAGGAGGGCACCACTACGCTTTTGAGCCAGTCCTCCATTGGGGTGATCGCCAACGGCCCCACAGACAGCATTGCCACCAGCGCTGGAGTTGGCTATATGGTGCCGGTTGTGGCGTTTTCCAGCCTCGCCGATAACCTGGTGCCCGGTGACACAAATGGCACATGGGATATCTTTGTACGGGATGGCTTCATCACCCAGCGGGTCAGCGTTTCGAGTAGCGGCGTTCAAGCCAACGGCCCGTCGTTTAATCCCTCGCTCAGTCGCGATGGTCGCTATGTGGCCTTTGAATCATATGCTGGCAATCTGACGTACGGTGACACCAACGGCCGCGCCGATATCTTTGTCCATGATCGCATCTCCGATATCACCAGCCGGGTAAGCCTTACGGATTATGACCAGCAGGTGTATTTGGGCGACAACACCGATCCCTTCATAAGCGCGGACGGACAGTGGGTGGCCTTTGTCAGCACTGCCTCGGATATGGAGGCTGGTGACACCAACGGTGCTGCGGATGTGTATATACGGTCAGTAATAACCAACTCGACCATCAGGGTTTCCAGAGCCATTTCCGGGACGCATCCCATGGGCATGAGTATCAGGCCCACCGTGGACGCCACGGGCAGATATGTGACCTATAATTCCAATGCAAACGATATTGTGGAGGGCGACAGCACCGGAGCATTTGATGTATTTCGCTTTGACCGCACCACAGCAACCACCACGCTGGTGAGTGTGGCCAACGACAACACCCCCGCCGACGGGCAGTCGTATTTCTCTGGCGGCAGCATGTCCGGGGAGTATATTGCCTTTCTCAGCCACAGCAAACATATGGTCAACGGAGACAGCAATGGAATGGCGGACATATTCCTGCGGGATGTTGATGGCAGTTGCACCGGATATGACATTTCCGGTACAGGAAAAACAGGGCAAGAGGAAACCGCCTGCCCCACTGCGCGGCTGAGCGAAAACAGCAGCCAGGAAGATGCCGATGGCAGTGTGCTTCCCGGTGGGGGCATAAGCAGCAACGGGCAGTTTGGCGTGTTCGCCTCGGCGGCAAGCAATCTGGTGCCCGGTGATACCAACGATATGCCGGATATCTTTTTGAAGGATACTACCGGCAATAGTATAACCCGAATTAATCTTGGACCCGGTGGCGTGGAAGCCAACGGCCCTTCATACTCACCAATACTTTCCACTGATGGTACGGCAGTCGCATTTATTTCTGTGGCATCAAATCTGGTGCCCGGCGATACCAACTACCAAGCGGATGCATTTGTGTATGAATCAGGAATAATCCAGCGCGTGAGTATCAGCTCCGGCGGATCGCAGAGCGATGGTCCCGTCGATTCCATTGATATGAGTGCCAGTGGGCGTTTTATCGCGTTTTCATCTCTTGGAAGCAACATTGTTGCAGGCGATACCAATGATAGTTGGGATGTTTTTGTCTACGATCGACTTACAAACCAAACCAACAGAGTCAGTATTAACCAGGGCTATCAAGAAGCCAACGGCTCCAGTCTGCACCCCTCCATCTCCGATGACGGCCAGTTGATCGCCTATGTATCCCATGCCACCAATCTGGTGCCCGGCGACACCAATGGCCGAGCCGATGTGTTTGTATATAACCGGTCAACGGCGGCAACCGAGCGGATAAGTCAACGGCAGGACGGCGGGGTGTCCCGTATGGGCGGCAGTATGCAACCCGCAATCAGCGGGGATGGAGCCTTTGTGGCATTTGCCACCGATGCCTGGGATTTGTTTTTCGATGATTTCAACGGCCTGACGGATGTTGTTCTCCATAATCGCGCAACCAATGCAATCACCCGCATCAGCCGGGGATATGCCATTACGCCCAACGGTTTCAGCTTTGAGCCCTCCATAAGTTCAGACGGCAGGTATGTTGCCTTTGTGTCATCAGCGACCAATCTCATTGGCAGTGCCACAATCGGGGATGCCAACGAGGCCTTTGATGTGTATCGCTATGACCGGCAGAACGGCAGCCTGCTTCGGGTGAGCATTGCCGCCGATGGCGAAGAATTAAATAATTCGTCTGCATATGGCGTCATAAGTTCAGACGGCGGCCGCGTGTTTTTCATTTCAGAGGCAGACAATGTGACCGAAGGGGACGGCAACCAGACCGCCGATGCCTTTACGCGCCTTATATCCTGCCCGGAATGATATACACCCCGCAGGGGTGTTTGCAGATTAGGGTGGTTTCGGGGAACCCTGTATTTTACTAAGTTCCCCTGCTTTTTATTACAACTCTATCCCCGCTTGCGCTGGATTTCCTTGACCAGTGCTTCGGCAAAATCGATGGATTCCATGAGGGTGTCCATGTCCAGATTTTCCGGGGTGTCGCCGGGCTGATGATAATGCTTGGGCGCACCGATTTCCGGATCTATGGTGGCAAGGCACAGACCCTCGTAGTCCCGGACCAAAAATGCAGCTACATCGCTGCCGCCCACGGGAATCTCAAAGGCCTTCACATGCTCGAAACGTTTTTCCGAGCGGGCCACGGTGTCCACGGCGTCGCAGAGCCAGCCGGGAACCGGGGTGGGAATAATTTCGCCCTCGGGATTCAAAAACACCAGATCACCGTTGGTCAGGCCGTCAAGGCCTAAAATTACCGTATTTTCCTTGTCCCACACACCTTCCATATCCCGGGCCAGAGCATCAGCGCCGCCAAGGGAGGCTTCCTCGCAGCCGGTTACCGCAAAAACATATTCCACGTCATCGGGCTGGGAATCCTTCAGCCGCCGGGCCAGCACCGGCAGGGATGCAACGCCGCTGAGATCATCGTTGGCACCGGGCACGATTTCGTTGCGCAACACGATTTCCATGTTCAGCACAAAGGCGATAAAGGACGGCAGGGTCATCAGATATTCCAGGGGACGCAAGGGCCAGGTCAGAGGACCAAAGGCCATGCGCAGGGCATCGAAACCC
>Ga0070729_10004810_pt1 | contig 14401 bp, 11 predicted proteins | sample tdDd472_FD_66725 | JGI IMG/M metagenome (GOLD analysis project Ga0070729, IMG submission 66725) | Marine sediment microbial communities from the Atlantic coast under amendment with organic carbon and nitrate - tdDd47.2 | ecosystem: Environmental > Aquatic > Marine > Coastal > Sediment | place...
AATCGTTTTCTTCCAACAGCGGCAGGTATTCAACCACTCCTCCGGCAAATTCAGTCGCTACGCCATAGACCGGGTAATTGGGAGTGGCCACGAGTGCCAGGTCTCCGGGATTGATATATGCCAGCGGGAAATGCGCAATGCCTTCTTTGGAGCCGATAAGACTGACCACTTCGGTTTGGGCGTCAAGGTCCACGTCAAAGCGTTGCTTGTACCAGTCTGCCACTGCTTGACGGTAGGCTGGCATGCCAACATACGACGGATACTGGTGATTGACGGGCTTTTTCGCTCCTTCATACAGAGCTTCAATGATGAAGTCAGGCGTGGGGAGATCGGGGTCGCCGATACCCAGGCTGATGATGTCCATGCCCTTGGCGGCCACTTCTGCTTTGGCCTTGTCGATGGCTGCAAAAAGATATGGGGGCAGCGTAGAAAGGCGGTCGGCCAACTTGAAATTAGACATGTATGAATTCTCCTTAAATTTCTTCAATGCAAGCACTTTCATAATTGCGGCTTGACCCGGTGTCAATCCGAACTGTTGCGCTTTGGGCAGTCCCTTGGTAGCACCTCTAGAGTCAGGGTGCCGTTTACTTGAATCCAATGTCAGGGTTACCCTTATTTATAGGATATCATCCAATACTTTAATTGTATCAAATATGATCTGGTCGTGATCATGAATCGAAAAAATAATGATAAATCAATCAAGAACGTCAATCATCCATGGGTTGATCGTTACTTGGAGTATGTTCTGATCGAAAAGGGACTGTCTGAGAACAGTTTGTCCGGTTATGCCGATGATCTGCATTCCCTGCTGATGTTTTTGGATGACAAATCCTTTTCTCTCAAGGATCTTTCGGACAAGACGCTCTTTCTTTATTTGACATATTTGCGGGCCAAAGGGCTGAAAAGTCGCTCTTTGGCTCGGCATCTTTCATCACTCCGTGGTTTTTTTGCCTTTGCTGTGAGTGAAAAGTGGTACAAAGAAGATCCCGGACATCTTTTGGAGAACCCCAAACTTCCGAGAAAACTTCCTGAGTTTTTGACCAAAGAGGAAATATCCCGCCTACTCGCCTTGCCTGATACGTCCACCAAGCTTGGGATGCGAGATAAAGTCATGCTGGAACTGTTGTATGCGGCGGGTTTGCGTGTATCTGAACTCATTGCGATGAGAGTACTGGATTTCGATCCACAGGTGGGCATGCTCAGGGTTTTTGGCAAGGGAGCCAAGGAGCGACTTATTCCGATTCATTACACGGCACAGGAGTATTTGAATCAGTATCTCGAATTTACTCGCCCCGCTTTCAAGCCCGTTGAGGATTTTATGTTTCTCAACCGCTCGGGCAAGGGGCTGACTCGTCAGGGCGTATGGAAGTTGATCAAGAAATTTGCTACATTGGCTGAAATAAAGAGGTCCATATCTCCGCACACCTTCAGACATTCTTTTGCCACGCATCTTTTGGAAGGCGGTGCAGACCTGCGGACGGTACAGTTGCTTTTAGGACACGCTGATATCAGTGCCACGGAAATCTATACCCATGTGGAGTCCAGCAGGTTGAAAACCCTGCATCAGAGATACCATCCCCGTTCTTCAATGTGAGCCAGAGACCAGAGTGAAAAATAATGAGTAAAAAACAACCGAAACTATCCGCGCCGACCGTTATCACGGGCCACGCCAATGCGGATTTCGATGCTCTGGCCGCCATGGTCGCTGCCAGCAAACTTTATCCTGACGCTGTACTCATCTTTCCGGGAAGTCAGGAGACCAATCTGCGTAATTTTTTTATTGAAAGCACAACTTATCTTTTTAATTTCAAAGCGTTCAAGGATATTGACCCCAAATCGGTTGAGCTTCTTGTCGTTGTTGATACCCGTCAACGTTCTCGTATTCCACACGTCCGTCCGGTGTTGGATAATCCGAATTTACGAATTCATTTATATGATCATCATCCCGACAGCGATGAGGATTTACCCGCTGAAAAAAGTGTGGTGAAGCTTTGGGGTGCGACCACTTCAATCATTGTGGATGAAATTCGAGAAAGTGGATTGACGTTGAACATGGAGGAGGCCACCCTCCTCGGCCTTGGCATCTATGAAGATACTGGTTCATTTGCCTTCAATACTACCACTCCACATGATTTTGAGGCCGCAGGCTGGCTCAAGCAACAAGGCATGGACATTGAAGCCGTATCCGATCTTTTGTCGCGGGAATTGTCAGCAGCACAGGTTACCTATCTTGGTGAACTGCTTAAGAATGCAAAGACCTATGATATCCATGGAATAGACGTCATTATCACGGAAATTTCCACGGATCGTTTCGTCCCGGATTTCGCTTTGTTGGTCCACAAACTCATGGACATGGAAAAGATCAAGGTCGTTTTTGCTTTAGGCAGGATGGCCGATCGAATCCATGTTGTTTCCCGTTCAAGGAATCCTGACGTCAATGTCGGTCAGATTTGTTCGTCTCTTGGGGGCGGCGGCCATGAAGCAGCGGCTTCAGCCACGGTCAAAGACAAGACATTGGCTGAATTGCGCGATGACCTGTTTGCATTGTTCTACTCTCAGATTAATCCGCAGATCGTAGTGGAAGGACTCATGTCTCGTCCGCCAGTTGTCATTGAGGGCGACAAAACCATGGCTGACGCCGTGGAACTCATGACGCGCTACGGCCTCAAGGATGTACCGGTCGTGTCTGCCGGCACCTCAAAATGCATAGGCATCATGGGCCATAAAACTGCAGACAAAGCCCTTTCTCATCATCTTGGTGATGTGGGACTTAGCGAATACATGACCCGCAAATTCGAGACTGTGGAAGCCAAAACCGACCTGTATCGTGTCATGGAGATTATTCTGAGCAATCGTCAGCGCATGTTGCCGGTTGTTGATGGCGAAGAACTGGTCGGTGTGATTACCCGAACCGACTTGATGAATATGCTGATTGATGAACCAGCCCGTATTCCGGATTCTCTTTTGCCGGACAGGCGCAGGGAGCGTAATATTGGAGCACAGGTCAAGAATCGTTTGCCGCAGAAAATGCTTGATCTGCTTAAATCCGCTGGTGATTTGGGGCATGAGTTGGGCTGGGAAATCTATGCTGTGGGCGGTTTTGTCCGCGATATTCTTCTTGGAAGGCCAAATCTTGATCTTGATTTGGTTGTCGAAGGTGACGGGATAGAATTTGCCAAGAAATTCGCTGAGTTGTCAGGTGGCAGAATCAAGGCGCATTCCAAGTTCAAGACCGCTGTCGTTATCCTTGACGATGGTCAACGGGTTGACGTGGCCACTGCTCGCTTGGAGTATTACGAATACCCCGCCGCCCTGCCCACGGTTGAGTTGTCATCCATTAAAATGGACTTGTACCGTCGTGATTTTACGGTGAATGCCCTTGCTCTGCGAATCAATCCCGGTCGTTTTGGCCAGCTCGTGGATTTTTTCGGAGCTGAACGGGATATCAGAAATCGAACTATTCGAGTCTTGCATTCACTTAGTTTTGTGGAAGATCCAACCCGTATTCTCCGGGCCATTCGTTTTGAACGCCGTTTTGATTTTCAGATCGGTGGTCAGACCATGCGCCTCATCAAAAATGCTTTGAATCTTGAGTTGTTCAGCAAACTTTCTGGCACTCGTGTCATGCATGAATTGCAGTGGATCATGAACGAGGAAGATCCACTTGCCTGCTTTATCAGGATGCAGGAACTCGGAATCATGGGCGCAATTCATCCACTGCTCAAGTTGACCAAGGACAGGGTGCAGATTCTGACTGAACTGGGCAAGGTCCACAATTGGTATAAACTCTTGTATCTGGAGCCGGAAATCACGTCTTGGAAGCTCTACGTCCTTGGGATGACCATGGGGATTAAACGAGACGAGATTGGTCAAGTTACGGCTCGTCTGCATTTTACTCGCAAGGAAGAGCGTGATTTTAAGCAGTTACGTGACATGATTGGTGACGCTCTCATGAAGCTCATGGGGTGGCGCGAAGGGAAATCCAAATTGAGCCGTTTATACACGATTCTGCATCCTATCCCAGTGGAAGGAATCCTTTTCCTTATGGCTCGGAGTAGAAAAGAACATATTCGACGTAATATTTCCCAGTATCTTGCTCGGTTGCGGTATATCGAAATCGATGTTGACGGCAAAGACCTGTTGAAGATGGGCATAGAGCCTGGTCCTTTGTATACCGTTATTTTGGATCGACTTATGCGGGCGAGGATTGATGGTCGTGTGGAGACACGCGAGGAGCAGCTGGAGATGGCGAACCAAATTTTCAAAGAGGATCTGGCAGAGAATGGAGATTCTACTGAAAAGTAATGTGTTTCGCGCTTGCCCTCTTGTGGCAAGCGGTGTAGAAAAATCACAAATTTACGGCTTTTGAAGAATTGTGCCACAATTTATGGCCTTCAGGTTCTAGATGTATAGAGCCTGAAGCAAGGGACAGAGAAAAAATGGAAGTGTTATGGGCGCCTTGGCGTCTAAATTATATCCTCGGCCCCAAGCCGGATGAATGCGTTTTCTGCATTCCTGAAGATTCATCCGAAGATGAAGAGCGGTGTATTCTGGCTAGAGGGCAACACTGCTTTGTCATCATGAACAAATTTCCATATAATAATGGTCATCTCATGGTGACGCCGTATAGGCATGTGAGTAATCTGACGGATTTGACACTTGATGAATCCAATGATTGCATGCTTTGGCTAAGACATTGTACGACTATTTTAGAAAAAGTTTTTAATCCCCAAGGGATAAATATGGGACTCAATCTGGGGGAGGCGGCAGGTGCCGGAATTGCTCAGCATCTGCATTTTCAGATTGTCCCGCGTTGGAATGGAGACGCTTCATTCATGGCCGTTTTCGGGGAAACTACCGTTATCCCGGAACACTTGAATTCAACTTACAGCAAACTTAAACCGCTGTTTGATGAAATAACTGTTTAAGGAGATTCTCATGCGTTTTATTAAAGTCCTGTTTCTGTTGGCTCTTTTTGTATTTTCCATCCTTTTCTTTAGCCAGAATATTGAATCGTTGCAGCAGGAATTAACGCTGATTTTGGATGTTCCTTACATCGCCACACTGCATTCCATTCCGCTGCCATTCAGCGTATTGATTCTGGCTGCTTTTGTTGCCGGTTCCCTGTTGACCATGATTTACTTCATTGTCGACAAGTTCCGTGCATGTTCCAAGCTCAAAGAGTGTCGCACTCGTATGGCTAGTCTTGAACAGGAGCTCAACTCCCTGCGCAATATGCCCATCAGCGAAGACCAACCCTACGCTGAGACCAAGGAAAACGAAGAAGAGAACGCATAAGGATTCATATGGTTTGGCAACTTTTCAATCGCAAGAAGGCATCGACTTTCGACGAGAACGTCAGGGCCGCTCGTGACGCTGGCGGCGGGGTTTCCCTGCCTGTTCAAGACACTCGTGCGGCCATTGAGGAACTCAGCCAGGTCGTCAAGAACGACCCGGAAGCGGTTGAAATTTATCTCGCGCTCGGCAGCTTGTATCGTTCGCAGGGTGAGATTGAACGGGCCATTCAGATCCGAAATAGTCTTATCGTCAGGCCTGGTCTTGATCGTGAGTTCAAGGCCAGGGCCTGGTTTGAATTGGGCCGAGACTTTAGACGCGCCGGTTTTCTTGACCGTGCTGATAAGGCCTTTCTGGAGGCTCGTTCGTTGGGCCAGGACCCTGCTGCTATCCATCAGGAAATGGCGCGTCTGGCCGCTGAGCGTGGTGACTTTGAAAAGGCTGCCGATTCTTACGGTCAGTTGAATCTTCCTTTGCCTCAAGCTCATTACCTTGTCCGTCTTGCTCTTGATCGTTTTTCAGAAGATAATAATTCTCAGGCCCATAGAGCCTTGCGTCATGCCATTCGTGCCTACCCAGGTGCTGTCGAGGCATGGCTGGAGCAAATAGTTCAGGCGTACAAAACCGGTAATGCCGGTAAAGTTGCTGATATTCTTGGTCAAGCGCTTGGTCATGTTGCGCCGGATTTGCGTTTTGTGCTTTTTGAAGGATTGTTCATTGCCGTTAATCGTGCGGAAAAGGCCAAGCAGACTTCTTTTGGCGAAGAAAACGAGTGGTCGCGTGTTTGCAACGATGAAAAATTGATCAATGCGATACTGCCGATCATTGAAAGACAAGATCCGGATGTTCTCCTGCTCTATTACGGTGCCATGTTTCTGCTCCGTATTGAGGATTTGGAGAACGCGCAGGCTTGGCTGGAAAAGTCGTTAATGCTCCAGCCTGATTTCTGGATGGCTCGACTTGAACTTTTCGAGCTGTCTCGTACCGACCAAACTTTGACCCCCTTCTATAAAGAACAGCTTACGTTCTTTATCGATCGAGCTCGCAAAGTGCGCCGCTTTTTTTGTCGTCGCTGCGGTTTGAAGCGGGATCAATTGTTTTTTAACTGCCCCCGTTGCCGAAGCTGGCACTCCATTGCTTTTCGCACGGATATTTCCGAATAAATCCAACATCTCAGGTTTCACGTGGCTAAGAAAAAACTGACGCCCATGCTTGAGCAGTACCTCCGTTTCAAGGAGGAAAATCCAGGCTGCCTTCTTTTCTTTCGTATGGGCGACTTCTATGAGTTGTTCTTCGAAGATGCCGAGATTGTAGCCAGAGCTGTTCAAATTGCTCTGACCAGTCGTAATCCCAATGACGAAAATCCCATCCCCATGTGCGGTATGCCCCACCATTCTGTGGAGCCTTACCTGAGCCAATTGCTCGACAAGGGATACAAGATCGCCATTTGTGATCAAGTGGAAGATCCCAAGGAAGCCAAAGGATTGGTGAAACGGGATGTGACGCGAGTGCTCACGCCGGGAACGGTTGTCGAGGATTCAAATCTTAAGTCCAAGGCCAACAATTATCTAGGCTCCCTCTATTGGGATGACACCAAAGACGCGGGTGGTATTGCCTGGCTCGATTTTTCTACAGGCCAATGGGCCGGGTTACACAGTCGTCGTGAGGTTGAACTCTGGCAGTGGATGATGAAGATCAGTCCCAGTGAGTTGCTTCTCCCTCAGGGAAAAAAAGTACCGCCTCAATATAATGAATTGAGTGCGCAGGTAACCAGCGTTGCACCGGGAGCCTATTTCGATCTGACAGCCTCAAAGAACAGAGTTCTGGAAATGCAGGCTGTTGCAGACCTTGATAGCCTCGGATTGAGCGGGAAAAATGAGTTAACTCGTGCATGCGGCGCACTCCTTACCTATCTTGAGCAGACGCAAAAAGGCGACTTTGGGCATTTGGGCGAATTCAAGCCGTTGAATTTGAGTAAACACCTGCTTCTTGATGAGATAACCGAAAGAAATCTTGAAATATTCAGGCGTCTTGATGGGAAAACCGGACTTGGTACGCTGTGGCATGTGCTTGATCGGACCATGACCCCTATGGGTGGACGTCTGCTGGAAGCCCGTTTGCGTCAGCCGTGGCGACAACTTTCTCCCATTGATAAGTCTCTTGATTGCGTCACTTTTTTCTTTGAACGCGATCAGCTTCGTTCCGATATCCGGCATGCACTGGATTCAGTCTACGATTTGGAGCGTCTTTCCACGCGTATTTTCTTGGGACGCGCAAATCCCAAAGATTTTATCGCGTTGCGCAAGAGTCTCTCAATGCTGCCCGTTCTCCAGGCATGCTTGAAAGAACAGGAACTTGAGGCGGCTCCCGAACTTCGCAAGGTTTTCAGAAAATGGGATGGGATGGATGACCTGACCACCCTGCTTGAATCAGCCCTCGTTGACAGCCCTCCTCCGGTCATCACGGATGGTGGTTTATTTAAGAAAGGATATGATGCCGTTCTGGATGAGTTTATTGAGCTTAACGAGCACGGCGAGGACAAGCTCAGAGAATTGCATGAAAAAGAGCTGTCTGCCAACGATATTCCCAAGCTCAAACTTGGTTTCAACAAGGTTTTTGGTTATTATTTTGAGGTATCCAAAGCGTACAAAGGCCAGGTGCCGGAACATTTTATCCGTCGTCAGACTTTGATCAACAGCGAACGGTACATTACCCCTGAACTCAAGGAGATGGAGGACCGTATCATTTCGGCCTCCGATGAACGTAAAAGTCTTGAGTACAAATTGTTTCAGGATTTACGCGGGCGTCTTGCTAAAGCAAGGGACCGTTTCCTGTTCATGGCCGACATCGTGGCTGCTCTGGACTATTGGCAAGGACTGGCGGAATCAGCCCGTGTCAATGAATGGAATCGCCCTGCTCTTCATGACGGCATGGAGATCGAGATCGAGGCAGGACGTCATCCCGTGGTGGAAGAAGCTATGGGTGCTTCCAACTATATTCCTGGCGATTTGCGTATGGATAAAGACCGGCGCATCCTGCTCATTACCGGCCCGAACATGGCTGGTAAATCCACAGTACTCAGACAGGTGGCCATCCTGACCATCATGGCCCAGATCGGTTCTTTTGTTCCGGCTAAGTCTGCACGTCTCGGGTTGGCGGATCGTGTTTTTTCCCGTGTAGGGGCCTCGGATAATCTGGCGCAAGGCCATTCCACGTTTATGGTGGAAATGACTGAAACAGCCCGAATTCTTCGACAGGCCACCAAGCGGAGTTTGGTTATTCTGGATGAAATCGGACGCGGTACCAGTACCTATGACGGGTTATCACTGGCCTGGGCTGTCGTCGAAGAACTTTCCTCCCGCGCCAGTGGTGGCATTCGTACCCTTTTCGCTACCCATTACCATGAATTGACGAGTCTTGAAGGTAAGATCGAAGGGCTGCGTAATCTCAATATTGCCGTCAAGGAATGGAAAGGCGACATTGTATTTTTACGCCGACTCGTTCCCGGCCCAGCTGACAGGAGTTACGGTATTGAAGTGGCTCGACTGGCCGGAGTGCCGCGCGGCGTTGTGGAACGTGCGCGGGAAATCCTTGCGAAGCTCGAAGAAAAGTCGCAGGATAACCAGTCGAAGGGAGCCGTAGAGCGGGCATCTCAAACGTTGTTGCCTGGATTTGGTGCTCCCCCTATCGAAATTTCTGGAGAACTGGTCGAGCATCCGATCATTACTCAGCTTGTTGATCTCGACGTGGATGGCATGACGCCCATTCAGGCTTTGATGTTGCTCAATCAATGGAAGGACATGATCAAGGAATAGAATCGATGCGTAAACAGATTGTTCATGCCACCTTACTCATTTTCGTATTCGTAGTACTGTCCGGTTGCGCCCTTGGTCGCAAGGAATGGCCAACGTCCGTGAAAAGCGAAGACACGTTCAGCTTGAAACTCATGGACGGTGTCAGACAGGACGGCTGCCTTATGCTGCAAATTGCGGTCACTGGATCCCCCAATCGCCTTTGGCGCGCGAGTGTCCAGTATGAAGCCGTGGGAACTGAAGAGGGGCAAGGGTGCGAAGGATGCCCCTTTGTACCTAGAAACGCAGTTCATTTTACTCGTGACCAGAAAGGTTTTGATCTGACAGGCAACACGCTTCGACTGAGCATATGCGGCCTTGAACCGGGAATAGATTATCGGTTCCGTGTGGCTGGAAAAAGCGAGTTGTCTACCATGGCTATCGAATATACCGATGTTTTTGAGGCTTTACCGTAGCTTTGAAATTTTATTTGATATGAGAAAAGTATTGGATGATACTCAAGAATACAGAGTAGATATTCATCATATCATTATTTAGGAGATCGAATACATATGCATCATTTTGAATACCGTGACGGAGTCCTGTTCGCTGAAGAAGTCAGTGTTACTGCTCTTGCAGAAGAATACGGCACACCGCTTTACATTTATTCTGCCGCCACGCTCAGACGTCATTTCAAGGCCTTTGATTCCGCTTTTGATGGGCTGGATCACCTTACGTGCTATTCAGTCAAAGCCAATTCCAACCTGGCTGTTCTCAAGTTGTTGGCTGCTGAAGGCGCTGGCATGGACATTGTTTCTGGTGGAGAATTGTACCGCGCTCTTAAAGCCGGCGTCGCCCCTGAAAAAATCGTATACTCCGGCGTGGGCAAACGAGATTCTGAAATTCGGGAAGCTCTTGAGGCTGGCATCCTGATGTTCAACGTGGAATCCGTGGCAGAGCTCAAAAGAATCAACGCTGTTGCCGGTGATATGGGAATGACGGCCAAGGTCAGTTTCAGGATCAACCCGGACGTTGACCCGCAGACCCATCCTTATATTTCTACGGGTATGCAGGAAAATAAATTTGGCCTGGATATCGAGAATTCTCTGGCTGCTTATGAGTTGGCTGACGAACTGGAGAATGTAGAGCCTGTGGGCATGGATTGTCATATTGGTTCTCAGCTCACCAAGATTGATCCGTTTCTGGAAGCTTTGGATAAGCTTTTGAATTTCAATGAAAAGTTGAAAGGGCTTGGCATTGATATCAAGTATCTTGACCTTGGTGGCGGACTCGGCATTTCCTATGACGAGGAAGAACCGCCCCACCCCTCTGAATTTGGTAAAGCATTGAGCGCAAAGTTGAAGGGCCTGCCATTGAAGGTCATTTTTGAACCAGGGCGTGTCATTGCGGGCAACGCCGGTATCATGGTGACTCAGGTGGTTTACACCAAGTCCAACCCTACAAAAAATTTCCTGATTGTGGATGGTGCCATGAATGATTTGATTCGGCCCAGCCTGTATGGTTCCTATCACCGCATTGGTGAAGTGGAACTCAACGGTCGTCAACACAAGCCTTTTGATGTGGTTGGTCCTATTTGTGAGTCCGGTGATTTCCTGGCCCGCGATCGCGAGTTGCCGAGTGTGGAACAAGGCGAGCGACTGGTGGTTTATTCTGCCGGAGCCTACGGTTTTACCATGGCCTCGAATTACAACACACGCCCCCGCGCTTGCGAGTTGCTGGTGGACGGCAGTACCGTGACTGTTGCCCGGAAACGGGAATCATATGAAGACCTTATTGCAAACGAACTCTAGTCAAAAGGCCGGGAGTTCGCTCCCGGCCTTTTTATTTTCAGGACATACCATGTCAAGACTCAACTCCTTTTATCTGACGCCTGACCTGTGGCCTTCCAAGGTCGGAGATCTTGTTGCGCTGGACGGTCAGGAAGCGCGCCATATGGGAACGGTCCTCAGAACTGAGCCGGATCAGACGGTTCGACTTTTTGATGGACACGGACATGACGGGCTTTTTTCTGTCCGTGATGTCAAAAAGCGGCGAGCTTTGCTTGAAGCTGTTCAATTGGATGAGCATCCTCAGCCTGTTAATGGAATAACTCTGGCTATTGGTTGGGGGAAATCCAAACGCAGAAATTATCTTTTAGAGAAAACAGTTGAACTCAAGGGACTTGGTGTTGTTTTTTGGCAAGCCACCCGGAGTCAGGGAATCGTTCCGGCCCAGCCTAAAGACACTTGGACAGACAAGAGTATCCAAGCTGCCAAGCAATGCGGGGCTTCTTTTCTTCCTGAATTACAAACTCTTCCCGGTGGTGTTGACTCATTGATTTCCATGGCTGAAGATTATGACAACCGAGTTATAGCATGGGAATCCGACGATATTACCAAGCTTTTATCGCCGTCCATGCTCGCTCATGGGCATACGCTTGTCGTCATAGGACCTGAAGGCGGTTTTGAGGCTCGTGAAGCCCAGAAGCTGGTGAAGGCAAATTTTGTTCCCGTTACTTTTGGAAGTTCCATTTTACGATGGGAAACGGCAGCTACTTATTGTCTCAGTCTGGCCATGTTTGGTACACAGGAATAGTCATGAAGCTTGAAATAGAAGAAACACAACCTCTTGCCGATAGAATCCGCCCAGTTTCATTGGATGAATTTGTCGGGCAAGGGCATATTCGAAATCGGATTGAAGCTTTTTCCAAGTCCAAGCGGATGCCGAGTTTGTTATTGTTTGGCCCTCCCGGATGCGGAAAATCAACACTGGCATTGTTGCTTGCCAAGTTGACCGGCAAGAAATTTCTGCGTGTGAGCGCACCGGAAGCCGGTTTGACCGCCCTTCGTAAGAAGTTGCCGGGAAATGATATTCTTATCCTTGATGAGTTGCACCGTTTCTCCAAGGCTCAACAGGACTTTTTTCTTCCCATATTGGAAACTGGTGAAATTATTCTGCTGGCAACGACCACGGAGAACCCTTCTTTTAGTGTGACCCGGCAATTGTTGTCTCGACTTCATGTTCTCCGACTTCGGCAATTAAGCCGAGAAGAGTTGACCAATGTGAGCACACGGGGCGCAGAAGAACTCGGTGTGGATCTGGAAGAAGAGAGCCACAAGATGCTGGCAGCCATGGCTGGCGGCGATGCCCGTACCCTGCTTAATTTACTTGAATATGCTTCTGAACTGCCCAAAGAAAAACGGTGTCCGGAGTGTTTGCGAGATTCTTTGCCGGAAATTGTTGTCCGTGGCGACAGAGACGGAGATTCGCACTATGAATTGGTATCTGCTCTCATCAAGTCCATTCGTGGCAGTGACCCGGATGCGGCGCTTTATTATCTTGCCTGTCTCATTGAAAGTGGCGAAGATCCTCGATTCATCACTCGTCGTTTGATAATTTCATCATCTGAAGATATCGGATTAGGCGACCCACATGCACTGAGTCATGCCATGGCCTGCCATCAGGCTGTTGAGACCATCGGCATGCCCGAAGGTTTTATTCCCATGTCGCAATTGACTGTATATCTTGCGCTGGCGCCCAAGAGCAACTCCACATACGCCGCCTATCATACTGCTCAGAAGGAAGTTCGGGAGAATGGTCCCAAGCCTGTTCCTCTGCATTTAAGGAACGCGACATCTTCCCTTCAACGGGAATGGGGATATGGACGCGGTTATCTTTATCCGCATAATTTCCCCAAATCATGGGCGGATCAAGACTATCTCCCCAGCGAACTTGCAGGGCGAAAGTTTTATCACCCCAAAGACCAGGGAGAAGAGCCAAAGCTTTTGGCATGGCTGAAGCAGTTTCGCCGAACTCGTTAAATTCTTTAATAAAACGCCCTGTTTAATAAAATGAACAGGGCGTTTCTTCATTTGTTACTTTAAGTTTTTACAATCGGGCTTTATAGAGTTTTTGCCACTCATCCAGGAAAAGAATTGCGGTGTCGAGGTCGGACAATTTACCTTGCTGTTGCCGCACGGCCCAGACAAGATCTTCGAAAGAAACATCTTCGGGAAGTCCCAATTGACCGAGTAAATTGTGGATATCTTTTTCCAATTCTGGCGGATAGTCTGCAGCAAATAACGATGAAGCTGATCGAGGCTTAGGCCATCCCGGAATACGGCTTGCCGTGAATTCCATGAGCGTACACATGCGTTTTGCGTAGGTGTGCTCTCGAAGAACCCGCGTACGGCTTTTGGCTGCATATTCTTTGCGTTCATCGGGATTATTTAGGAAATAGTCTATTTTTTCAATGAATTCCGACATACTTGTAAAGGTCGCCAACTCATCATCCTTGAAAGCGTCCTCCATGAGACTGCGTTTGTCTACCAACTGAAATGCCCCACAAGCCGCCAATTCGAATGTGCGAGGATTGATAAAGTCTCCGCCTGTCACCAGTTTTTCGGTCTGGACGCTGGAATGCAGATTCAGATTAATAGCGGTTGCGTTAAATATTTTGACGCACTCTTCTGATGAGACTCGCGCTCCCTTTAATTGCACTAACGGTTCCAGCACATGGTCCCCTTCCCACTCTGTCCCCCAGATTTTGAAATCGAATTTGACCAACTCTCTGAAGGCGACCCTACGATTTGGATACCCTGCGCCCATGAATGAGATGTCGGAGCCAAATTTTCGCTGTTCGACCGACGAAAGGTCAGTCGGTTTGTGGAAATCGGGTTGGGCGGCAAGCGGCAGATAAAGCACATTGGGTTGGCCCACTGCTGCAATATCTTCAAAACATTGTCCTTTCTGGATGACTGCGAAAATATCATAGAGAGGCGCAAACGCTTTCCAATAGGTGAAAAGTCGATAATCCTCTACAAACCACATGGCCGTAACAACGCCATCTCGACGGAGCCGTTTGAGCGCCTGCCGGTTGAGCGGAGCTTGAGCCATGGACAAAACCATATCAGGTTCAAATGTTTCGACCTTGGCCAACACGGATTGGCTGACCACATTCAGAAATGAATTCTGTAAATAATCCAACCTGTCAGTGGTCACTTTGAGATTGTTTAATGAATCATACGCAGGATAAAAATCTGGTGCTTCGAACACTTCAACCAGATGTCCTTTTTCCTTGAGGGCTGATGCCACATACCGACCGATGGGAAGAGAGCCGCCGTACAAAGGCAAAATGACAAGTATGCGTAATTTATCCATTGATTTATCCATGAGTCTCAAGAGGTTGTACTTTGGTCATCCAGTCTTTTTCCCGGTAAAATTCTTGAGCAAATACGTGCTCGTTTTCAAAACACTCTTCCCCACTACCAGAGAGATACTGATGAATGAAATTTCTGAAAACGGTTCTTTGTCCG
>Ga0070729_10004812_pt1 | contig 14394 bp, 18 predicted proteins | sample tdDd472_FD_66725 | JGI IMG/M metagenome (GOLD analysis project Ga0070729, IMG submission 66725) | Marine sediment microbial communities from the Atlantic coast under amendment with organic carbon and nitrate - tdDd47.2 | ecosystem: Environmental > Aquatic > Marine > Coastal > Sediment | place...
ACTTTCTATTTTATTTACTTTTCTATTTTATTTCCTTTCTATTTTATTTCTGACTTTCTATTTTATTTCCTTTCTATTTTATTTACTTTTCTATTTTATTTCTGACTTTCTATTTTATTTATTTTTCTATTTTATTTTATAAATTTATGGCATACCATACAGAATAGCAAACTCTTTTACTTTTTCTTTTAGGGCTAGTAGATCATTATTTTGTTCCATAGCAGGCAGGAAATTTTTTAGCAATTTTCCGGTATCTGTTTGTATACCGATAGCTATTTTGACAGCATCATTAAAAAAGTGCGCAATTTTTATAAATTCATCTTCTTTCATACCTCTTGACGTTAAAGCAGCAGTACCTAACCGGATACCATTTGGATTAAATGCTTTTTGATCTCCTTTAACTGTATTTTTATTAACAGTTATATTGACCATCTCCAACACTTTTTCTATCTTACCACCATTTATATTGTGTGGTTTTAGATCTATAAGTAAAAGATGGTTATCTGTGCCACCAGTTTGTATTTTATATCCTAATTTTTGTAATTCTGCGGCCAAAATTTTTGCATTAATTTTAACTTGTTTGATATATTCCTTAAAATTGGGAGTTGATGCTTGATATAGACAAGTTGCTATAGCTGCTATATTATTTTCATGAGGACCTCCTTGAACACTAGGGAAGCAGGAAAAGTTAACTTGATTTTCGTACTTTTTTTTATAAAAAACCATTCCAGCACGAGGTCCTCTTAGAGTCTTGTGTGTAGTTGTTGTGACTATATCACAATAATCAAAAGGATTATTATGTTCTCCTGTGGCAACCAATCCACTTATATGGGCCATATCGCACACAAGATATGCATTTACACTATCTGCTACTTTTCTGAATTTTTCATAATCAAGGTCCCTAGGATAGGCACTTGCACCACATATAATTAGATTAGGTTCAAATTCTACCGCATCAGATTCTAGTTTATCATAATCAATAAATCCATTATTATCTGTATAGTATGGTTTTGATGCAAAATATTTTGATGTTGCGCTAATATTTTTTCCATTATCAAGTTTATATCCATGAGTAAGATGGCCACCATCTGGTAAATTTAATCCCATAATTTTATCATTAGGTTCAAGTAATGCATTATATGCTATCCAATTAGCGATAGACCCAGAATACGGTTGCACATTCACACCCCATTCATTAGGAGATAATTTATACAGAGATAATGCTCTATCCTTACATAATTGTTCTATCTGATCTATGTATTCATTTCCACCATAATACCGCTTACCAACCTCTCCTTCACTATATTTATTTGTTAGACAAGATCCTAATGCTTCCATAACTGGTTTCGTGGTGAAATTTTCACTTGCTATCAATTCCAAATGTTCATATTGCCTTATCTGCTCCTTTTCAATTAAATTATATAGTTTTGGATCTGTGTTTTTTAACATTATAGTATGTAATTATTATAAATTTTTATATGTCAATAAATTAATTATTTCCTGCACTGTACATAATTGAATATAATTTTTTAGGATCTATACTAATATTTATGCACACAAAATTCATTATATTTTGCCTAACAACTTCTAAACATATCTCTTCTGTCTGCTCTTTTACATATCGCAGTGCATGTCCATTTTGTCTAACAGCTTCTAAACAAATCTCTTCTGTCTGTTCTTTTACATATTGAAGTGTAAATCCATCTTGTCTAACAGCTTCTAAACAGAACTCTTTTGTTTGCTCTTTTACAAAATAAAGTGCATGTCTATCTCTAACAGCTTCTAAACAAATTTCTTCTGTCTGCTCTTTTACATATCGCAGTGCTTGTCCATCTCGCCTAACAGCCTCTAAACAGATCTCTTCTGTTTGATTTTCTACATATTGAAGCATATATCCATTTTGTCTAACAGCTTCCAAACAAATCTCTTCTGTTTGATTTTCTACATACTTGAGTGCATGTTCATTTTGTCTCACAGCTTCTAAACAAATCTCTTCTGTTTGCTCTTTTACATATTTAATACAAGGCATGCTTCTATATCTAAGTATATCCATACACTTTTTTTTCATATACATTAAAAGGTTACCTACATGATAACTTTTATTTATTCTGGCCATATAGGCTATAAAAAGGTCTTTTATCATAGAAAGTTTGATTATTTCACCTAATGTGAGGTTACCTATATAATTTTGATTCTTATTAAAATCTTCTATACTTATAGTATTGATATATGACACTAATTTGGAATAATCTGGATTGTCAGTCACATACTCAACCATAAATAATAATACATAATCTGGTTCTACGAATACTTTGCTCATGTGGTGTGATAATATAGTATACTAGCCAAATATATGTATATATACCATAATATTATCAATTTTTAATAGATAAAAAAATTGAAAATAGAAGTTTATTATATGCCCATTAAGTGACACACTATTAAACAAAAAAATGAATAAAATAGCTAGTCCAAGAAGGAATAATTCAAACGGCAATAATGATTGTGTAGAAACCAATAAACTTGATATAATTCTATGTATCAAATACTTGGTAGAAAAATACGGAGGAAACGTAGTCAAAATTGATGCAGAATATAATGGGCCAAAAAATAGAACAGAATTGTTGTTTTATGTAATATATATTTATTACATTGGAAAAATAAGATGTAGTAGGTCAGGAGAAATTAGAATGTATATTAACAAGAAAAAGTCAAGATACACTGATAAATGGGGATATAAAATCAACCCTACTTTTGGAAGTGAATTTAAAGAAAATGTCAAAATATATGTAAATATCTTTTCAGAAATTTTTGGAAATACAACTATTTTATTCAATGAAAAAAATATGAAAAAATATTTTAACGCATCCAAAAAAGCAATCACAACTCTTCACCCTATAATTAGAAAAAAGAGTGACGAAAAAATAGAAATTGGAGATGTTAAAAGTTCTAGAGTCCCAATTTCAAAAATATTTACAATGTAATGAAATAAAATTGAAAATTTTTCTTTATACATATTTTTTTGATATATATGACATAATTACATACATATTATGGATCAAAGAATAAAACAATATTTGAGTATGAAAACAGAAGGTATAAAATTGATATGTATCAACCAAAAGAACAATATATGGTTTATAAGAAGAAATAATACATGGGAAAGTACATATGTTTTCCATAATCAGCCAGATGGATTTTATGAGACAGATGAATATATAACACATTTAGATAAGGATGGAAAGGAAAAATATAATATATTATACATACCAAATTTTGCTGATTATATAGATATAAATACAAAAAATAATAATACTAGAACAAATATGAAAGATATTATTATGAGATAGATTTTTTTATTTTATTTTTGATAGTTTTGTAATTAAGAGAATTGAATCTTAGCAGTGTTATATTATTGTCAATACAATAATTTGTTTTTATTTTGTCTTTTTTGACTCTATCCAAAAATGCATCATTACCACCAAAATATTCAATAGGTTCAAAATGTTGTAATCCATCAAATTCTATGGCAATTTTCATGCCTCTAATAGTAAAATAAAAGTCATATCTTAAAAAAGATTTGTCTTTTAGATCAGGAAATGTTTTTTCTCTTGTGTACTCTATACATAATTCATCTAAAATTCTAGCCACTAGAGCTTCTCCTTTTGACATATTTGATGCTTTTAGGATATCCAATCCATCATCTACTGGTTCGATAATATATATACCTCTACTTTTTCGGGTTAAAAGACCTAATTTTATTAGATCCTGTATAGTTCTTGATAATGTCTGCTCAGGTGTTTTTCCTTTGCACTCCACAGTTTCTGTTATAGAAGACAACATATGGATTAACTCTTTCCTAGTAATAGTATGATTAGATGCTATATTTAGTATAGTCTCATATACTGTAACAGACCATTTACACATAGTTAGATAATTAACATCATAAAATAAAATGGCTATTATTATATCACATAATTTCAATTTTTTTTGAATTAATGAACAATAAATTAATGATTTATTATTTTGATGCAATATATGCAATTCCAGCACACATTGTTGCAAAAACATAGATACCACCACAAACAATTATATTATTTGTTTTTGATTTGAGAGAAATAATTTCTCTGTTTCTTTCTGCTGCCTCTTGTCTGTATTTACTTCTGAATTCATCAAGAACTTTATCGCTATTATATTTTATACGGTCAAGATGCGTGTTCATTACTTGATCATTATCAGATATATTATTTATTATCCTTGTAGCGTTGGATTTAATATCATCATGTATCTGTTCTATGACACCACCAAATTTTGAATTTTTGTCCATAAAAATGTCGGCTATTTTTTGATTAAATTTTGAGTCAAATCTTTTTGAGAAAGATTTATCTATTTCCTTTCTGATCATATGAGGAACTGTATTATTAATCTTTTTTGATATTATGGTGGAAATATCTTCACTGAACATTATGTTTAGCATATCTCTATTGAAAAACTCGGATCTGACGATATATCTAATTCTTTCATCTGACATCATTTTGGTATACTTATTATCATTTTATAGACATCTAAGAGTTATGACTGCAATTTTTTTGTGTATATTATGATAAAAATTGAAATTTATACATAAAAGTAAATTATATGTAGTATAATTATTATATAGACATGTCACGCGAATCAATTAATGTTAGAGGAGGTAAAATTAACATAGTAGATGGATCATTTACACCGATTAGTTCACCAGACTATGTACCAAAGATTGATATCAAATGGTTAGGAATTGATCATAATACAGAATACATAAATGATTACATATTGGACATTATGTCAGGAGATTATAGAGCTACTAATTTCTTACAAAAATTGGTAGGGTATTCTTTTATTAAGCAACAAAGTGTAACATTTTACGGTAATGGTCATGACGGGAAAAAATTGTTTGCATCATTGCTTGATATATTAATAGGTGATTATATTGATGAATTGGATGTGAAAATAATTAATAAAAGGCCACCAATAGATAATAGTATTATAGTGCCATTTACAAGAAGATATATTAATAAAGAAAGAGAAGTATTTATGGAACATAATGACAAAATAAAAAATCCGTATATATTTGATGAATTATTGGATCATATGGAAGAGTTATTGGTATGGTTTGTGAATGGTTGTATTAGATTTAACAGGGAAAATATTAATGATATCCCTCAAAATTTTGTGAATAACATATACAATCAACAGACAAAAATTGATATAACAGATGAATATATTTGTGATAAAATATATCATACAGATAATGAAAGATTGATAGTTCCAGAATCAGTATTTAAGAACAGGTTATCTAATGATACTGGCAGATTATTTCAAGATTTTGATTGGGAGAATACCCTATTAGGTGGTGAATATATATTAGGATGTTTAGAAAAGGTTGCATTATATGGAGAATTTGTGAATACACCGATTGATATTTATGTATATAATTCTGATTTTAGAGTATTATTTCAAAAATTTTATGATGTTTTATTTTTTTTAAAAATAAAACTTTCGGATGCATCATTTAGTGTTGTAGAGGATACTTTATATGTTACAGTAAAGAGTAAATTATTACACAGAGACATTAATATTATAGGATTAATGTATGATAATGCAGAAGACCTCCTATATAATATGTCATCTACTTGTTATCAAGTAGGGTATAATGGCGAAAGTATTATATATACAGATTATTTTGTGGATACTATGACATCTCGAGTAAATGTATTGATGACTGAATGTCCTGATATATTAGAAGTAGCGCGAATTACAAAGTTAGGATTTGCAACTAGAAAATCTGATAGAAATGTAAATATTGGCAAATTATATGCTTTTGATATTGAAAATGATAGATGTGCATCTGCACATCATAGTAAATATACAAAAGTGGTTAAAAGATATGTGATACGTGAAAGGATTAATAAAGTACGTATTTCTACATCATCTACAACATATAATCTTATGGATTTAAATAATATAATATTGAATACATCTGATGTAATTGAAGGAAAGTATGTTATGGGAAAAATAGACAGATATGCAGATAATATTAAATTATATGATAATTTTTATGATATAGTGGAATATATTACATTTTTTGCGAATATTAACAGAGATGGTCTTACTTTAAGAAGATAATTAATTTTTTTATTGATATATCAGTAACATAGATATTTATTGATATATAGTATATATGGATATTATTGAGATAAGTTACATATCAGATTACAACACTCCATTGCCACCGGGTGTTGCAAAGATATTAACAAATGTATATGGTAATTGTGTTATTAAATCGTTAAAAATTGATATAATTAACAACAAGTATGATAAATTGAAAGGATATTATGGAAAAATGGAAGATATAAAATATTACATTAATAAATTATATGGTTATTCGGGTATTATTGTGAAAGGTGATAAGTTAATAAAAAATAATACGATCATAGGGATCATAATTTATGATCTTTATGAGTTAACAGTTTTGAATGATGTATAATAATTCATCATTCTGAATTAATATTCCATCCCATCATGTAGAGTGGTTTCCATATCTTTTACACAATCTTTCAATGATTTTTTATATTTTGATAGTGTGTTGTATAAATTATCGTTACTTACAGAAAGTATTTCGGTAGCCAATATAGCTGAATTTATACTCCCATTAATTGCAACAGTAGCCACAGGAACACCTTTTGGCATTTGTACGATTGAATGTAGAGAATCAACTCCAGACAATATTGATGTTTTGATAGGTACACCGATTATAGGTATTGATGTAAGAGATGCACACATACCGGGAAGATGTGCGGCACCTCCTGCACCTGCTATAATAACTCTAATTCCTCTGTCATATGCTGTAGTGGCATATTTATATAATTTATCTGGTGTTCTATGAGCTGATACTATATGTTTTTCATATATGACACCAAATTTATCTAAATATTCGCAACAATCCTTCATTATAGGCCAATCGCTAATTGACCCCATAATAACTCCCACGATAGGTTTTTCATTATTTGAAATGGTAGGTATGATTTTTATTTTATTAATAATTGTGTCTTTTATTTTGATAAGATCTTTGGAATTACATTTAATATCGCTGGTTATGGTTACGTGTCCTAATTTTCTGCCGGGTCTGGTAATATTTTTGCCATATATGTGTATATGGCAATTATTGGTATTTGATATAGCACTAGTATCAATATTATATTTGCCAGTATAATTATCGGGACCTAATATATTTACCATTATTGATGATTTATTTATATCAGGACTCCTTAAGGGTTGTCCTAATAATATCCGATTAAGTTGTTGAAACTGGCTTGTCACAGAGCATTCAATAGTATGATGTCCAGTATTGTGTGGCCTTGGTGATACTTCATTGACATATATTTCATTATTTTCATCTAGGAATAATTCTACTGCAAATAATCCGGGGCTATTAAAAGCCAGTGCAGTTTTGACAGCTATCTGTTTTGCTTCATTTGAAATATTATTATCTAATTCGACTGGACATATTTGATAATCGAGAACATTATCTTCATTAAAGACTGTTTCTACGATAGGGTATACAACGTAGTCATTATTAGTATCTATTGCGACTATAATTGATAATTCTTTTTTGCACTTGATATAATCTTCCATTACATAACTTGGTGAGTTTAATTTCTTAATGATATCACATAGATTAGAAGAATCTACTATATGCACACCTTTCCCATCATAACCACCTACACAAGATTTAATAACGGTTTTATCTCTTGTACTGATAATAGATAAACAATCTGATATATTGTCTACAATAGTAAAGGGAGATGTTGGGATATTATTCGCTCTAAAAAACTGTTTTTGTTTTCCTTTATCCTTTATTATACTTAATATAGATGGATATGGTATAATTGTTTTTCCTTTATTATGTAATTCTTCTAAAATATTTACATTAATATCTTCTATTTCATATGTTATAACATCTGATTTGTCAGCTAATTCCTTTATTAATTCACTATCATGAAGGTTTCCTCTTATTACATAATCAGCAATATCATTGCATAATGAATTAGAATTATCTGACTCGAGGACATTAAATGCATCATATAGCCATCTATCATTACTTTCTATTAACATTTTAGCCAATTGTCCACCTCCTATTATTCCTATAGATTTATTCATATTGTATGAATAAATTAATTGTTAATTATTTATGTTTATTTTATGGCAAGTAACACCAAAAAAAATTGATAGTCAAACTCTAACAATGTTAATAGTTTAGTGTTATAAGCATCACACCAAGAATGTCAAAGGTATTTTATGATAAGTCAATTATTGACCAAATTTTTGAGGAATTTAGAAAAGACACACATAACCATGACATAGACAAATTAACAAAATTAGTTGCAATACTACCAGAAGAAGATGTTAATAAACAGAATAGCAAAGGTTGGACAGTACTAATATATACATCTTATTATAGTTATGTTGAAATAGTTAAATTATTACTAAAAAAAGAAGGTATTGATATTAACATACATAATAATTATGGCTATACAGCACTAATACGTGCATCAATGAATAATAATATTGAAATAGTAAAATTATTATTAGAAAAAGAAGGTATAAATGTTAATATGAAAAATTGTTATGGTGAGACAGCACTAATACATGCATCTAATTATGGTTATATTGAAATAGTTAAATTATTATTGGAAAAAGAAGATATTGATATCAATATACGTGATATTGATTATTGGACAGCATTAATGCACGCATCCTATCAGGGATATACCGAAATAGTGGAATTACTAAAAAATCACAAATCCAATTAATTTATACATAATCAAAGAATCCACACGCCTACCTAAAATTATACATTTCGAATGCAAATAAAAAAATGAAAAATTAGGTATAACAAACATCAATTATAATAATTTCTACACCCTTAAAATATCCCATCATGTACTAAATACTTTAAGAAGTCATTATTTCTTCCAAAACCAAATCGACCAAAGCCGATCTACAGTTCCAATTTGTGGGAAAAGAATCTGTATAATAGTGCAGTATATAGGTCCCTTGCTACGCTTTATCAAATATATAGTCCATTATATACATGCCTCACATATTTCACATTAGATTGGTAATTCTACCATATTGCAGAAAAATTGATAGTTAAACTCTAACGGTACTAATAATTTAGTATTAGTATAATCCCAGAAGATGTCAAAGGTATTTTATGATAAACCGATTATTAACCAAATTTTTGAGGAATTTAGAAAGGAAAAAGATGATTGTGACATAGAAAAATTAGCAATATTAGTTGCAATACTACCAGAAGAAGATGTTAATGTACAAGATTATTATGGTTGGACAGTGTTAATATATGCATCTAGATACGGTTATACTGAAATAGTTAAATTATTATTGGAAAAAGAAGGTATTGATGTGAATGTACAGGATAATGAAGGGTGGACAGCGCTAAATTATGTACCAATTGATAGTTATACAGGAATAGTTAAATTATTGAAAGATTATAAAAAAAAATTGATTTATAATTAGTAAATTGATAGTTTAATTTTAACGATACTAACAGTTTAGTGTTGTTATACCAAGAGATGTCAAAGGTATTTTATGATAAGCCGATTATAGACCAAATTTTTGAGGAATTTAGAAAGAAAAAAGATGATCACGACATAGAAAAAATAACAAATTTAGTTGAAAGATTACCACCAGAAGATGTTAATATACAAGATGATAATGGTTATAATATATTAATGTATACCTCTCGCGTAGGATACACCAAAATAGTTAAACTACTGTTAGATAAACGTAATATTGATATTAATATGCAGAATATTATTGGTTATACAGCATTAATATTTGCATCTTGTTATGGATATACCAAAATAGTTAAATTATTATTGGAAATTGAAGGTATTGATATTGATATACAAAGTGAATATGGCAATACAGCTATAACATATGCATTATTCAGTAATTATAATGAAATAGCCAAGTTGTTAGAAGGCCATAAATTTAATTAATTTATAATAAAAAATTGATAGTTTAACTTTAACAATACTAATAATTTAGTATTATTAGTATTACAGCAAAAGATGTCAAAGGTATTTTATGATAAACCGATTATTGACCAAATTCTTGAAGAATTTAATAAATATGGCCATGATGTCACAAAATTAATAAAATTAGTTGAAAGATTACCACAAGAAGATGTTAATAAAAAGGATAAAAATGGTTGGACTGTATTAATATGTGTATCATTTTTTGGCCATACTGAAATAGTTAAATTACTTCTAGGAAAAGAAGGTATTGATGTTAATTTACAAAATAAATATGGGAAAACAGCATTATTATATGCATCCCATTACGGTTATGTTGAAATAGTAAAATTATTATTGGAAAAGGATAAAATTGATGTTAACATACAAGATTTTGATGGAAAAACAGCACTAAATTATGCAGCTACTCTGTATGAGTATCCTGAAATTGTAAAATTATTAGAAGACCATAAACAAACCTCCTAATTTCTTTACAACACATAAAAAAAATTGATAATTAAACTCTAATTATACTACTAATTTAGTATAACTATTAGTATAATCTCAGAAGATGTCAAAGGTATTTTATGATAAGCCAATTATTGACCAAATTTTTGAGGAATTTAGTTATTTCCTAGGTGACCATGACATTAATAAATTAATAAAATTAGTTGAAAAATTACCACCAGAAGATGTTAATAAACAAGATAATGTTTTTTGTACCGTGTTGATGCATGCATCTTGGCTTGGTCATACTAAAATAGTTAAATTATTATTGGAAAAGGAAGGTATTGATGTTAATATGCAAGATAATATTGGCCGTACAGCATTAAAATATGCATCTGATTATGGTCACAATGAAATAGTGGAATTATTGAAAAATCACAAACAAATCTCCTAATTAATTTATACATAATCAAAGAATCCACACACATTCCTGAAGGTATACTTTTCGAATGCAAATAATAAAAAATGAAAAATCAGGTACAACAAACATCAATTATAATAATTTCTACACCCATCAAGTTGTACATTCTATACAAAACATTTTATAAAGCCATTATTTCTTCCAAAACCAGATCGCCCAAACCGATTTACAGTTCCAATTTGTGTGAAAAGAATCTGTATAATAGTACAGTATATAGGTCCCTTTGCTACGCTTTATCAAATATATGGTCTATTATATCCATGCCTCACATATTTTACATTAGATTGGTAATACTACTATATTGCAGAAAAATTGATAGTTAAACTTTAATGATACTAATAATTTAGTGTTATTATTAGTATAATCCCAGAAGATGTCGAAAGTATTTTACGATAAGCCAATTATTGACCAAATTCTTGAAGAATTTTATAAGGAAAAAGATGATCGTGACATAGAAAAATTATCAAATTTAGTTGAAAGATTACCACCAGAACATGTGAATACAAAAAATAAATATGGTTGGACAGCATTAATGTTTGCATCAGATAATGGTCATACCGAAATAGTTAAATTATTATTAGAAAAAGGGGGTGTTGATGTTAATATACAAAGTACTTTTGGTAATACAGCGCTAATATATGCATCAAGTGATGGCTATACCGAAATAGTTAAATTATTATTGGAAAAAGATATTGATGTTAATACACAAGATAGGGAAGGATGGATAGCATTAATGCATGCATCTACTTCTGGTTATACTGAAATAGTTAAATTATTATTAGAAAAAGAAGGCATTGATATTAATATCCAAAATAATGGAGGATGGACAGCACTAATGCATGCATATAATAATAACCATACCGAAATAATTAAATTATTGGAAAACCATGAACCTAATTAATTTATAACACAGAAAAAATTGATAGTTAAACTCTAATTATACTAATAATTTATTATTAGTATAATATCAGATGTCAAAGGTATTTTACGATAAGCCAATTATTGAACAAATTTTTGATGAATTTAGTTATTTTCCAGATGACCATGACATTAATAAATTAACAAAATTAGTTGCAATACTACCAGAAGAAGATGTTAATATATATAATTATTTCGGCCAAACAGCACTAACATATGCATCTAAATTTGGTTATACTAAAATAGTTAAATTATTATTAGAAAAAGAAGGTATTGATGTTAATATACAAAACAATTTAGGCATAACAGCATTATTGTATGCATCTCTGCTTGGTTATACTGAAATAGTTAAATTATTATTGGGAAAGGAAGATATTGATGTAAACATCCGACTCATTTACGGTCCAACAGCACAAAAAATTGCATATGTAAATGGTAATACTGAAATAGTAGAATTATTGAAAAACCATAAACAAACCTCCTAGTTTCTTTATAACACAGAAAAAATTGATAGATAAATTCTAACAACACTAATAATTTAGTGTTATTATTAGTACCATATTAAGGGATGTCAAAGGTATTTTATGATAAACCAATTATTGACCAAATTTTTGAGGAAATTAACAAGAATAGCGGTAAGCATGACATAGAAAAAATAACGAAATTAGTTGAAAGATTGCCGGCAGAAGATGTTAACACACAATATGGTATAAATGGAACCATATTAATAGAAGCATCTTTATATGGTTATATTAAAATAGTAAAATTATTGTTAGAAAAAGGGGGTATTGATGTTAATATACAAGATTGGTTAGACAGTACAGCACTAATTAATGCATCAATAAACGATCATATTGAAATAGTTAAATTATTATTGGAAAAGGAAAATATTGATATTAATATACAAAATTTATATGGAAGAACAGCGCTAAATTATGCTGTTCAGTATGATTATCCTGAAATAGTAAAATTATTGGAAGACCATAAACAAACCTCCTAGTTTCTTTATAACACAGAAAAAATTGATAGTTTAATTCTAACAATGCTAATAATTTAGTGTTATTATACCAGAAGATGTCAAAGGTATTCTATGATAAGCCAATTATTGACCAAATTCTTGGGGAAGTTAGAAAAGGAAAAGATAAGCATGATATAGAAAAATTAACAAAATTAGTAACAATATTACCACCAGAATATGTTAATATACAGGATAATGATAGTTGGACAGCACTTATATATGCATCTTATTATAACTATTTTGAAATAGTTAGATTATTATTAGAAAAAGAAGGTATTAATGTTAATATACGAGATATAGGTTGCTCCACAGCACTAAAATATGCCTCTCACAGAGGTAATACTAAAATAGTTAAAATATTATTGGAAAAGGAAGATATTGATGTAAATATACGAGATTATAATGGTTGTACAGCGTTAATATATGCATCCAAAAAAGGCTATACTGAAATAGGTAGATTATTATTAGAAAAAGAAGGTATTGATGTAAATATACGAGATTATGATGGAAATACAGCGTTAATACATGCATCTAACAACAACAAAATTGAAATAGTAAAATCATTGTTAGAAAAAGAAGGTATTGATATTAAAATACGAACTCATTTTGGTAGTACAGCATTAATGATTGCATCAAATAGTAATCATATCGAAATAATTAATTTATTGGAAAACCATAAATCCGATTAATTCATGTATATGAAGGTATACCTTTCGGATGCAAACAATTAAAAATGCAAAATAAGGCACAACAAACAACAATTATAAAACTTTCTAGGCCTTAAAATACCCCATCATGTACTAAATTGCTTTTAGGAGCCATTATTTCTTCCAAAACCAGATCGCCCAAACCGATCTACAGTTATAATTTGTGGGAAAAGAATCTGTATAATAGTGCAGTATATAGGTCCCTTGCTACGCATAATATCATATATCTGGTCCATTATATACATACCTCACATTTTTCACATTAGATTGGTAATACTACCATATTGCAGAAAAATTGATAGATAAATTCTAACAACACTAATAATTTAGTGTTATTATTAGTATTCTATTGAGGGATGTCAAAGGTATTTTATGATAGGCCAATTATTGACCAAATCTTTGAGGAATTTAGAAAGGCAGAAGATGATCATGACATAGAAAAATTAACAAACTTAGTTGAAAGATTACCACTAGAAGATGTTAATCAACAAGATAATAATAGTTGGACAGTGTTAATATATGCATCTAGATACGGTTATATTAAAATAGTAAAATTATTGTTAGAAAAGGAAGGTATTAATATTAATATACAAGATGGTGATGGTTGGACAGTATTAATACATGTATCTCGGTATAATTATGCCGAAATAGTTAAATTATTATTAGAAAAGGAAGGTATTAATATTAACATACAGGATAATTGTGATCGGACAGCATTAATATATGCATCTTGGTGTGGCCAAA
>Ga0070729_10004814_pt1 | contig 14391 bp, 12 predicted proteins | sample tdDd472_FD_66725 | JGI IMG/M metagenome (GOLD analysis project Ga0070729, IMG submission 66725) | Marine sediment microbial communities from the Atlantic coast under amendment with organic carbon and nitrate - tdDd47.2 | ecosystem: Environmental > Aquatic > Marine > Coastal > Sediment | place...
GCAAGATGTGGCGGACGACTATCAATATGTCGTGGCATTTCTGTTGCGTCGTTTTCGGGTAGGTTTCCATCCATAGCAAATTGCGTTTGTAATTCGACATTTAAACCGAGCGATCCCTGAGCCGATTGAATCGAGGTCAGATGCAAATATCCCCAATCGATGCGGAGATCATCTCCCGCTTTTTGCAACATCGACTGTTCCTGTGATCCCATCCATAGCACATCGCGTTCACCCAGATGATGCCGACCCCAGACCACCTTTTGAGCAGCATTATCAACAACCCAATGTCCCGTCGCATCAAAATACAGCGAGACCTCAAGATCTTGTTCATCGACAGATTTGACAGACATTTCCACAGTAGTCACTGGGCGCGACATCCACTCAATTTTATGAGGTAAGGCAGCCGTCATAAACCTGAGGTGAAGTTCAATCCCATCGGCTTCAAACCGATAAATTGTGTAGGTTGGAGCAACCTGTAGCCCTGTTTGTGGCATGATAGGAATATCGATTGACACAAAACGTGTACCCCCACCCATAAACCGATACGGCTGTCCATCAATGCGGATCAAACCTGTCATCAGATGGGCTGCACCTGTCCAATGCTTTGTATCTTCATCCGTCAGATTATCCGCCATCGACCACACATTCATATACGGGTCGTTGACAACTAGTGGCACTGCTGGTGGACGATTGGGAGTTGCAGTAACCATAATTTAATCAGCCTTATCTGCAAGTTCGATTGCCGCTGGGCGAATCTGTGCGTTACGAATACGCTCTAGATCGAATTTTTCGCCACGATCATATTTGTAGATGCCGTTTTGCTCCTGATAAATGTCGGTCAGTTGCGTATAGCAATAGCCGAACATATTGACATCATCTAGGAGAATCGCACACAATCTTTCAAAGCGATCATAGAATTCATCGAGTGATGTTGGACGATCTCCATATCCCCAAGAATCTTCGCCTTCTTTAACATCAGGATTCCACCAAATGCCACCAAATTCACTAACGAAGTAGGGCTGTCCACGATAGGGAACTGACCAAGCTGTATTTTTAATAAAACGTGCCGATAACCATGCTTCATTAGCACTGTTGAGATAAGGCTTGCCTTCAGCCAATCCAGCGTGTCGTTCAGCAAAGGTATCAGGGTCTTGGGTATAATCATGGCTATCGTAGACATCGGCATCAATCACTCGATGGGAATAACCTGATGTATCCAGTACGGGACGTGTGCCATCCATCACTTTGGTTGCTAGATACATACCACGTGTCACATCATCAAGCATAGTAATATTATCAGTCATCATCTGCCATGTTTCATTAAGCGGACACCAACCGACGATGCTTGGATGCGAATAATCACGTTCAACACATTCGAGCCATTGTGTGATGTAATCAGGTCCGGGGGTTTGATGCTCTCCTGTTAAGGGTCCATTGTGACTACAGCCCCAATCTCCAAATTCACCCCAGACGATGTATCCCATACGGTCGGCATGATAAAGAAAGCGTTCTTCAAAGACTTTTTGATGGAGTCGCGCGCCATTAAATCCTGCATCCATACTTAATTGAATATCGTCGATCAGTGCCTCATCACTTGGGGCAGTCATCAAACCGTCAGGATAATATCCCTGATCGAGCACAAGACGCTGGAACACAACTTTGTTATTAATTTTAATTGCCTTGCCGTCAATCGACACGCTGCGTAAGCCTGCATAGCTGGTGGCTTGATCGACAATATTGCCGTCACCATCAACCAATGCAATCTCAACATCATATAGATGAGGGTCTTCTATTGACCACAGTCGTTTACGGTCATCAGGAATCAGTAAGTCAAGACGCGGGGCTAAATCATATTCTGCCGAACATTCAGCCGTGACAACCACACCGTCAGCATCCGATAAGGTCGCCCGTAAACGAAGACCTTTGGCATTATTGTCAATCGGTTGTTCCAGGCGTATCATTTGATTAGCAACATCAGGTGTTAGACGGGGTCTGCGTAGCGCAATATCAGGGACAGGCTCCATCCAGACTGTTTGCCAAATCCCTGTGGTACGCACATAAATTGCGCCACTTGCGCCATAAGTACGCGCTTGCTTTCCACGTGGTTGCGGTGTTTTGCCATAATCTCTCGCGCGGATAACAATCGTAACGTCCTCTCCTGCCTCAGCAACACCCTTCAAATCACAGCTAAATGGTGAAAATCCGCCCCGATGTCTGCCAACTTCTGTTCCATTGACCCATACGGTTGTGCCATAATCTACAGCTTGGAACTGAAGCAAGACGCGGTTTCCTGACCAATCTTGTGGGATGGTCACTTGCCGACGATACCAGACAGCATTATAAAAGTCATGATTTTCGATACCGGATAATTTGGATTCAGGGCAAAACGGGACAAGAATTTTATCAGTGAGGTCGCGATCTAATAATCCACGATCCATACCGCTATCGCCTTGGTCGATTTCAAATTGCCATTCGCCGTTCAAACACATCCAGTTTTCGCGGACAAATTGAGGACGTGGGTATTCATTACGTGGTATACCAGACATTTCAGCCTCCTATGCAGGGAGTTGATTATAAAAAATTGAAGATTCTTGATATGGATGCAAATAATACATAGAAGTTGATTTCGGTAACTCTTTTCAATGTAATTTGAGAGGGCGAACCAGAAGATTCGCCCTGACTGTTGCTCAACTTGATTGATGTTGTATTAAGTGTTGCTTATTGACCAAACGCTGCGAAGTCATCCAAACGGGCCTGTGCATCTGCCAGTGCTTGTTCGGGAGTCTTATCGCCAATGAATGCGGCAGACAGTTCTTCGTCCAAAATGGTTTCAAAAGCAGTCGCCCAATTGCCGCGCGGGAAGATAATGGCTGACGATACAAATTCAGCATATTCATTGCGGTGTGGCAGACTGTTGTATTCATCGCCGCTGATAACCGATTGGTTAATGGATGTATGCCCGGTCCGTGCCCATGAGAGGTTCTCATCATTCAAGAACTTCAGGTATTTTAGGGTTGCTTCCAACTTGACTGGATCAGGATTCAAACCTTGAGGAATAATCCATGTGTGGCTTCCGGACCATGCTGCCGGTTGATCATAAACGGTAGGGAAGCTGCTTACCCAGTAGTTTTCCAAACAGCCCTCTGGATCAGCCACTTGTTCGTCATAGAAGTTGACAACCCATGTACCGTTGATATGGCTACCATCTTCACAGTTAAGGAAAACTTCTTGGGCAGCGGCATAATCTACATTGTCGACCATATGGCCTTCATCACGAAGTTGGAGCAAGAAGCTTAATGCTTCCATACCTTCTTCACTATTGATATTCGGGCTGCCATCTTCGTTTTCGATACTGCCACCTTGTTGGTAAACAAATGTCATCCAGTTACGAGAGAGACCATTTGTCCACATTCCAACGAATGGTAATCCGGTTGCTTCTTTGAATTGTTCAGCGGCTGCCAAAAATCCGTCTTTTCCAACAGGAAGATTGGGTGTACCGTCATCATTCAACAGTCCGGCCTCGCCCCAGAGATCGAGGTTGATGTGCCAGAGATGCCCGTGAACATCTAGAGGAACACCGTAGATTTCACCGTTAAATTCAACAAAGCCGAGCGCATTGTCTGTGAAATCAGATACGTCAATACCAGCAGCTTCTAGAATATCACTCATTGGGGTCAGCAAACCACGTGATGCGTAGTTTGGAATACGGTGTCCGTGTAGCACCATAATATCCGGTGCAGTACCTGCCGCAAGATTGGCATTCAATTCAGTAACACCGGGCCAGTCAACAACGATTGTCTCTACATCTACTTCGTCCTGCGAGGCGTTATAAGCATTTGCCAATGTTTGGATAATTCCACATTCGCCATAAGCAGCGGCGAGATCATCATTATCAGCGAATTCGTCGGCGCATTCGCCGAAAAAGCGCATAAATTTAATTTCGACAGCATCTTGTCCAATAACTGGTACAGCTGCGAGTACAAGAATTAAACCCATTAAAACAAATAATCTAACTTTTGACATGTTTGTGTTCCTTTCAAAATATAAACGACATAAATTTTTCAAATCTTACCCTCTTCTGTTCGATATAAACTCCTTTCTAGGTAATACCGCGCTATTTAATACCACTATTAATCGCAATACCACTAATAATGCGACGCTGGAATGCAAAGAAGAAGATAACGATCGGCAAGGCAGTAAAGATAGCGGCTGCCATATTACGACCATAGAAATCGACGAAACCCCACGACTGCGAGACTTTACGTAAGCCAATCACCAGGGTATACACTTCTGTACTTGTTGCCGATACTAAGGGCCACAAGTAACTGTTCCAGTTGCCGAGGAATGTAAAAATCGCTAGTGCAGTCATAACTGGAACTGACAAGGGGATAATAATCGTTATGAAAATACGAAACCGTCCAGCGCCATCCATCATTGCCGCTTCTTCCAACTCTTTGGGAATACCACGGAAGAACTGTGTCATCAAAAAGACAGCAAATGAGGAAGCAATACCCGGCAGTATGAGTGCAATCAGGGTATTATGTAACTTCAGATTTGAGAACAAAAGGTAAACTGGCAAAAACGTCGCCTGAAATGGCACCATTAAGCCAACTAATACCAAGAGATAAAGTGGACGCTTCAAATAGAAGTCCAAGCGAGCAAATGCATACGCCGCAAGTGAACAAACGACTAGTTGAGCCAGTGTATGGATGGTTGATACGATGACACTATTGCCAAACCACTTCCACAAATTACCACTTGATAAAATGAAGGTCCAATTCTCTGTCGTAAATGGAACAGGGATAAAACTCGCTAAATTCCGCTGAAGTGATGGTTCTGTACGGAATGATGTCACAACAGTCCAGATAACAGGTGACATCCAGATGAGTGCAAAGATGGCTAGTACAAAAAGATAGAGACGATGTCGAATTTTATCTTGTTGTGCGCGTTGCTGCCGCATTTCGTCGCCGATAGAAGAAACTGTAGACATAATTAATTCCCCACACCTTGGTCACGGAAAACTGCTAATTGAATGATCGAAATCACCATTAGAATGACTAACATGATGACCGCCATCGCTGCACCATACCCAACCTGAAAGTATTCAAATGATACTTCGAAGATGTTATATACAATGGTGCGTGTGTTACCTGCTGGTCCCCCACCTGTCATCACATCCACCTGACCAAATATCTGGAATGAGGCAATCACCTGTAAGACGGATAAAAAGGCAAAAGGACGTTGTAATCCGGGGATTGTAATATAGCGGAACTGATGCCAACGATTCGCACCATCGACTTTAGCGGCATCATATAATGAGTCCGGAATATCTTGTAATCCCGCCAAGAAGATCAGCATACTAAAGCCTACCGTCCACCACAGTGTTGTAAATGCAACAACAATCGTTGCCAAGTCACCGCGATTTAAGAATGGAATACTTTCGCCACCAAAGTTAACGATAATAGCATTGAGTAAACCTCGATCATCCGAAGCAAATACACGTGACCAAATTAAGCCAATTACTGTGACCGCGATGATATTCGGCAGATAGAAGATTGTTCGAAAAATACCAATGCCTTTAATGGGGCGATTCAGCATTAAGGCGAATAACAAGCCAACAAAGATAATCGGAATCGATAACGCGACAAAAATTATGGTTTGTCCAAATGCTTGCTGAAATTGCGTATCGACAGTGAGTAACCGTTCATAGTTCTTCAATCCAAAGTATTGAATATTTGTACCCATGATCTCCCAACGATGGAGCGAAATCCAAATTGTCTGGAAAATGGGCAAAATCGTGAAAATACTATAGAGGATTCCAAAAGGCGCGATAAATATAAACGCAGTTAAGGTTTGTTGCCCTTTAGGAGAGAGTTTTTCGTTAAACCGCCTGTAAGGGGCAAATATCGGATTGAATATTTCCAGAGCATTGAAGATCAAGTCGACAACTCCACTCATCTCAATCCTCCCTTACTTTTGGTAAGCACGGAGGTTGATCGGCGTAACGTTTGCACTCGACAATAGGGAGCTTTAGTAAATATTTAAACAAGAAAATCATAATCTGTTACTGTCCAAAAAATAACGTTGTATATTTATGAATATAAATTTACCTTGTATACTGAATTTGTCAAGCCTTGAAGGCATACGTATTCATAAACAATTTAAAGGAGTTGATTTCTTCTAAACTATAGCATGTAGTTCTAAACCAAATGTAATCGCAGACTCAAAATTATTTTTAGACCTTAGATATGCACAGCAATTCCATTTAGTCAACAAAAGTGGGTAGTGTCTTTTAATTTAGAGTAACAAGAGCCGATTTTGCAGTATGAAAACTAAACAAAATATTAATGAATTAAGGATACAAAAATGAGCACAATTAGAGTTTATGTAGACAACCCAGTTGCGACAATTAATAAAAATATTTATGGTCATTTTGCGGAACATCTTGGATCGTGTATTTACGAAGGTATCTGGGTGGGTGAGGATTCCTCAATTCCAAACACAAATGGCTTTCGTAATGATGTTGTTGAAGCAATGAAAGCCATTGCCCCACCTGTCATCCGGTGGCCCGGCGGTTGCTTCGCCGATGACTATCATTGGCAAGATGGTATCGGTCCCCGCGAAAGCCGCCCATCTCGTATTAACATCTGGTGGGGTGAAGATGTTGAAACGAATCATTTTGGAACACATGAATTTATTGAATTTTGTCGTATGGTTGGTGCAGATCCTTATATTGTTGGTAATGTTGGTAGTGGTACGGCAAACGAATTACGCAATTGGGTTGAATACTGTAACGTACCGGGCAATACAACACTTTCACAGCAACGAGCTACAAACGGTTCACCAGAACCTTTCGGTGTGAAGTACTGGGGTGTAGGAAACGAAAATTGGGGTTGTGGTGGTAAAATGGATCCACAGGATTACGCGATTGAATATAAGCGTTTTTCGACCTATTTACGTGATTTTGGCGGTAGCAACCTATTTTTGATCGCTTGTGGTCCACTACAGGGTGAATCCGATTGGACACGCGGATTTTTTGAGAAGCTTGGTGATTTCCCAAAAATTCATGGCTTTGGCGCACACTATTATGCCCGTGTTAGAGATCCAGAGGGTACACCGTTACCAGAAATGTTTACGGGTACAGCAACTGACTATCACAACGACCAATGGTACTATCAACTCCATCTAGGTCTGGAAATGGAAGACCTTGTATTGCGACAACGGGCGATAATGGATGGTTATGACCCTGAGCGAAAAATCGGTCTAATTTGGGATGAATGGGGCACATGGCATCCACCCGCAGAAGGTCATCATCCACGGCATTTATGGCAACAAAATACCATGCGCGATGCACTGGTAGCAGCAACAACACTCGATATTTTTAATCGTCATGCAGACAAAGTCATTATGTCCAACATCGCCCAGACAATTAATGTGTTGCAAGCCATGATTTTGACAGACGGCAATAAAATGCTCAAGACACCAACCTATCATGTCTACGATATGTATAAAGTTCACCAAGATGCAACCAGTGTTGCAACACGCTTTGAGACTGATGACATCAATTTTAGCATGAAAGGCGAGGACTACACCTTACCAACGCTCAGCGGGTCTGCTTCTATAAACGGTGATATTTTGACCATAAGTGTAGTCAACTTACATGCCGATACACCGATTGAAGCCAATATCGACATCAAGGGAGCAATGGTAAAAGAAGCGGCATTACACGTTCTTGCTTATGATGACATTCACGCCCATAACACATTTGATGACCCGAATGAAGTTGTACCTCAGTCATCATCTGTAAACGTGAATGACAACTGGACATATACATTCCAACCTGCGTCGGTCAATGTCTTTAAAATTAGACTTTAATACCACTGGTCTACCCCCTTAGTTTTTTGGGGGAACACCATAATCTAGTTGATACAGATTAGTAGAGTAATCTTAATCTTTGACTAGCTTTAGTACATAAAAGTTTTGAAAACCTCATCCGTTTAGTTCCTAACTCAAAATACAAAATCACCTGCAATAGGTGATTTTTCATTTGTATTGTGTTTGTTTATAGTTTGTGAGCACGGTAGGATTCGAACCTACAACCAATTGATTAAAAGTCAACTGCGCTGCCATTGCGCCACGTGCCCATATTTTGAGTACAGGAGTATATATGACCTCATACAGATAATCAAGATGAAAAATCATCACTTTGCTGTGAGTTTAATAAATTTATTACCCTTTAACAGCTTTCATGACCTGTAAACACGCTGTTATTTCACTTTAAGCGAAGTCGCTAATTGGAATTGAGCCAAGAAAAGGATCTCCCTGCACACAAGTTGTTATGTGGTAGGGAGCAATGATTGTTTAGATAGCTATTTTAGATGGTATTGGGTTTTACTTTATCGCCAAGACGACGTTCTGTGCCCGACATCAAGCGTTGAATATTCTCACGGAAACGCACATAAAGCATTAACGACAGGGCGACTACATATAGCAAAAGTACAGGTTGTTGGAATTGTGTGCCAACGAGGACGATCAACCAGATATTAGCAATCGCAAAACCGATCAAAACACCCAAAGACACATAACGGGTTCTAAATATAATCACAATAGCGATACACGCAGCGACTAAAATCTGGAATGGCTGAATCATCAACATCGCCCCAAATGCAGTTGCCGCCCCTTTACCACCCCTAAAGATGAATTGCAATTTACCTTCTTTAAATGAAAAGGTCAGTAAGGTTGCAAATAGTGACCAATTATGTCCAATAACAACAACGGTTGCAGCGACAGATGTTGCCACCCCAATTTGCTCGGTTAGAATGATGTCACGTGCCAGCCAAACAGCAAAAATGCCCTTGGCAGCATCAAACACCCCGGTGAATATCGCCCACCCCATGCCAACAGCTCGCGCAACATTTGTGCCACCCATATTGCCACTGCCGACTTCAAAGATGTCGATGTTTTGTGCTTTCCCTACAAGATACGCTGTCGGGAACGACCCAATCAGATAGCAGGTAACGATGACTAAAATAACTTGTGCCGCATTGTCTGGCGTAAACATTTGGTATACCTCGTCGTCTTGCACTATCGCTTAAGACTAAAATTGAATAGATAGGTAAAGGTTATAACACTATACATCAATACTTGTTACGAAAGTTTATAGATTTCCTCAATGGTTTATGAAAATTCATGAATTAACGTCAGTTTTGGATAAGACGATTTGAATTAAGAGCAGTTGATTTTATACAAATTCGCGCAATGTTTTTGGTTTTTAGTTGTTGGTCAAAATATGTATTTGTAGTTACCAATCACCATAGACCAATCACCAAAAACTTTGAAACTTGCTTGAATGAAATCAAAAGTGCAACTTAAAGCTATAGTCAATGTTAAACAAAACTCAGGTTGAATTACGATTTCGTAGATTGTTCCAATGTAGGTATATCGGGTAAACCGAATTGGTTGGGATATTTCGCAGAACCATTTTGTTCAAAGAAGTCCGACATCCACTGGTAATCTTTTTGAATGTCCCCTGTTGGATAATAGACCTCGCTAAATCCTGCACGTTTATTAGTATAATTCAGATATACCATAACTATCGGAATCTCAGCAGCCATTGCAATATGGTAAAAACCTGTTTTCCAGTGGGTGGTATACTCACGAGTACCTTCAGGTGCGATAATCATGACAATTCGATCTTGCTGTTTAATATAGTCTACAACTTGTTCAACTGTATTCTGCGAATGATGACGGTCAACACCAAAGCCACCCCCCAATTTAAAAAACCATCCCATAATTGGAAATTGTAGCAATTCTTTTTTCATCATGATACTAGGACGGCGACGTTCATGGATCGCCACAGGAATACTATGAAAGTAATCACGGAAGGTCGTATGGGGTGCCATCACCAGCATCATTTTATCAATATTAGGCATTTGACGATCATAATCCCACCCACCCAATCGCCATAAGGCAAAAAGGGGCTTATCTATCAATGCAATTATAATCATCAATACCTTGTGTAACATCTTTAATATATTCCCAAAGTTTAGTAACACCATCTATAATCCCAAACAACCGATTTAGTTACTAAATTTATTGATTTTAATAATTTTACAGTAAAGAGGGATAATATAACCACTAAGGTTAAGAAGATGCATAGAAAACCCATCATCATATGACAATCATATTTTGGATAGGTTGGAATTTACTCGAAATTGACAAGTTTCCGCATTTGCTCTATTTTACGAGTGGTCGCATAAACTTCATCACTAACAATCACAGCATCAACCCCTGCTTTAATCGCCATTTCAACTTCTTCGGCGGTATGCAATGTGTTGCTGAGCATCGTCCGACAATATGGTGGAATATGAGATTTGAATGTCTCTGCCATTTTAATCGCCTTGTCAACATTTTCACTTTCAGGATCACCAATGCTAACAACGTGGGGGCTGAGTTCGTAAATATATTCCAGATGAGCAATTGAATTAATCTGTAAAATAGCTGTCATTTTGAAGCGTTGGGTCATACTGATGACACTACGGAGTTTTTGTGCTGAGAGTATCGACGCATACCCAATCAGCGCGGCAGCACCTGAAGAACGGGCAGCAATGACACCATATTCATCAAATACATAATTATGGAACACCACAGGATGTTTGCGTATCCCGCGTGAGATCATGAGCATATCATCAAGGTCACGGTTATAGATAGTATGATCTGTGAAATAGGACACAGCATCTGCCCCTGCCCGAATATAACGCAAAGCAGTTAATACAGGGTCATACGTTTCTTCGAGGCGGATTTGTCCGATGACAGTCACTTTCTCGCGGTCAGTCATTGTATTGAGGACATAAGGCGGGCGACTTTGCATCGTAGCCAGCGCCATAATTGCATCCATCGGGGTGACGTGTTTGCGTTCTAATAGATATTGTTTACGTGTAGCGACAATTATATCGCGGTTAATTTGAAGGCTACCAGTTGCCATAAGACCATCATCTTAATAGATAAATCATTTTTGTTATTGTATCCCGTTTTTGCAATTGTGGGAAATGCTTTCACATCCTAAGGTTAATTTTGAGTAAGCGCAATTATGATATAATTACAAGAAGGCATTACTTAAGGTAAGTTACGATACTTTATGATATGCTAAAATTCAAAGGATCATATCAGAATCGTTACAAAACATTATCTTTTATGCAGACCATATCGGCGGTACACTTGTCGGATATGAAGATTGAACCCAGATAGAAGGATAACCTTATGTCCGCAGAAGCCATTTTATCCGCAGATGATGTCCGTGCAATTGCCGATTTAGCACGTCTCGAATTGAGTGACGATGATGTCAACCGCTATCAAAAGCAATTATCCGACATTCTAGGCTACTTCCAAAAATTAGAAGAACTCGATACATCTCATATTGACCCAACCTCATCGGTCTTACCCTTAACCAATGTTATGCGCGAAGATAAAGCAACAAATCCGCTATCGGTTGAAGATGCCGTGACCAACGCCCCCGATAGTGATGGGGAACAATTCCGCGTGAGTGCAGTCTTAGATAATTAGAATATGAACCCCTTCCTACATGGATGAGGGGTAAAACACAATTACTCAACAATAAATTCAGGTTAGTGTAGGACAAAGCCATGACCGACCAACATCACCATCGCATCTTATTGATAGAAGATGATTATGATGTAGCCGAAATGCTCTTAATGTATTTTCGGGCTCAGGGACATGATGTACATCATGCCGATACAGGTAGTGGAGGTGTCGAATTGGCGCGCCATATTATACCGCATGTTATTTTATTGGATGTGATGTTACCCGATATGGACGGATATGACACCTGTCTAGAACTACGTTCCAAATCGCTGACACGGTATATTCCCATTCTATTTTTGACCCAACGCGATGAACGAGCCGCTAAAGTTAAAGGCTTAGAATTAGGCGCAGATGATTATGTCACCAAGCCTTTTGATATTGATGAATTACGATTGCGGGTACAGGGCTCTATCCGTCGTGCCACCCGTGAAAATCTCCATGAAGCCCGTACAGGTTTGCCAACAGGTCCATTAATCGAAGCTGAATTACAACGGCGAAAAGGCGAAACCTTCCATCAACTCCATTTTCGCATCAGTGATTATTATAAATATGCAGATTTATATGGATTTATGGCGGCATATGATGTGTTATTCCATGCTGGCAAAACGATTCAAGAGACTCTTGTTAATTTGGGAACAGACGACGACTTCGCAGGTATCATCAATGATGACTTTGTATTATTGACGTATGCAGAAGACATCAAAACCATTGAAGACACTATCCATCAACAATTTAATGACAGTGTCCAAGCCTTCTATAATTTTGGTGATATAACGCGTGGTGGCATAATGGTTACTGACGATACAGGTGATGAAGAATTTGTGCCGTTCATGCAATTACAACGTATCCAACCCGAAGCATCATAACCTAACCATAAACTATATTCTATGCAAAATCCGAATCAGTCGCTGATACCTATCAACCAACCTATTCAAGAGCGTTCTGTAGCGGTACGACATCATCCCCTGTTTAGTATCTTGATGATTGCAAAGAATATCTTGCTGATTTTAATTGGCTCGTATGGGTTAAGTGTCAGTATCCACATTGTGTTACGGGTGATTGTAGGCGAACAATCAACTGTCGTTGCTTTCTTTAACACATTTGCCCATCTGATGTGGATGCCTGCTTTAATCTTGCTCCCTCTGATGCTCCTCCTCAAGCAATGGCGAATTGCCTTGATGCTAATTTTACCTGCGGCAATGTTCCTATTGAGTTATGGTGGATTATTCATTCCGCACCAGCCCAACACGTTGGCATTGAATGCCCCAACCATCACATTGCAAACCCATAATTTGCTAGCCCGTAATCGTACCCCAGAACGCATCCTTGATGTGATCCGTGATATTTCGGCAGATGTAGTGGCATTACAAGAAGTCTCGGTGGCATTCGAGCGACGTTTACAAACATTAGATGAATACCCATATATGGCGATTCATGGTACAGCTGACGATGGCACATTACGGATGCGCGAAACAATGGGGCAAGGCATTCTCAGCCGTTATCCCATCTTAGAAGACGATTTTTGGTCATATGACTTTCTGCCGATTCCACTCTCGCATCAACGGGTTGTGATTGATGTTGACGGTCAAAAGATTGTGATTTACAACGTTCATCCAACCCACCCCGGTATGACTGGCAATGCCTTCTTCGATGTGAGTTTCCGTAAGCAAGAATATGCCGATTTGTTGAGCCGTATCCAATCCGAGACCCTACCCGTTATTATGATGGGTGACTTTAACCTAACTGACCTCAGCTTCGAATATAGTCAGATTGCGGCACAGTTAACCGATACCCATCGGGAAATTGGACAGGGGCTCGGTTATACATTTCCAGATTTTCGGGAAGCTTATATTGTCGACTCGATGGAGATTATCCCCGAAAATTTTCCTGAACATCTCCCCACACCCTTACTGATGCGCCTCGATTATGTATTTCATAGTGAGGAATTTAGTGGGGTAAGCGCGTATGTATACCATACCTCAGGTGGGAGCGATCATCGTCCACTTGTGGTGACGCTGGCATTAGATCATACGGATGCTTAATGAAAAATCCTATCTCGAAAATCACAATATTATTCTGGGCATTAATCGGGCTTTATGGGCTAACCATCACACTGTATACCGTGTTGCAATTCACCATCGGAGAACGCTTTGTTGTTGTTGCATGGATGAATAATGGCGCGTATCTCTTGTGGGCGGGGGCAATTTGTTTGATCGTCCCCTGTATCATATTCCGCAAACAACGACTCATTGCGCTGATGATACTACCTGCGCTCGCTTTTACGATTAATTATCTGCCGATGTATTTTCCACATGATATTACCTCACCACCCAATACCGAGCCATTGACCGTCCTCACGTATAACATCAATCTTGCGCCACCGGATATTACGAGCATTGCACAAGATATTCGTAACATTGATGCCGACATCGTCGCCATACAAGAATTGACTTTCGATACGGTTGATGTGTTGGAGGCAGATTTATCTGAATTATATCCGTATCGTGCGTTACATCCCGTAAATGGCTTTCATGGTCAGGGGATATTGAGCAAATATCCGATTGTAGATGATGAATTTTGGAAGATTCATCTCGGTCATCAACGCGCAGAAATCGACATTAACGGGAATAATATCACCGTCTACAACGTCCATCCTGTGCATCATATTTCACCATTCGGGGGATTTGATGTCTCACGCCGTACTGAAGAGGTAACAGTATTCTTAGATAAGGCAAAACACAGCCAAACACCAATCCTCATCATGGGCGATTTTAATATGACCGACCAATC
>Ga0070729_10004815_pt1 | contig 14391 bp, 11 predicted proteins | sample tdDd472_FD_66725 | JGI IMG/M metagenome (GOLD analysis project Ga0070729, IMG submission 66725) | Marine sediment microbial communities from the Atlantic coast under amendment with organic carbon and nitrate - tdDd47.2 | ecosystem: Environmental > Aquatic > Marine > Coastal > Sediment | place...
AGATCTATGATCGGTCTATACGAAATAGCGGGGTATTATTTTTTCAAAATAAAGGCGGGGTTTGGCGGGATCGGGCGGGGTAAAACTCGCTACAAAAAAAACTCGCTACATAAATACCATTAATAAGCGGTTTCGATTTACTTCGTTTCAGTAGATTTGTTGTTTTGTTTCACCGTTTTCCAAAATCGAATTTTAGATATAAAATTGTTGTAGGAATTCTCCTGGCTTGGTTATGCTTTTTGCAACCAAACAAAAAAACAAGCCAAAGACCAAGGGGAATTCCGAAATGCCTGAATCTTTTCCCCTGGGCTGAAGTCCGTCCTATCAAGGGGGGGGGTAAAACTACACCGACTTTCAGATCATAACGGATAACAGAGGTACTTTTCACCTTTCCCTCACCTGACGCGGGCGCTCTCCTTAATGGGGAGAATCAACAGGAAAGGGATACTGATCCTTTTTCTTCTTCAGGGCCCATCCTGTATAAAATGGGTCTCCGTCAAGTCTGATTATCCGGTCCAGCAGGGGGGCGGCTTTTTCTGGCTCGTTACGGGACTGATACATGAGCGCCAGAAAATAGGATGCCTTGATGACCAGTTCCCCGATAAACCATTTAAGAGCCCTCTTATCCTCATATTTTTTGTCCATATCTGGTTTGTCCATGGCGAGTTCCCGCTGGCCAGCCACAAGTTTTTCATACTCCTTAAGTGTTTCCTCCTGCATGTCAAAGACATCCGGCCCCACTGCAAATCCGGCCAGGCGGAAATAACTTGTCATCAAAGCAGTCACAGGATCCGGAGATGATTTTTCCGACATCTCAAAATATGGAACTGCAATTTTCAGGTCTCTGATGAATACAGCCAGACCGGAAGACCGGGAGGTTTTCATAATGCCGGTCAATCCGGCCAGGGCCATGGCAAGTGAAAAAATATCACTGGTTGAAGGGATGGCGCAAAAGGCCTTCAAGGCCTCATCTGTATTCCCCTCCCGCAGGTCCAAAATGCCCTCAACAATCAATTGCCGCATCCGTCCCGTGGAAGGGGGATCTTGACCTGCATCCGTAATATTTCCGGTCCCGGTTTGAAGGGTGTTTTGTATCATCACCCATAGCTGGGCCGGCGCTTCCGGTAATGACTCTGATCTTCCCGCCCTGCGGAAATTCAGGGATTCAACAATATGAAGGGCGGTCATATCATGGGATTTAAGAATCTTCTCCATATTCTGCCGGGACAGTTTGGTATGAACCAGCTTAAAATAGGTTGCGGCTGTCTTTTCCCCTTCCGTGATATATTTAAAAAGGTCCTCTTCATCCGGATGCGCCATCATGTATTTGAAAAAAGCCCTGTTGTCCTCCTCCACGGCTTTGCAAAAGTGCTTTTGGTAAATACCCATGACATTTAATGTATAATCAAAGGGGATTCCGGCATCTTCCCTCTGCTTGATCAATCCAATGATCTGGCTGTCAATGGGTCCAAACCCTTTCCCTTCCGAGGTGTCCTGGGCGTGTATCAGCCCTGCGGATTCAATGGCACTGATCTTATCAGACGGGTATGGGAGATCTTCCAGGGACCGGTTTTTCATTGACGGCTGGTCCGGGGTATCGGGACTCCCAAGCGCCATTTCAAGAGGGGGATTTGTAAGCGCCTCTGTGCTGATGAGCTTCCTGATGACCTTCAGGGGGAGAAAACGCTCCTTTTGAAGGGTCTTTATGAGAATTAAGCGGTCAACATATTCAGGATCATAATTTGAGGTTTTCCGGCCGTCCCGCTTGGGACGCGGTATCAACCCTTCCCGGATATAATATTTTATGGTCGGCACAGGGATCCCGGAGCGTTTCGCCAGTTCGCTGATTTTGAGTTTTCCGGTTTTATCTGTCTGCTTAGGCATATTTTCTTCTCTTTTTCTTAGGTCCATGAGCGGGGCGGTACTCCTGAGCCACAACAATTACCTTTATGGATAGTATAACTTTCTTTTATGGGATTGTACCGGGTTGGGCCGCTCCCAGTCAAGCTGAATCTGAATCTGTTTCACGGTATTCCCCGTCTTTGTTCAAAGGTATAAATCCTCTATTAATAAAGGATATACAGATCCCATAAAATCATTGACAGGAATTATTCAGGGGTATACGGTGCCTTCACATATAGGTGGATAGTTAAGCTATCTATAAATTCATTTTGAACCAAAGACCGCCTACGCAGAAAGGCACCCTGATGCCGGGACTTGATTCAAAGGAGCAAAATGAAAGAACTGAGCAATCGGGACTATATCAAGTATCGTGATATTTTAAAGACAGAACGCTTCCCCCTGGCGTTTGTGGATATAGACAGGTTTGACCGGAATATGGAGTTTGTCGCATCCACCCAGGCAGACTCTGGGAAAACCGTACGGGTTCATTCAAAATCCATTCGCTGTCTGGCGCTCACAAAGCGGATTCTTGAAAAAGGAGGGGGCCGGTACAAGGGGATCATGACCTTTTCCGCAGAGGAGACCCAGTACCTGGCAGGGGCCGGGCTGGATGACTTTATTATTGCCTATCCCACGCTTCAGACCTCTGACATGGCAGTTTTGGCGAAATTAACTCGGAAGGGGGTCCAGGTTTCCCTGATGGTTGATTCAAGGGAGCAGTTGGCTGTTCTGTCCAGGGCCGGTGAAGAGGCTAATGTTGTTCTCAAAGCCTGCCTGGAAATTGACATGGCTTACCAGCCTTTCAAATCCGGCCTTTATCTGGGTGTGAGAAGAAGTCCGATCCGCACCCCGGAACAAGTTCTGGCAATTGTCAAAGACGCTAGGAAATTTCCAGGGGTAACCATTGATTCCGTCATGGGGTATGAGGCCCATATTGCTGGCCCCAATGATGATGTCCCCCAAAAATGGCTGAAAAACCGAGTGATACGGGGGATAAAAAAGGCTTCAATCAGGGAGTTTTCCAAGAGAAGAAAGGCAATTGTTGACCTGCTCAGAGATAATGGGGTGGATGTTCGCGTGGTGAACGGCGGTGGCAGCGGCAGCCTGATCTCCACCGGCAGGGAGGAGTGTGTTACGGAAGTCACTGCCGGCTCAGCCTTTTACGGACCGGGGCTGTTTCATCACTATAAGGAGGTTCGCTTTGAACCCTCTGCCTATTTTGCCGTCCAGGTCGTCAGAAAACCGGGGCCCAATAAGATCACCTGCCAGGGCGGAGGATATACGGCTTCCGGATCGGCAGGACCGGATAAATTACCCTATCCCACACTACCGACAGGGATGCGGCTGCTGCCTATGGAAGGTGCGGGAGAGGTACAGACTCCCTTGTTTTTACCGGCGACAGCCCCCCGGCTGAGGCTCGGAGATCCGGTCTTTTTTCAGCATGCCAAAGGCGGGGAGCTGTGTGAACGGTTTAACGAACTATATTTGATCCGGGGCGGCCGGATCATTGATAAGGTGAAGACCTATCGTGGCGACGGCCATGCATTTATTTAAGGAGGGATGATGTTATTGGTCACCGGATGCCTTTTGTTTCCCGCAATCCTGGTTTTTTTATGCCAGAGAGCAGGGGGTTTAGATAAGATCGGGGTTGTTGTTCTCTCCTTTGCCACCGGCATCGCCATTGCCACAGGGGCGGACCTTGCAGCAATTTTTGGGATGACGAGCCAGGCCGTACAGGGGATTCAGACCCAGATATCAGAGGTAAGTGTTGCCCTGGCCATACCCTTATTGTTATTTTCCATTGACATTAAAGCGGCCTTTAACATGGCGGGCAATACCTTAAAAGGCATGGGGTTCGCTCTGATCTCCGTAATTCTCGTCAGCCTTGCCGGCACCCTTTTGTTCAAGGAACAGGTTGATCAAATCTGGCAGGTTGCAGGCATGGCCGTTGGAGCCTATACCGGCGGGGGACCTAACATGGCTGCTATTAAAACAGCAATTCATGGCGATGAATCCATTTTTATTACTATGGTGACCTATGATATTTTGTTTTCAGCCATTTACCTTGTGTTTGTAATGACGGTGGGTCAGCGTATCTTAGGACGGTTCCTAACTCCATATGTATCCTCTGGCCGTGCGGTTGGTAAAGGATATGGGGGGATGGCACATATGACAGATGAAACTGCCCATGCCTATAAAAAGCTAATTAATAGAAAAAAATTTCCCCAAACCCTTTATGCTGGGATCTGTTCCGGTATTGCGGTTGGTTTATCATTATTGCTCGCCGGTTTTTTCCCTGAATCTACGAAGTCAACCGCCACCATTATTGCCATAACCACTCTGGGAATAATGAGTTCATTTATCCCCTGGATTCGAAAACTGGAAAACAGTTTCCAATTGGGTATGTACTTGGTTTTAGTTTTTTGTTTCACCATGGGCACAATGACAGATGCGAATATCATCATGAATATCGATTATTCTCTGGCAGGCTATATCATTTTTTTACTGCTTGGCTCCATGATCTTACATATGCTTTTGTGCAGACAATATAAAGTTGATACAGATACATATTTAATCACCTCATCTGCCGCCATCATGTCCGTACCTTTTATTCCTGTGATCGCCGGTGCATTAAAAAACAGAGAGTTGTTACTCCCCGGTTTTGCTGCTGCAATCTTGGGATATGCTGCTGGAAATTACCTGGGCGTTTTTGTAGCAAATGCCGCCCGCTTCCTCATCTCTTTTTAATGGGTATGGGAAATTGTCACCATGATGGTAAACATCTTTGAAGTACTGGTAATTCCCAGCTTAAGCTGTTTAATGCCAGCAAGGATTCCTGGTTACAGTTTTACAAATTTTAAGGCGTTTCTTTGTTATGGTATTTATAACTGAAAATTTCAGGTAGATATCCTTAAAAACACCATCATTAAACACCATTGTATCTCGAATACTTAATTGGTTTGATCACCAAATATAATAAAGGGTATTAATAATGAGATTGAAAAACAAAACAGTGCTCGTTGCAGGAGCATCTTCTGGTATCGGACGAGAGGTTGCTATGATTTTAGGCCAGCGGGGCAACAATGTAATAGTGACAGCCAGAAGATTTGAGCTCCTCGAGTCCTTATCAGAGGGAATTAAAAGAAACGGTGGTGATTGTCTGCCGATTTCTGCTGATGCTTTACTTCCTTCAGAAATGGAAAGAGTCATGAATGAATCTGTTGCTAAATATGGAAAAATTGATGCAGCACTTATAAATATTGGTGATGGTCCATCCCTGGATATGAGTAATATTACATCTGAGGAGGTCATGGAAAATCTGGACATAAACTACAGAACATTCGTCAACAGCCTAATGCCATTGATTTTTATAATGAAAAAGCAAAAGTTCGGATTGATTGCGCAAACGAATTCCTTAGCAGGATTTCTGGGCCTGCCAAAACAGGGCCCATATTCAGCAGCTAAAGCAGCTTGCCGCACTTTAATGGACACCTGCCGTGTTGAACTTAAGCCTTGGAATATTAAATTTTGCACAGTATATCCTGGCTTTGTCGCGACTGAAAGAGTATCAGATGATGGAGTTCCCGCACCTTTTGAAATATCTGAAACAGAAGCTGCGAATCAAATCATTTTTGCAATGGAAAATGAAAAAAGCGACTACCTATTTCCATTTCCTTTACGTTGGCTAATCAGATTAGCCAGGGTTTTACCCAAAACGATAGTTGGAAAGATCACTTTCAAAATGATGAATTCTTAATTAGGTCTTGTAAGCCCTGGGTCATTTTTATTCTTGAACGACGTGAAACCTGTAATTTAGGGCGTTGGCTACTTTTGTTATTCCTACCTGCCACTCAGGCGGGAAATCCCCGGAAAAATGCCATTATTGTTGGGTAGCAACCGGATCAAATAAGTTTAAATTTTTGCTATATCCAGCTTTTTGGTGTAGCGTTCTTACCAGGAACTTTTGCAGATACAATTTGAATTGTTGAATTTTGGGAGATTTGCCCATAATGCAAAAATCATTGACTCGACCATAACCACCCAAACTAATTATTATATCCGATCCCGAAATCTTTCAGTGAATGGAGTTCTTGATGAGTAGACCAAAAAAATCAAGCATTACACAGAGATTAATATTGGGTTTTAGTGTGTTGATTTTAATATTTATTCTATTTGGTGTGTATGCTTTGTTTGATATCCACAGAATTTCTCGTCTGAGCAGTACTATCTATAACCATCCACTGGTTGTATCAAATGCAGCCTATCAAGCCAATTTGTCCATTGCAAAAATGCATCGCAGCATGAAGGATGTTGTTCTATTTCATTCTTCATCAAAAATTCAGCAATCCGTTGAAGCAGTTAATGAAGAAGAAGAACAAGTGTATCGACAACTCAATATCGTTAAAAATATTATATTGGGTGAAGAAGGCAAGGCTCTTGAAAATGAAGCCAGAAAATTATTCGATGAGTGGCGGCCAATTCGAAAAGAAGTTATCGAATTAGTGCATAATGATCAAAGAGAAGTCGCAGCCAACATAACAATTGGAAAAGGAGCTGATCATGTTGCTCTTTTAGAAAAAAAAATGCTTGGATTGACAGATTATGCAAGAAAAAAAGCGTCTCTATTTAACGATGAAACTGAAATCTTACGTTCAAGGTTGAATATAGCTTTGATCTTTTTTTTAGTATTGGGTGTCTCCATGTCCCTACTGGTTGCATTTTTTACTTTAAAAATGACGTCCTCGTCAGCAAAAGATCTTCAGAAAAGCGAAGAGCAATATAGATCGTTGATTGAAAACCAAACCGATCTTATCTGTCGATTCATGCCTGATGGCACGTTTGTTTTTGTTAATGATATGTATTGTAAATTTTTTAATAAGTCGAAAAAGGCGTTAATAGGTTCTAAGTGGCATCCAATACCTGTTGATGAAGATATTGAAGTTATAGAGGAAAGATTATCAACATTGTCCACCACAAACCCAATTGTCACTATCGAAAATAGAGTGCTTTCTGGAAAAGGTGAAATTCATTGGATGCAGTTCATCAATCACGGATTTTTCGATCGGCAGGGAAATTTGAAGGAAATACAATCCGTGGGACGAGATATCTCTGAACGTAAAGAAGCGGAATTTTTGATTCAAAAAAGCACTGAAACACTTAAACAGGCACAGAGTGTCGGGAAAATTGGTAGTTGGTGGTATGATACAGCGACAAAAATGCCCACGTGGACAGAGGAGATGTTTCGTATTTTCGGTCTTGAACCTCAGTCGGAAGCCATACCCTATGAGGATCATCGAAAAATCATCCATCCTGAGGACTGGTATCGTTTCGATGCCGCCGTAACCCGAGCAGTTACTGAGGGGCGCGGGTATGATCTTGAGTTGAGAATTTCCCATCCCAGCGGTGAGATTCGATATATCAATTCAAAATGCATCGCCAAAAAGAACGACGATGGTGTTGTGATTCAATTGATAGGAACCACTCAAGACATATCCGAACGTATGCAGTCCGAGCTGGCATTGAGGGAGAGCGAAAAAAAATACCGGTCTCTTTTTGAAAATTCCATTGACGGCATTGTTTTACATGATTTAGGCGGAACCATTTCGGACACAAATACAACAATCCAAGGCATGCTTAATTATGGGCCTGAAGAGCTAAAAGGAATGCCTTTAGAGATGCTCCATCCTGATTCTGAAATGGAGACTTGCAGAAATGCATTGGAGCGAACCCAAAAAAAGGGTTACAACAGATTTGAAACCCAATTCAAAAATAAAGATGGTTTGCTAATCGATGCAAGAGTCAATTCAAGTATTATTGATTACGAGGCCGGTCTTGTTCAAGGCATAGTGAGAAACATCACCAAACAAAAAAAACTTGAGGCACAATTACATCAATCTCAAAAAATGGAATCCATCGCCCTATTAGCCGGGGGCGTAGCGCATGACTACAACAATATATCCAGTATCATAATCGGTTATGCTGAGTTGGCATTGGAACAGGTAACACAGGATGACCCTCTGCATGAAGATCTCGTTGAAATTTTAACGGCAGCAAAGCGCTCGACGGAAATAACTCGACAATTGCTGGCTTTTGCCCGCAAACAAACCATTTCTCCCAAGGTACTTGACTTGAACGATACCATAGGAAGTATGCTCAAAATGCTTCGGCGGCTAATAGGCGAAGACATTGATCTTGCCTGGCTGCCCGGAGCGGAAGTGTGGCCAGTCAAAATTGATCCTTCCCAGGTCGATCAAATCCTGGCAAATCTCTGTGTTAACGCCAGGGATGCCATAGCTGACGTGGGAAAGGTTACCATAGAAACAAAAAATATCTGTTTCAACAAGGAATACTGCGCTGATCATGCCGGGTTTGTTCCCGGTGATTTTGTATTACTGGCTATAAGCGATGATGGCAGCGGGATAGCACCAGGCATACTGGACACAATTTTTGAACCGTTTTTCACCACAAAAGGCCTGGGTAAAGGCACCGGGCTTGGGCTGTCCACCGTATATGGTATCGTTAAACAGAACAATGGCTTCATAAACGTCTACAGTGAACGGAAGAAAGGAACAACTATCAGGATCTATCTGCCATTGCATACAGGTATGGGTGTTGAATCACATAGTGAAAATCCTACAGAGACACCGTTAAGCCAGGGCGAGACAGTATTGCTGGTTGAGGATGATCGGTCTATCTTGAAGCTTGGTAAAAGAATACTTGAGGAACTGGGATATAGTGTACTGTCAGCCTCCAGTCCACGCGAAGCTATCGAGTTAACCGAAGCACAAACTGGCGAGATCAATCTTTTAATCACTGACGTGATCATGCCTGAAATGAATGGCCGAGAGCTATCCGAACACCTTCACAGCCTTTATCCTGAACTCAAAGTTCTTTTTATGTCTGGATATACAGCAAATGTTATTGCTCACCGGGGTGTACTGGATGACAGTGTTAATTTTATATCAAAACCATTTTCTAAAAAAGAAATGGCCGTTAAGGTCCGCGAGGCGTTGGATTTTGCCAAAGGCTCCGCTCAAGGATAGTGTTCCTAAATAAAAATCTTTTATGGGGTAGATTTGTAGACTATATCTGTTGTATTCATAACATCTTCTAAGTAACAAAAATCTGATTTTCCTTTAGATTTTGAAGGCGAAAAAGACCCCACAATATGTCTATCATCAATCACATGGATCATGTTGAAAGGAAGGTTTAATAACAGAAGTAATGTTGGGGTGATAGAATTCTAATACAATATTTGTTAAACAGCCCTTGCCGATAAAAAGGAAATAGCTCCCCTCTCAGTTAAACCGGTAGTGAGTTTGTATCGTGTTCCTTCTATGCCTGCTTCAGAAAAATCCACCCTGCCGTCCCTGGGCGTATAACCTCTCCAAGGCGTTGCGTGTGGGCGAAAAGCGGTTAACCGAATGAATTCATCATTTTCAAGGACAAAAAAACATTGAATTATAGATTTTCTCCCCCAGACCTTGAAAACCAATTTCCCAGTATATTCTCCGGGTGTAATATCTGAAGATCTATATTTTTGGGGAGCTAAACCATCCTGCGTTGCATCTTTAAAGCGATATGCTATGGAAGCACAAACGATATCTTCTTTTTTCAGACTATCATAGGTAAACTCTTTTACTTGTACGCCGGGTTGCATTAGCTTGAAAATCGACCGGGTTTCACAATACTCAATAAATTCCTCAGCGTCTTCCCTGGGAAAATTTCTTTTAATAGACGGCCTGCCGGATTTTGGGCAAGTGTGCTGGGAACAAAAAGACCGTCCCAGAAAACAAGTACCCGGGGCGGTTTTAACTTTTTGAATTCGTTTAATGGATACGCCCAGCCTTTCTGCGATTTGAATAAACGAATATGCATCCTCATATAGTTTTTTAAACGCTTGTAACGACGATACTGATACACTTATATTCGACGTATTTGCCCTTGTATCAACCCCAGAGAAAATATCCGGATGAGTATCTATAATTTTTAAAACTTGATTCGGACCAACACCTATTTCAAGGGCCGCATTTTCCAACGAACAGGTTTCCTTCATTAGATTTTCACTCCAGACACACAAGGGATTTTTGTCGATGCGTCATGTACTATTTGGATTTGATTTGTACCTGTTTGTGTCTAAAGCCGGCTGCCGAATAGCCCAAGCCCGTATGCCACACTGGTAAAGGCATCCCCTGTACGGATTTTTTCGATTCCGATTTTTTCCTCAAATAAAGCACGGATCAAGGGGATATGGGAGGAACCACCCGTTAAAAAGACCACGTCGATATCTTCTGGGCCGATACCTGCTCCGGACAGGGTTTGGTCAATGCAGGATCTGATGGCTGCGACTTCCTGATCTATCATGGATTCAAATTCTTCCTGGTTCAGGACATCGTCAATGGCCATATCATAATCATTGAATACAAGGGGGGCCTTATCCATTTCCGATAAGAGGCACTTGGTTTTTTCAATGGCCCGGAACAGGAGATAGCCGTAGTTGGAATGGATCAGGGTTTCCAGGTTAGTGAGCAGTTTTTTATCCCTGAGTCCTGCCCCCACCTTAAGCTCTTTGATATTGTCCAGGGTTCTGGGCCGCCGGAGCTGGGGGATGAGGTGCCACTGCATGAGTTTGCGGATGACCAGGGGAGAAAGTTCTGTGAGGTTGTCACTGAACATGGATTTGACCCGTACGTTTTTTCCGTAGTAGTTGGCCACCCTTTCCCGCATGATTTGGGAGTCAAAACTGTCGCCGCCCACATAAACGCCCCCCACTGAAAGGATGTCGCGGTTTCGATCCGTCACGTCTTTATTGCAGGGATTCCCAGCCTTATGTATGGTAAAATCAGAGCTGCCAGCCCCGAAGTCCCCTACCAGGACTATCTCTTCTTTTCCCGGGGGCAGGCTTTTTTCATAGGCCAGGGCCGCGGCAATAGGTTCCATTTGAAAGGTTACGTTTTTAAATCCAGCCAGTTTTGCGGCCCGGGTCAGTCGTTCCCCGGCAAGGGCTTCTCGTTCATTGTTTTTGGAAAAAATAACGGGACGGCCCAGTACCAGGTCTGAGACGTCCTGGCCAATCAACGTCTCTCCCCGGGTTTTCATGACTTTGAGGAAAATGGAGATCAATTCTTCAAGGGTATAATTTTGACCGAAAACAGCTGTTTTTTCAAAACCCGTATCCGGCAGAAAGGTTTTAATGGACTGCATGTACCTGCCTTCGGCCTCGGTATCAATATACTGGGTCACCCCTTCATACCCCACAAAAGACTGGATCTTCCCGTCTTCCTTTAAAAAATAAAGAATGGATTTCAGGGAATTGGAAATAGGGTTTCCAGGGTCCACGTCAAGCATGTTTACCTCACCGTCCAGGCACACCGACAGCGCGGAATTTGATGTACCGAAATCAATACCAAAAATGGGCGACATTATTTTTTTCCTGTATATAAAATCAAAAGCAAGGCAGGATATTTACAGGATAATTGATAAATTGTAAACCCCGGGCGTGAGGTTTTGGGATTTAAAGAGATTTCCTGTGAAGCGTATTTATTGTTCCGGGTGTTCACATTTGATTTCGTGCTTGACAAAAATCTGCTGGGTGGCTATATTCCGATTTAACGATATGATAAGATGTAAGGAATAACCAAAGAAATAGGGACCCAAATGAAGAATGCAAGATGCATTTGACTGGTAAAGCCGGGTTGAATGCGGTTAGAAAACAAAAAAACATCGTCAAGTGACCACATATAAAGGAAAGAAAACATGAGTTCTCAGACAATTCAACCCAATACGGGTGAAAAGAAACAACATAAAATGATGGGACTTTATTCCCTCACGGCGGCTGCAGTAATTTATTTGTGGTGGTTGATTTACGGACAGCTGCCCGCGCTGTCAAAGTGGCTCACCTATGACCTGATGCCTATCACCAGGGGCTCTCACCTTGGCGCTTCCATTGAATTTTTCCTCTACGATACCCCAAAAGTGATGATGCTTCTGGGCCTTGTCGTCTTTGGCGTGGGGATCATTCGAAGTTTTTTTACCCCGGAAAAAACCCGGGCATTTTTGTCCGGTAAAAGTGAGTTTGCCGGTAATGTTTTGGCTGCCCTCCTGGGTATTGTTACCCCGTTTTGCTCCTGTTCGGCCGTGCCCCTGTTCATCGGATTTGTAACCGCAGGTGTGCCCTTGGGCGTGACCTTTTCCTTTCTCATTGCCGCCCCCATGGTCAATGAGATTGCCCTGGGGTTGTTGTACGGCCTGCTGGGATGGAAGGTCGCCGCCATATATATGGGAACCGGGCTCTTTATTGCAATAACAGCAGGGTGGGTCATCGGCCGCTTGAAACTTGAACACCATATTGAAGACTGGGTGACTCAGGCCACTGCTGCTGCCGTGGATCTGGAAGAAGAGAAAATGACCTGGAGAGACCGGATTATCTACGGCTGGGATGCGGTGAAGGAGATCATCGGCCGTGTCTGGATCTATGTAATTCTCGGTATAGCTGTTGGCGCTGGAATTCATGGATTTGTCCCTGAAGGCGTCATGGCATCCATCATGGGCAAAGGGTCCTGGTGGTCCGTTCCCCTCTCCGTTGTCATTGGCGTGCCCATGTATTCAAATGCAGCAGGTGTGATTCCTGTCGTAGAAGCGCTTTTGGGCAAGGGTGCGGCTTTGGGGTCTGTTCTGGCATTCATGATGAGTGTCATTGCCCTGTCCCTGCCTGAGATGGTGATTTTGAGAAAAGTGTTAAAGCCTAAGCTTATCGCTGTTTTCATCGGTGTTGTCGCGACCGGCATCCTGATTGTAGGCTATCTGTTTAATATGATTCTCTAAGGCACAAAATCATTAATAAACTGTCTATTAAATTAAATGATTTGTGTCCGATCTGAGCAGAGAGTCAACGCAGATTAAGATTTGGACGGTTTTAATTTGATACTGACCTTAACCTGATTTCGTATACAAGGAGAAATTTGTGATGCAAAACCTGAAAAAAATATGTCTACCTGCTATTTTCATGATCCTGATGGTGACATCCTGGGCAGTTGCCCAGGATGTTTCAACAGTTCCTGCCAAAGGCAGAGTGACCATGATTGACCTGGGAGCGAAAAAATGTATCCCCTGTAAGATGATGGCCCCTATTCTTGTGAAGCTTGAAAAGGCCTACAGAGGAAAGGCAGATATCGTATTTATCGATGTATGGGAGAATAAAGAACCTGCACAACGGTATAAAATCAGGGCCATCCCCACCCAGATTTTCTTTAATGAACAGGGGGAAGAGGTGTATCGCCATGTGGGTTTTTTAGACGAAAAATCGATTATCGGGCAACTCAAGAAAATGGGGGTGGGTACCCCCGATTCCGGCAGCAAGGGGTAATACATGGCGGATTCCTTTTTTTTAACGGTGAACCAGTGGATGACTGGCGGGATCTTATTGGCTGCTATGGGGTGTTTTTTGTGGGGCATGATCAGCGTGCTGTTCAGCCCTTGCCATCTGGCCTCCATCCCCTTGATTGTGGGCTATGTGGGAGGACAGGATAAGATGCTTCATCCCCGGCAGGCTGGTCTCTATTCTGTTTTGTTTACTCTCGGATTATTCCTGACCATTGCCGTGATCGGCGTGTTATGTGCCCTGCTGGGAAGGATGCTGGGGGATGTGGGAAACTATTGGCAGATTCTGGTGGGCATTATCCTGATCTGGGTGGCCCTGGGCATGCTGGGGGTTGAAAAATGTTCTCTGTCCGGTAGTCTTTTGTACCGGCTCAATCTGAAAGGCAGGTTCGGTGCCTTTATTCTTGGTCTTGCATACGGAGTCCTCTCCGGATCCTGTACATTCGGCTTTATCGCCCCGATTCTGGCCATCATTACGGTTCGAGAACAGGTGGCAACGGGTGTACTCCTTATTATTCTATTTGCCTTGGGCCACTGCCTTCCCATAGTGATTGCAGGCAGTTCCACTGCACTTGTCAGGAAAGTGATTGAAAATTCTGCCTGGAACGGCGCCGGAACCTGGTTCAGGAAAATTGCAGGGGCTAGCATCGCCCTCCTGGGCCTGTACTTTATAGCGGTGCCTTTTATCAATTAGGGTAAACATTATGCTGGGGGGATTATGCTTTTAAAAAATTATACCTTGGAAATATTCAAATCAAAATGCCAGGCCCATGCCATGGGTGTGCATTGTTTTGCCCATCTCCAGCAGGATATCAGTGATGCCCTCCCATACCTGAATTCCGTTCTGGGTGGGTTTGAATACCTTACGGATCCCCCAGCTGTTACATTCCGGGTCCAGGGAAAACTGATCACTGTCCATGGGAAAAAAATCGCGGTCAATGCCCTGAAAGATGAGAAAGAAGCCGTAAAAATAATTGAATGGCTGAAAAACGAAATTAACCCCAACGTTTTAAAAAATCGTTGGAAAAGTTCTTAGTTTTCAGGCTGCTTTTTGCATAGCCTCAAGAAAATGTAGTAAATCCTTTTTCACAGCCTGGTTTGAATTCATTG
>Ga0070729_10004819_pt1 | contig 14380 bp, 15 predicted proteins | sample tdDd472_FD_66725 | JGI IMG/M metagenome (GOLD analysis project Ga0070729, IMG submission 66725) | Marine sediment microbial communities from the Atlantic coast under amendment with organic carbon and nitrate - tdDd47.2 | ecosystem: Environmental > Aquatic > Marine > Coastal > Sediment | place...
GGAACAGCAGAAAAGCACAACTGAGCAGAGACGGAGAGTTTTTCAAAAGCCTCTCTTGATGAGGATGTTTGCATGCACCGTCCTACATTTAGGCATACCCCATAAAGATCACACAGAAAGGTCAGGCACTTTTGCATAGGTAATGGGGACATGTACCTGTTACGTGTCCCCATTACAAGCTATGGCGTCCGGCGGGTCGCCCCCCGACAGCACCAGCCCGCTCCTCTGCTATACTTGTAAAACAAAACCGAGGGAGGCGGTCATGCAGACAAAACACAGCACCCTGCGCGGACTCCCGGTCATCCTTCTGATCATATCCCTGGGAGCCACTCTCTGCGCAGCGGCGACCGACGAGCGTGCCAGCGAACGCAAGGCGATGGTCGCCGAACAGATCGCCGCGCGCGGGGTCAGCGATGGCACGACTCTGGACGCAATGCGCAGCGTACCGCGCCACCTCTTTGTGCCATCGGCACAGAGTCCCTACGCCTACCAGGACCGCCCGCTGCCGATCGGCCACGGCCAGACCATCTCCCAGCCCTTCATGGTCGCCACCATGACCGAGCTCATCGGACCGGCTCCGGGACGCAAAATCCTCGAGATCGGCACCGGCTCAGGTTACCAGGCCGCAATCCTGGCGGCCGCCGGGGCAGACGTCTTCAGCATCGAGATCATTCCGCAGCTGGCAGAGGCCGCCGGTATACGACTTGCCGAGCTCGGCTACGGCGAAGTTGCCGTCAGGTCGGGTGCCGGCTTTTACGGCTGGGCGGAACAAGCGCCGTTTGACGCGATCATCGTCACGGCTGCCGCCGAGTTCGTCCCGCCGCCGCTGCTTGAACAGCTCGCCGAGGGCGGGCTGATGGTGATCCCGGTCGGCTCGCCCTACCATGTCCAAACGTTGATGCTGGTACAGAAACGTGACGGCAAACCCTACTCCACCAGCCTGATGCCGGTCCGCTTCGTTCCATTCACACGGGCGGGCGAATGAGGCAGCGGCTGTCCGGTGACAGACAGATCGCCCTGCTGCTGGTCTCTGCTGCCCTGCTCGCTTTCCAGATCGCCCTGCTGCAGATCCTCGCCACCAGCCAGTGGCACCATTTCGCCTACCTGGTGATTTCCATCGCATTACTCGGTTTCGGCGTGGCCGGCACCGTGCTCTCCCTGGCGCGCGACTGGATACTGGCAAGGCAAGCGCTCCTGCTGCCGCTGCTGTTGTGCGCCTGCGGCGTCACCCTGGCCGGCTCCCTGGGCTTCATCCAGTCGCTGTTCGGCGGCTTCGACTCCTTCCTGCTCTTTGTCAACCCCGGCGAGGCATTGCGTCTGGCGGCTTCGGCGCTGATCCTGATGCTGCCCTTCACCTGCGGCGCGCTGGCGATCGGCATTATCTTCACCTCCGGTGCCGAGCGCATCGGCAGCCACTACTTTGCCAACATGCTCGGTTCCGGGATCGGCTGTGTCCTCGGCCTGGCCGGCCTGGCGAGCCTGCCACAGGCACTGCTGCCGCCGCTGTGCGGTTTGCTCGCATTGCTCTCGGCGCTGCCGCTGCTGCCCGGCAGCAGGCGCACAGTTCGCGGTTGCGCCCTGATCAGCCTGGCCGTTGTGACAGGATTTATCCTCCTGCGGCCCGGGATCACCCTCTCCCAGTACAAGGACCTGCGCAAAGCACTCGATCTGCCCAACGCGGAGGTCATCGTCGACAAACCCTCCACCTTCGGCCGGCTGCAGATTGTCACGGCTCCCGTGCTGCGCAGCGCAACCGGCCTGAGTCTGCTCTGGCAGGGAGAACTGCTGTCGTCTCCGGCGGTCTTTGTCAACGGCGACAGGCTCGGCAGCGTGCCTTACACAAGCGGCCGCAACAATCCGACACATGCCACCACCACGGCTCTGCCGTTTGCCGTCAGCGCACCGCAGCGGGTGCTGGTCCTGAACGCCGGCACCGCACAGCATGTCGCCCTGGCACTGGATCACGGTGCGACAGAGGTCGTCGCGGTCGAACCGCATCGTGTGCTCACCAGCGAACTGGCCGGGCTGTCGCGGGGCGGGAGTGCAGCAGTCTTTGCCAGCGACCGGGTGCGATGGCAGAGCGAGGCCGCCCGCACCTGGCTGGCGCGCGATCAGACCCGTTACGATCTCATCATGCTGCCAGACATCGGCAGCCCCGGCGGCAGCGCCGGTCTGTTCGCCTTGCACGAACAGCCGCTTTTGACCAAAGAGGCCCTTGGACAGGCCTGGCACAAACTGCAGCCGAATGGCTATCTGAGCGTCACGACCTGGCTCGACTATCCGACGCGCAGCCCGCTGCGCCTGCTGGCAACCCTGGTCGAGTTGCTCGAGGAGGCCGGGGCGACGCCCGCCGGGCATATCGCTGCCTTGCGCAGCTGGGGGACGCTGACCTTCTGCATCAAGAAAACACCTCTGGACAGCAGCGAGATCGCCGCGGCCCGCGCCTTTGCCCGGCGCTGGGCATTCGACGCGGCCCTGTTGCCCGGCATCGCTGATGCGGAGCGGGACCGCTACAACAAGCTGCAGGATGACTCTCTGTTCGAGCTGCTCGATGCGACCCTGCAGAGAGACAGCCGACAGGCCCTCTATCGCGACTACCCGTTTCGCATCGTACCGACCCGCGACGATCAGCCTTTCTTCTCACAGTTTCTTCGCTGGTCGAGGATCAACGTCCTGCTCGAACAGTACGGGCGGCGCACCATCCCCTTCATCGAACTCGGCGTGCTGGTCGCCGGGCTGGCGGCGTTCGTCCTCAGTGTGCTGGCGATTATCCTGGTCCTGCTGCCCCTGACCAGGCTCGGCGGCGGGTCCGGATCGCGTCTCGGCACGCTCCTTTACTTCGGCGGGCTGGGCATGGGCTACATGTGGGCCGAACTCGCCATGATTCACCGCTTCGAGTTCTATCTCGGCCAGCCGGTCTACTCGGCAGCACTGGTCGTCGGCGTACTGCTGACCGGCTCGGCGCTGGGCAGCATGCTCACAGAGTGGTTCGGCAACGGCAGGCAGCGGCGCATTGCCGCGCTCGTGGGCGTCGTCCTGGCACTTTACGTCCTGCTGCTGGGGCCGTTCATACAGACGACGATCCACCTCCCCTTCACGGCACGTATCGCCCTGACGGTCGCGGCCCTGATCCCGGCCGCCCTGGTCATGGGCATGCCATTTCCCCTCGGCATTCGTTGTTTGCACAGGACCAGCCGGAACGAGGTCCCCTGGGCATGGGGAATCAACGGCTGCCTGTCCGTTGTCGGGGCGGCGTTTGCAACGCTCCTGGCCGTTGAGACAGGTTACTCCAGCCTGCTGTTGCTTGCCGCCGGCGCCTATCTGCTGGCGTCGCTTTGCGGGCTGCGGGGTGAAGCCGGGGGAGTGGTCTAAAGGAGACTTTTGCCGGACACGGACAAGAGCTTAAGCGGGAGATGCGCAATGCCGTGCGCTACCAGAGTGGATAGAAGAAGCTCAAGGTCATCGAGCCGAGCGCGCTGCCACCAGACGATAAGCCAGATAATATTTATAAATATTGCTGACGTACTGCACGGTCTCACGGCCGATCAGTTTCGCCGCGGCATGCTCGACATTGTTGAACCAGACATTCGGGTCCAGCCCCATCTTGGCCGCCATGGCCCTCATCTTCCTGATGTTGCCGGGGCCGGCATTATAGGCCGCCAGGCCGAGCAGCAACCTGTTGACCGGGTCAATCTGCGGGTCCGCCAGGTAAGTGTCGAGCAGGTGACGCATGTACTTGGCAGAGGCATGGATGTTCTGCTCAGGATCCGTTGCGACATCCTCGATCTGGACATGTTCGTAGGCCGCCGTCGACGGCAGGATCTGCATGATGCCGACCGCCCCGGCCCGGCTCCGCACAGACTGGTCGAGACGCGACTCCTGGTAGCCCTGGGCCATCATCAGCAAGGCATCCAGGCCGTATTGGTCGGCGTATTTTTTAAACAGGCCATGCAGGGCATCGAATTTCGCCATGGCTGCTTTATCGGTGGCCTTCTCCACGTATCGCGTCGAGACGAGATAGCGCTTCAACAGCATATTGGCCAGCCCCTTGCGGGCCCCTTCAACATTGCCGAATTCATTCAGCTCGGCGAGCAGCTTCGGACTGCCCTTGCGAATCGCCCAGGCGATTCTGCCGCCGCGGTTGACCGCCAGCTCTTCGTGAAGCGTCAAATCATTTAAAATCTGTACCCAGAACGCCGCCTTGTGGCTGTCAACGATCGCCAGCGGCAGGAGTCCGGCGTTGACCATTTCCAGCAGGTCCTCATCTTCCAGCGCTTCGTCAGCAGGGGTGATCTCCAATTTCAACTTCTGATCTTTGGCGAGCTTGACCAGGTGCTCATAGTAACTGCTCGACTTCCTGACATGGATCGGCACGCCGGCCAGGTCGGCCAGGGTCTGCAAGGAGGGCGAACCCGGCCCGGTGACGACGATTTCGTCAACCGGCCGGGCAACGGGTGTGGTGAAATCCACCAGCTGCTGGCGCTCGGGGGTAATGGTCAGGTTGGCAGCAACAATATCGCCCTGGCCGTCGATCAGGTCCTGCAACAGGTGCTGGCGCGATGTGGGAATAAAGATGACCCTGATCGGCAAGGTCTTCGTGCCATGTTTGCGGCCCAGCCATTTCTGCAGCTCCATGCCGGTATCATATGAAATACCGCGCTCCTGGCCCTGGTCGAGAAAATAGAAGGTTTTACTGAAAGGCACCAGGATCCGGACCAGGCGGCGTTCCAGCATGCCGTCAAGATCTCCTGACCAGGCTCCGGGCAGAGGCAGGGTCATCTCAACGTCTTCGATGCGCTGCTGTTCGGATAATTGCGCAACCGGATGCTGCTCGCCGGAGGGCCAGAGGGCCATGCCGGCACCAATCACCAGCAGGGCCAGCACGACAACGAAGATCGTCTGTTTTTTTAATTGCATGACTCATTCCCGTCTGCGCGGAGCAAAACCATTCACCAATTCACTTTTCACTTTTCACTTTTCACTTTTCACTTTTCACCATTCACCCCTCACCTTCTATCCACAACGGGGATTCTCCAGGGCGCAGGAACAGCCGATCACCTCGAACTTGATCTCTTCCTGTTCGCGACTGTCGCCAAAGCTCTCTATGTCCTCTCCCATGTTCGCAAGAGTACGTAAAAAATTTATCGTCAGATCCGGGTTGAGCTGCTCGCCCGCCAGCTTGAGCATGAGGCCGCTGGCCCGGGAAAAATCCCAGGAGTCATCGTACGCCCTGCGCGTCCTGAGCGCATCAAAGGTATCCGAGATCATCGTCATCTGGCTACAGATATTCAGTTTCCAGCCCTCTTGTGGTTGCGGGTACCCCTTGAGATCGTATCGCATATGATGCTCATAAGCACTGAACAGGGCCAACCGGGGGATCCCTTCCTGGTTCATCAGGTATTGGGCGCCCCGGGACGGATGCTGTTTGATCATCGCGAACTCCTCGTCATCCAGTTTACCGGGTTTGTTGAGGATTTCCCGATCGACAAAAATTTTGCCGACGTCGTGGAGCAATCCGGCCATGCCAATGTCATGCAGCATCTGCCCTTCTATCCCCAAGGCCATTCCCTGGGCAATATTCAGGATGCCCACATCAACCGAGTGAGCAAAAGTATAATCGTCTTGCATCCTGATCGGAACGAGCGCCAGGAAGGGGTTGGCATTTTGCCGGAAGGCTTCGATAAATCCGGCGATGACCGAAGATATCTGCTCGACATCCAGTTTCTGCTGCTCGGCAACATTGTCAAACTGATTTTGAACCCCCTGCTTCTGTTCGTCGGTCATCTTTTCGAACGACGAAATCGACATCACATTCTCGTCAGAAGAAGCCTCCACACTGCCAATCTGGATGTCGCTGGTCATCTGTTTGAGAGAATCGATCGATGCCTTGCCGAGCAGCACCTTGATCAGTTGCTGCAATTCTACAGGTGTAAAGCCTTTGTAAAACCCGACATAACCGATCTTTTGTTCGAGATAGTAGCGTAACAAGCGCTCGACATTGACAGTTTTTTTCAACGGTTTGCCCTGGTAGAGCAATTCGTTGTCCACCCGGGCCAGAAGTAACTCGGGGGTATTCTGCAGCAAACTGCGGAAAGAATCTGTCAACCGGGCGAAATGCTCCATGACCCGCGGATGGTCCGGCGAATAGAGCGCCGCCGTGGACAAGGCACTGGTGAGATCCCTGATAATTTCATGGATCGTTTCGAGCTTCGTTAATTGAGGCACGATCAAGACTCCATTCTTTTTTGCAGTCTTCTTAGCCTGTGCTGGATATCCGCGTTGACCGACGGAGCATATTTCTCGATAGCGGGAACGAGCAGCTTAGGGTCATAACGTTCGAAGACTTTCAGTATCTCTGCGATCAATTCCTTGTGCTTGTTCGGATGCAGGGCGTTTTTTTTCGACAGAAGTTCGAAAAAACCTGGTAGGGCACCCTTCGGAATTGTTTCAGCAAGCGTTTTGACAATCGCCTTCTTCTGATCCAGCCGGTAATTGATCACAGGATTGCTCTGCAGTAAGGCGACCAGCCGGCCCGCCACGTTCGCGTCTCTAACCATCATGGCCATGGAAATGGCGATTTCGACCGTCTGGTCGTCCTTGTCATCCAACATCTCGATAAGACGTAAGGTTGCGTCATCGCAGCCGTAATGGAGACATGTTCTGATCGCTTCGATCCTGATTTTGAGATGAGGGTGGTCCATGAGGGGCCTGAGATAAGGAATCACCTCCGGGTCCTGGATGTTGCGCAAAATGCAGATGATATTTCTGACAATAAACCAGCGCTTATCATTCAAATATCTGACCGCCAGGGGGATAACCTCCCCGGCATCGAGCTGCTGTAGCAGCTTCAGGTAAAAGAGTCGGTTGGCGCGGTTCGACTCAGACGCCAGGGCCGTCAACAAAGGCTCGACAAATGGTATACCGACGGTTTGGACGAGGGTTTCTATGTCATTGAACCTGCTTTTTCCGTGCAGGCTGACCCCTCTGATCACCGTGTCAGTAAAGCTGGATGACGCAAGGACGTGCCTGAATTTATCTAAATCCCCGGCAAGGCAACTTTGGCGTTCCAGCAATGCACACAGCTCATTGAGTTCCCGGTAAGAACCATCCTCCAGATACAGATAGACGATGTTGACCAGGTTCTCACCAAGGCCCTTCAGATACTTTGCATCGACAGACTCATTGAGGATTCGCAAAATAATGTCGGCTGTGTGTTTCTCCTGCTGGCGCTCCTCAATAGATTCCTTCAAGACAAGCAGGTTTTCATCGACCTGCCTTGGAACACTGTCGAACTGGATTATATTGAGCAGCGCATCACGATATTTATCTGGAACGTACTTTTCAAAATCATCCTTCTTGAACAACCTGGCAATCTCATGTTTTTTGCCTGCAAGCTCCTTGTCGATCTGGCCGATATGCTCGATGTTGAGCTTCTTATCCTGGGCGATTTTACCCAGGACCTTCATAATTAGAGGTGGAACGTAATTGTTGTCTTTGGCCGTCGCCGCAAGCAGTTCGACAATGACCTCATCGGAGAGCCCGGAGAAAAACTCTTCGGTGAAGGCGGGCTTCATATTGAGGTTAAAGATATTGCTGAATAGCCGTTCCCTGATACCCGGTGAAATCCGGTTGATAAATTCGGTCAACTTGGCCAATGCCCGACTACGGTAACGGTTGATTTTTTCAGATTGTATCGAAACAAGGAAGTCGCTCAAGCCCTTACTGAATTGCTGCTGGTTGACGGTCGACATATTGTCAAGGATCTGGTTGGTCAACTCTGCCAGGCTCCCTGGGCTGGCGTCAGCATTGTCGCAGTCCGGGGCATTGGACTTCATCAACCCGCGATGAACGGCAAAAGCAAAGCGATCCCACAAAGGAGACTTCTCATTGAGCAGCAGGTCTCGGTCGGTTTCAGCAATCACGTCGATGTAGGCGATGTCGTTTTCGGACATTTCCCGTACAGAGATCCTGTCGATCCCGCGCATGCGTAGCGCCGCTACGATACCACCCTCCTCCCAGGTCTCCGCTGGCGGTCGACCGGTTAAAACAAGGAAGTCCTGGATATCCTTGGGGGAGGTATCCTGCTGAAAAATGATCGCGCTGATGCCATGCTGAAAAAACATATAGGCAAAGCCGATAAAGAGGTTGTTCCGACGTTCGACAAAATCATCATCGTAGATAAAACCATGCCGGGCAACTGTCAGAGGCAAGGTTTCACGGTAAAGGAAATAGGTCTCCAGAAAGCCCTGCAGCCTCGATGTTGCCAGATCAACCTGTTTGTTCGCAGAGCCATACAGCTTGAGTTGCTTGGAGATCAGCGAGCAGGTGTTGATCACACTCTTAACGAGGGCAACCTCTTTCTGTTTGTCGTCGAGAAGCATGAAAACCTCGCTCAGGAGAGCCTATTAATCGGCGGTACGTAACGCATATGACACCAAAACACGCATCGGCACGGTTGTCTATACGGAGATTTCATCCGGCAGATCGTCTTCAGGGACAAACCACTCATTTTGGGTGAAGTTCTTATCGGTAATCTGTTCCAGGTGTCGCTTCATGTACTTGCCCTCAGCTTCAACCGCAACTTCTCCACTCGGCAGATATAGCTCTCCGGTTCCCTCGAAAAGCCGCCCACGGTCCCTGGTGATGCGCCCGACGACCTTGAGTTCCGCATCAAGCGGTACCGGTTTTTTGTAGCGGACCACCAGTTCAACGGTGACCCCGAAGGTGTCGCTGTCAGTGGTCATCATGATCGCCCGGCCGATAACTTCATCGAGGATTGCAGCAGAGATTCCGCCGTGGGTGACATTAGGGTAACTTTGATGTTCACTCATTGGTTTGAACACGGCGACCAGCTCGTTCTCTTCCGTTTCGTAGAATCGGGTTTTCAGACCGAAGTTATTCTCAACGCCGCAAACCAGGCAATTCTTGGAGATATGCTGACTGTTTCTGACTTTGTAATCCATGGTTCACCTTTTCATCGAGATTGTTTGCAGTAGAGGACAAACCCTGTAATCAGCAGCATCGGGTAGTAGATGCACAGCGCCACCATAAAAACACCCAGTAAGGCGACAAACAACATATTACCGTTATCGGCAATCGCGCTGCCAAAATAATCACACAGGCCATAAGTCAACAAGGGCGTCATTATCAGGGCCGCTACGCGCCACCAATGTTTCAGGACAAGCGCCAGAAAGGCTGTCATGATGACGCCGAATAACGGCAGGAACGTCCCGAACAACAGAAGTATGCGATCAGATTGCTCCACTTGCGCTCCCTGGCGGCCGTCCGGATTCATCCGGGCCGGCCTGAAAACACGAGACTTGTGTCCAGCGATGGATAAATGCCTCCAGACGATTTTTATCGGGCAGAGTGCCATAGACGAAGAGACGTTTTTCAACGTCAGGGTCTGCGCAGTCACAATGCCCCCGGTTAATCACCGGCTTCTGATTTTTCCACCCACTTGCTGCCGTAAAGCAGTTCATATTCGGCATTAACGAAAGACCGGTCCAGGTTCTTGACCTTGTCGATATAGACCCGGCCTGCCTCGCTGGCGGTCTTCTTCTTTAATGGCTCCTTGTTGACTTTCAACAATTCCAGGATCATCTGGTGTTTCCTTAAACCGAGGATCGGTACAATGATAGCAATTGCCAGAGCAAGACCGGCGACAACATAAAGAACGGGCTCGGCCACGGCCACCGGTAGAGGTGCCCACAGTGCCAGATTGAAAACCACGATACCGATCCAGAAGACCGCCTTGCAAATCGTCACAGCACGCTGACTGGTGGCACGCAGTTCACGAATCTTTCTGACTTCGAGTGGCTTTCCTGCTTCGATTGCTTCTTTGGTGAGCTGGATGACAGGATTAATCTTACTGTTCATGTCTGTATTTTCTCTCCTCGTTTTTCAGGAAACGTATCATCCTTCGCAAGAGTCTTATTGACACTCGTGCTCTGCGCCTTGTTCTGCCGGCGGCGGCTGGCAAACCGCAGATAACTGTTCAGAAACCAGCCGATTATTGCGCCCGCGCCCAACATGATGAAGACCAGCAGAACAAGTGACATTTCAATCGACCAGAGGAAGACTCTGACCTGAACCGTTTCGGTATTCTGGGTGATAAAGATAAATGCCAGCAAGGCAAGAACCAGGCTGATTCCCAATTTGAATTTCATTTATGGGCCTCCATGGGTAGATGAGAAGGTACTTGTCATTGCCCGCATTCAAAGGTAATCTGTCAGCAATATTGCAACTCCTCCATTTTACACAGTTTCCGGGAGATCGCCATGAAGAAATCAATCGTTGCCATCAGCCTTTTATTGATAACGGGGATCAGCGCCCATGCCACGGAAGCGCCGACATTGAGCCTCGGCAAGACTCTCTTTGAATCCACTGAACTCGGCACCAAGGGCCGCGGTTGTGTCACTTGCCACAAGCACGGCAAAGGTCTGGAGATGATCGGGGACTTCAATGACACCGAACTCAAGGATATCATCAACGCCTGCCTGCGTGACGCCATCGGGGCCAAGTTGATTTCCACCGAGTCACAGGAGATGGATGCAATGCTCGTCTATGTCAGGAGTTTTCAGAAAAACTGAAGAAGTGAAAGGTGAAAAGTGAAAGGTGAGAATTGCTGAGTGCGAAAAGCTGAAACATTTCGGACGCTGATCAAATCTGAAATGAAAGGGGACAGAAATGATTCTGTCCCCTTCGTTCTTGCTTTTGCCTTCTCCAGCCCCCGCCTCTAGCCAGCCCCCAGTCTCCAGCCCCCAGTCCCCGCCTTTAACCCCAGCCCCCAGTCCCCGCCTTTAACCCCAGTCCCCGCCTTTAACCCCAGCCTCCGCCCTTAACACCCACAACCGCAATTATGACAAACGACCTTGTTGGAACCTTCCGGTTCGATCATTTCCGGAGCGAAGGCGATCCGGGAGACACCACGGCGAATATCCTCAAAGAGGTCACAATTATCACTTTGGCCGATAATGTGACCGAGGCAGAGATTACCGATGTGGTCCTTTGGTGAACGTAGACGAATAATATTGAGCAGATCACCGTACCCCTTTACCTCAAGTTCTTTATCAGGTTCATTGAGGTAATTAACTGTAATACCGAGGGGGTTCAGGTCTACATGCAGGCTTTCTACAAACCCTTTCAGGGCATTCAGATCGGCTGTGGGCGCCCATTCACTGTTAATCAGACGGTAGCTGTAACGAATGACTGTAATCTCTTTCTTGGTCATTTCTGCTTCTCACCATCATCCGGGACATTGTCCTGCACCGTTGGTGCCACAATCAGTTTCGGTGCAATTGCAGTGCGCTCGATTGTCACCCGCTTTTCGCCAGCAACGCCGGGACGACGGTAAACAAGTTCGACAGAGGCACCGACCGGACCCCAGAGGTGCTCGGCGACAACCTTACCGAAGTCACTCCCTTTTAGTGGGAACCCGTTGACCTGGAAAATCATGTCACCAGGCATGATGCCTTTTTCCGCCGCCGGAGCATCTATCAGCACATTCAAAACCACCAGGTCGCCATCAACCGTCGGCACAACCTGCAGACCGATGCCGCCAAACGCGACATCTTCTGCGCACACAGGCACAGCCAGCCATGCAAAAGAACCAATCATCAGGATTGTGGATATCAGGATCGCAATGGATGGGGTACGGATCATGGCTATTCGATCCAGGAGATGTCGCCACAGCCCTCGCGCAGCACCTCAATCCGGTCGTCGATCAGGCTGATCACGGTCGAAGGGTCCCCATAGCGAATACCACCATCAATCACCAGGTCAAGAGAACGTCCCATAGTGGCCTGAATCTCCCCGGGATCGTGCAGTGGTGATTCACCAGTCAGGTTGGCACTGGTGGTCACCAGTGGGTGACCGAGTTCATGGACGATCGCCAGGGCAATCGGGTCGTCAGGGATACGGATACCAACTGTTTTCTGCCGGGTGGTCAGGCTGTCGGGAACGATGCGCGTGGCATCGAGGACGAACGTATAAGGGCCAGGCAGGTGGCGTTTCATGATCTTGAAAGCAAAGTTGCTGACATGGGCATAATTGGCAGCATCAGAGAGATCGGCACAGATAAAAGAAAAGGGCTTCTTGGCTTCGCGCTGTTTGATCTGGTAGATATTTTTCACACCACGCCGGTTGAAGATGTCGCAGCCGATACCATAAGTCGTATCGGTAGGATAAGCGATCACTCCACCCTGTTTAAGGGTTTCCACGACCCGGGTAATGAGCCTTAGCTGAGGATTATCAGGATTGATGTTTAGCAACATAGCAGGCTCTCACCTCTTCACGTTTTAAAACCTACAGCTTACAGCTTATAGCGTTTTATAAAAGATATTTCAAGTCATCGATTTTTCGCAGGGCGGTATATACAGCTTCCAGCTGTGTTCGATTCTGCAAGGTTACCAGGGCACTGACGCACTGGTATTTGCCTGCGGAACTTGGCCGTGACTTCGTTGCCTGACGCGACACCGGAACCACCATGGAAATGGCATCCAGGACCTTGCTGAGGAACATTTCGTCATCGTCACCGGGCCCGAAGGCCTTGAACTCGAAGTGGCAGGGAAATTCGAGCAGTTCCTTTTGTGATGCCTCCTGACTCATGGCTTGTGACTGAGGCCGGTGTGGCCAAAGCCACCAGAGTTGCGTCCGGTATCGTTCAAATCTGCCACCTCGATCAGTGTTGCACGGGTGACCGGAGCAACAATCAGCTGGGCGACGCGGTCTCCCGGCATGATCTCAACAGCCTCATTGCCGTGATTGATAATGATGATGCCGATTTCGCCACGATAGTCGGCGTCAATTGTACCCGGCGAGTTGACCAGGGCAATGCCTTTTTTCAGGGCCAGCCCGGAACGCGGCCGCACCTGGCCTTCATAACCCGGAGGGATCTCCATGGCCAGCCCGGTCGGTAGCAGTGTCCGCTCACCGGGTGCCAGAACGACCGGCTGGTCAATCACTGTACAAAGGTCCATTCCGGCGGCATGTTCAGTCATGTAAAGGGGGACGATAGCATTCGGATGGAGTTTTTTCACTTTTACTTCAATCATCTTGACCTCGACAAAGACAGCTTATCCAAGCAACATATCGGAATCCGAAAAATCTTCCGGATCAATCCTTCCGGCCACTTGTATGTTAAGAGTTTCATTGACGAACAACCTGACCGCCAGACTCTGGACCGACTCCGCGGTGACGGCGTCGATCATATCCCTGCTCTCCTCGAGACTGGTCCCCAGATCTCTCAGGAAAAGTTCGTTTTTAGCCAGTCGGGTCATGCGGTTGTCAGTACTTTCCATGGACAGCAGCATGCTGCCTTTGAGGAAATCCTTGGCACTCTGCAATTCTTCAGGAGTCACCATGGCATGACGCATGCGGGTCATTTCGTCGAGGATCGTGCGAGCCACCAGGGGGGCTTCTTCTGCGGCGACTCCTGCATAGACAATGAAAGCCCCGCTGTCCGAATGATTATGGTGATAGCTGTAGACCGAGTAAGCCAGGCCAAGCTCTTCGCGAACTTTCTGGAACAGGCGGGAGCTCATATTGCCTCCCAGGATCGTATTCAACAGGTATGTTGCATAACGGTCTGGATGGTTCTGCGGCAAGCCCTCGACCCCGAGGCAGACCTGAGCCTGTTCCAGTTCACGGCGGGTCACTTCTACTTTTCTGGTTACAACAGGGGTGGCATCATCCTGTTTCATGCCCGATTCGGGCCTGTCACCAAAAGACTCCTCGACCAGACCGACCAATTGTTCGTGGTCGACGCAACCGGCGGCGACAACGCAAAAGTTTTGACCAACATAACGGTCCGCCATGAATGACAGCAGCTGCTGCCGATCAACGTCATCGACAGTGTCCCGGGTGCCGATCACCGGCATGCCGAGCGTGTGCCCGGCCCAGAAGGCATGGGTAAACTGGTCGTGGATCAGGTCTTCGGGGCTATCCTCGATCATGGCGATCTCCTGCAGGATAACCCGACGCTCTTTCTCTATGTCATCAGGGCTGAATCTGGAGTGACAGATCATATCGCCGAGCAGGTCGACTGCCATCGGCAGCTTTTCCGCGAGGATCTTGATAAAATAACAGCTGAACTCACGACTGGTAAAACCGTTGAGAAGGCCACCGACAGAATCGACTTCGCGGGCGATGGTTTGCGCGGTGCGCCTCGCCGTGCCCTTGAAAAGCATGTGTTCGAGGAAGTGGGAGATGCCGCTCAGGGCAACAGGTTCATGGCGTGAGCCATTGTTAACCCATACCCCGAGGGAAACAGAATGGCATCCGGGCACATCTTCAGAAAGCACCCGGATGCCATTATCGAGCATCGTACGTTGAGTCATGAACGCCTTAGTGTTAAGCGTCCTCGGGCATTTTCTGGCCG
>Ga0070729_10004821_pt1 | contig 14380 bp, 13 predicted proteins | sample tdDd472_FD_66725 | JGI IMG/M metagenome (GOLD analysis project Ga0070729, IMG submission 66725) | Marine sediment microbial communities from the Atlantic coast under amendment with organic carbon and nitrate - tdDd47.2 | ecosystem: Environmental > Aquatic > Marine > Coastal > Sediment | place...
CACCGACGTGGGCATGGGATCGGCGGCAATGTGCAGATGGTGTACCTGCAGTTCGATTGATGAGCCGGGAAGGAAAGGGTCAGAATGCGAAGTAGGCCTTCACCATGAGGCCGCTGAAGTCGAACTCGACCTCGTGGGTGACGTCGTCCTCGGTGTACTCCACCCGTTCGAAATTGTACGACAGGCCCGCCCTGAGGCCGAACCACGGGGCAAACATGTAGCGGCAACCCAGCTGCGTGCGCAGGGCGAGGGCCTGGGTATTACCCACCGGCAGGTAGACAAAATCCACCACGTTCTCGACGATCAGGCGACGGCCCAGGTGATAGTTGACGACCACGCCGATCAGTGGAAAGGCCGCCACGAATTCGGTCTCGTCGCCGATCTGACCGGTATCCGGCTCCCCGTTGACGACAAATTCGCCCTCGAGCATGAAGCCTGCATGCGTGCTGAAGACGTGGACACCCGCCTTGCCGAGTACCAGGCTCCGATCCATGTGGTGGAAGGCGTAGGCGTAGTTCACATCGAGGAAATCGTAGTCGAACCTCGCTGACATCACGCCGTCCAGGCTCACCAGGTCGCCTTCGATCACGATGGGCTCCTGGACGACCCGGCGCTCCCCCGAGCGGCGGAGGCTGGAGTAGGTTCCCGCCAGATATCCGTGGTCGGTCATTCGCCACAGCGCGTTTATGTTGCCTACGACCTCGGAGGTGGGCAGGTCGAGCTGGCCCTCCATGTCGACGAAGGCCTGATCGGCGGACCCGGCAACGGAGTACTTGTAGGTTGAGTCGAAGCGGACGAAAAAGACGCCGGCCGAGATGGCCACGCGCTTGTCCCCGGCGCGTTGGGCAAGACTGTACGGGTCGGATTCGGCGGCGGCCGCCATGGCCGCGCTGGTCATTGCGAGTACAAGCAGGCAGGCCGCGATCAGCCGGGATTGTTCTCGTAACAGACTCATCGCTCCAGTCACCCTTTCGCTCCAGGACGGGGAAACTATTCCTACGCGGTCATTCTGCCCGGTCCAGGCGACACCTTCCATATTGTTTTCCTGGTACAAAAGTCGCGTGCCACTGCCGTCAGATGGTGTGGTCCTCGTGGCACATGAGACATTCCATGTGCCCCTGCTGTTGATTCATGCCGTCGGTGTCGTGATCCATTGTGTCGGGACCGTGGCACTCGACGCAGTGCTTGATCTGCTCGGAGGGCTTCCAGACCGGCGGCGTCCAACGTCCGGCATAATACTCGTTGAGCGCGAGCACCACAGTGTAGACCACCTCGCCGCACAACTTGGCGCAGCGTTCGACCTTTTCTTGCGACGTCACCTCGGCTCCCGCCGCCAGCGTCCAACTGGAGACCGAGGTGTGGCACAGCGGAGACTTGGCCGCGACCTTGATCTGGCCGGGCAGAGGTGAGAGGTCGTCGAAACGGTCGGTCGGAAACTCCTGCTTGGCGTACCACCAGAAGAGCCGGTCGATCATTTGCGCGGTGATCCCGGCCTTGCCTGGTTCGTAGGTGATCAGATTGATTATACAGGCCGATCCGCCGAGCGCACCGCAGAGAGTGCCGTGACCGCCGAATCCGGCGGCGCCGAAGGCGAACAGGTTGTCCGGAAGGGTGGTCCAGGGAAAACCAACCTTCTCCTTGAGCAGGCTCAAAAGGCCGAGGTAGGAGCCGGTTCCGCAGCCTCCCTTCTTGTAGAATTGATAGGCTCTCCTCCCGGCCTCGAGGGGGTCGAGTTCGACCCACTTCCACGGCAGCGGTGGCGCATCCGGAACAACGGGTTGCTCCTCGGCCGCAACTCCGCTCGGACTTCCAACCACTCCTCCGAGAGCAATCGACGCCATCCCTGTTAACATTTTTCGACGAGTAAACATCTCACGATTCTGGTCACTCATTTCAATCTCCCTATCGGTATTCATACCCTACAGCAGCAGGATGATGCTTCCGGCGACAGTGAGAAATACGTTGGCGAAGGCGTACGCGCCGGTGTATCCGAGTGAGGGGACCGAGCTTCGCGCCTCTTCGGTGACGATGCTCAGGGAAGCCCCGCTGGTCATCGAGCCCGTTATCGCTCCGAGCAGGAGAACGGGGTTAATTCTGAGAAATTTGCGGCCGACGAAGTAGCCGATTGCCACCGGAACCGACGTCACCAGGGCTCCAGCCAGGATCAGGTTGAGACCGGATTCGGCCATGGTCTCGACAATCCCCGACCCTGCGCGCAGCCCCACTCCCGCCATGAACATCGTCAATCCGAGCTCCATGAAGACCCAGCGCGCCGGCTCCGGCACGCGCCCGAAAGTGGGGTGCAGCGCGCGGAGGTAGCCGATGGCCAGCCCGGAGACCAGCAGGCCGCCTGCCGTTCCGAGCGCCACCGAGATCCCCGCCACGGTGACGGCCCAGCTCCCCACCAGGAGTCCGACCGCGATGCCCACCGCAAAAGTCACGAGGTCGGTCTGGTTGGTATCACGCTCGACGTGGCCGACGAGCTTCCCGATCACACCCAACCGCGAAGCGGGGCCCGTTAGGTGCACCACGTCCCCGGCCTGAACCACGAAATCGCCTTCGAGCGGGATGTCCATGCCCATCCGCTGGATCCGCGAGACGAAGCAACCCCTCTCGGCCGTGAGCTTACCCAGGCTGGTGCTGATCGTCTTGATCTTGCGGCGGAGGATGACGACCCGGCAAGACTCGATTCTCACGTCGAGAAGCGTTGGATCCGACAGCTCGGGGCCTACTCTGCCGGCCTTCTCCGCGAATTCCTTCAGGAACCCGACGACGGAGATCTCGTCGCCGAACTCGATACGGGTCTCCTTGGTCACCTCGATCAGCTCGCCGCCGCGGCGGACCTTCTCGACAGTGATACGCCCTGGGAGTCTGGCATAGACTTCACCGACCGTAGCCCCCGCCAGCATTTCGTTTTCCACGAGAAAGGCCCGCACCACGATGTCGCTGAGGGCGTAGGTGCGGTCCTCGACGCCGGTACGATTGGCCTCGAGCTTGGCGGCCTCGGCCGGAAGGTCGAGCCGCAGCATGCGGGGCAGGAAGCGGATGATGAAGATGAGGCCGACCAGCCCGAAAATGTAGGTGATGGCGTAGGCGGTGGTCACATTGGTCATCACCTGATCCGGGGTGAGGCCTTCGGGAATCGGCACCTGCCCCGCGCGCACGGCCTCCTGCGCGGCGGCCAGGGTAGGGGAACTGGTCAGACCACCGGCGAGCAGTCCCGCCGCGCCTCCCATCTCCAGCCCGATGACCCTGGACAGGATCAACGCCAGGGCGAATCCCGTCCCGCCGATGACAATGGCGAGCGCCAGGTACTTGGCACCATCCTGCCGGATCACGTGGAAGAAGCTCGGCCCGGCCTGGATGCCCACTGAGAAGATGAACAACACGAAACCCAGCGACTGCACGGTTGGGTGCAGGCTGAACCCGTGGTGCCCGAAGACCAGCCCCACAAATAATACGCCGGAGACCGAGCCCAGATTGAAACCGCGGATGCTCGTCTTGCCCACCAGATAGCCCAGCCCCAGGACCAGGAAAAGCGTGGCGACGGCGTTGCTTTGCAAGAACTCGTTGAGTGCGCTCATCATCTTCCATCCTCCCAATTTTGGGGATCCGAGCTTTCTGCTCAAGGGAGCCTGACGGTGGCGGTCACGATCAAGCGGATACCATCGCTCTGGAATATTGGCAGTTGCGATGTTGGCTCTTGACCCCGCCACTCACGATCATTCCAGTCTAATGCCCATCGAGCAGATTCGTCAGGAAGGTTACGTTGAGCATCAGGTTGGAGTTATCGAAGCGCTGGCGCGAGCCGTAGTCGAAGCCCCAGCGGGCATTCAACTGGAGGCGCCCGGCCCAGGGCCAGAAGCCGGCGCCGAGCATCAGCGAGTTCTTCCGATCGTGGGCCGCCGGGTTCCAGAATACGTCGGTCCCGGTGTCGTCGGTGATCTGCCAGTTGTGCGCGCCGTGGACCGAGAACTCGAACCACGAGTTGAAGTATTGGCTCACGCCCCACTCCAGGCTCAGTCGGTTGCCGGGATTGACGTCGGCGTCCTTGATGCCGCTGTTCAATTCGTAGGTCAGGCCCCCCATGAAGGAAGTAGCCTGGTGCTCGAAGGGGTAGTAGTAGCCGAAGCCCTGGAACTGGTGGGTCCAGAAACCGAGGCCGAGGTTGTCGTCGGCCCCGGTTGTATACCGGCCGGTGGGGGCGACGAACGAGTACAATGCCGTGACGTTGAAACGCCGGAGCGGCGGTGCGCCCACGGCAGCCATGTCCTCGTCCGAAATCGGGACCTCGTCGAACTCTCCGAATGCCCAGGAGAGCCCGAGGGGCGTCACCAGGAAATCGCTCCAGCCCGAAAGACTCCCCTCTTCGTATCCCGGTTCAGCGCCACCGCCCACCAACTCGCCGACGACCTTGAAATCCGTCGTGAAGTAGTTGGGCGCAATGGTCGCGATGTACCGCGCACCGCCGAGGAAATCCGTACCGGTGGCCCAGAAGAGAACCGGCACGGTGACGAAGCCTTTAACTTCGAGTTCGATATCGAGATCCGGGTAGCCCGGATCGATCTCACTCAGGTTCAGGCGGCTGAGCTTGTTGCCGTCGCGGTCGACGTAGGTGTCGCTCGAGAGGCCCCAGTTGTACCAGACCACGATCAGCCCGTCGGGGGGCGTCGCCATGTCCCGCACGTTCATGATCCCGGGCACGTAGTGTCCCGATTGAAGCGGCGAGGCCACCTGGGCGTGCACGGGTCCGGCGGCGAGCGCCAGCAGCGCGAGAGCGAGCGCCCCGCTACGGAGGGCGTTAGTCAATGCGGGGCGCCATCTCATGTGCGATTTCTCCTTCGATCGTGAAGCGTCACTTCACGGGCGGTTCAAAGGGATCCTTGGTCCCCGGTTTGATCGGCGGCTCTTGCCGCAGTGAAACCACGTGCGCCCCGAGCTGCCCCAGGGCCGCCTTTGGCACCCAGGTCTCCGGGAAGAGCACGTTCTGCGTTTCTCCCGGGTCCTTGTGGAGGTTGTAGATGCGCGGCATTCCGTAGTCCATGGTCTCGCTGACGATGTTCGACTGCTCTTTCAGGTGGATCTTCCAGTTGCGCCACTTCACGCCCCAGACATCGTTGCCCATGTAGACGATCACGCCTTCCCGGTTTGATTTCTCCTGCTTGCCCATGAGGAAATCGGTCTGGTCGACACCGTCGATCACGCGGTCGTCCGGCACCTTGCCACCGGCGATCCTGGCGAAGGTCGGGAACAGGTCCATCTCGTGCACAATTTCGTCGCTCACGCTTCCAGCGCGGATCTTACCCGGCCAGCGAACCGCGAACGGCACCCGAAGGCTGGCCTCGAACCCAGTGAACAGCGATCCCCGCCAGGGACCCGGCGCGCCAGGTATGAAGTATTCGACCGATGGGGTGCTCGATCCCTCGGGGATCATCTCCGGTCCGTTGTCCGCCGTGAAGATGAACAGCGTGTTGTCACGGATACCTAGCTCGTCGACCGCGTCCAGCAGCATTCCGGCGTACGCGTCGATCTGGGCCAGCACGTCCGCCATTCGACCGTTGCCCGTCGTCCCGGCGAAGTCAGGATGCGGTATGAGCGGATAGTGGGTCATCGTATACGGCAAGTAGAGGAAGAAGGGCTTGTCCGCTTCCACCTGTCGCTCCATGAAATCGATCGACCGTTTCGTCAACTCCAGGTCGATCAGCGCGCGCTGCTCCAGGTCATAATCCATCACCCGTTGCGACTGAGAGCCCTTCTTGCCCTCGTAGATATAGGTCCCCTCGACGCCACTCTCCGCGTAGCCATCGAGCATTTCCCAGGGCGTCTCGTCGCTTGAGTTCGGGATGCCGTACCACTCGTCGAAGCCCTGGTCTGTGGGGAAGCGGCCCTCGGTGTGACCCAGATGCCACTTGCCGAACATGCCGGTCGCGTAACCGGCGTCCGACAGCATCTCGGCCATGGTGATTTCCCACTGCACCAAGCCGTAGACGCCACCACCGAGCGGGACCGTCCCGTTGCCGGTGCGGATGGCGTAGCGGCCGGACATGATTGCGGCCCGTGAAGGCGTGCACTGGGATTCGACGTTGAAGTTGGTCAGGCGCATGCCTTCTGAGGCGAGCGTGTCGAGTCGCGGCGTCGGAGCGCCACGTATGATGCCCCCCCCATTGAAACCAGGCTCACCCCAGCCGAAGTTGTCCATGAAGACCAGGACGATGTTTGGTCTTTCCTGGGCGTGTGCGGCGGAGAAGCACAGCACCAGCGCACAGACAGCCAGAAATCCTGTTATTGCTCTATTCATGTTCATGTGGTTTCCTCCTCTGCTTTGACTTCGTCACAACTGAGTATGTCAAGCGATTCCCCTACCGCCAGATGAACTTGAGACCAACCTCGAGGGACCAGTCGAAAGGCCTGTCATGGCCGATGCCGACTCCGGGCCGGAGGTAGGTGCTGGCCCCGGGCAGCGGGGGGATCATATATCCGAACTCCACATCGACAAGGAAAATTTCCTTGTCGTTACCGACGTCGAAATTCGCCTGCGGATTGATGATCAACCAATGCCTCATTTTGGCCAGAAGCCAGACGAAGTACATATCGATCTTGTGTTGGTTTACCTTGGCCCGGTGGTCGTCACCGCCGACATCGCCTACGTACAGGTAACCCGGCGCGAAGATGCTGGCTGGACCCAGGATTCCGAAAAACCCGAAGAAGATCTGCGGAACCAGGGCGGTTCTGCCGCTGCCGAGAAGATCATTGGTGGCCGTGGGGAAATACGCCTCGAGACCAGTGGCGATGCCGAACGTCTGGGTGACATGGGGAATGGCCAGGAAGCGAACATCCATGTCCCCAGCCCCTGAGATATTGGTGCTTCCGAGGGGGTCGCCCCCCGGACCATCCAGGTTGAGGCTCTGATGGGGACGGTACTTGAGCCGAAGTGCAAATCTGCGACCCATATCGTTGAAGATGCCGAGCTTCTGATTCGTCAGGTTGTACAGGTCCCTCCCTAGCGGTGCCCTGAATTCGTAGGTGCGCGAAATATGAGACCCGTTCCCGAAATCCGCCATCTCGATGTAGAAGCGGGCATCGTAGGTGAAGTTGATCGGGTTGGTACCGGTGTCATCCTTCTTTTTCGCATCCTCGTCCTGAGCCAACACCGGCGAGGCGGCGATCAGCAGAATCAAGAGCAGCCCGAGGGCCAACACGATTTTCATGGTCCATTTCCGTGATGAGTCATGGCCATGGAGAATTGGTTGTCTCATGGTTCTCGGCTCCTTTCCCAGATATGTGAGGTGTGGTAAGGAAGTCCCACCACGCATCACGTGATACCTTTGGTCCATTTGTAATCCCCTCTATACGGCTGAACTACAAGGGTTCGGCCCTAATTCAGCGCCCAATGGATCGCGTCAAGAAGCGCCATTCCGTCGACGGGTTTGCGAAAGAATGCCTTCGCCTCAATGGCCCGGGCACGTTTCCTCGATTCCGGGTCGTCATCCGCAGCGATCACGATGACCGCCTCCAGGTCGCAACGCCCGTGGAGGGCCTTCAACTCTTCTTGGTCTATCGGACCCATCGTCGTGGCGTCCAGAACCAGAAATCCAGTCAGGTCGCCTTCGAACATGGTAAGAAATGCCTCCATCGAGTCACAACTGACGACATCGTAGCCTGCCTTGCCCAGCAACCGGACCAGTCCCTGACGGGCTGAGGAATCCTGATCAACGACGTATACTTTGAGTTCTCCGATCATGGGAGGCATGCTAGAGGACGGAAGGGAGACGGCGCTATCCCACCTTGGTGTTACAAAAGGGACTGAGCCGGCCGACTTAAGGGTACACCATTGGGTGTATAGTCCTGCCACCACTCCCTGTGTTATGTCACCGACTGGTGCCGCATCGGGTCTGAGCACGGTGCTGGTCACTGTCAGCACGACGTCGCCCGCCGCGGAGGTTTACAAGACCGATGACCTCGCTATATCCATCGGCGGAAACATTCAGCTGATGGTGATCGGCCAGAACAAGTTCGACGTGGCGGACAACGGCTCTCCCATCCACTTCGATTTCGGCGGCCCGATCGCGGGCTCCAACCGGGGACGCGGCCACTTCGCGTGGTAGGTCAACACCACGGCCGGTCGGGAACCGAAGCCCTACCAGTACTGGGGCCCAAATTCCGTCGGCCTCAGCGACAACCGCTGCGACATCCTGACCAAAAGCCTGGGCTATTTCGAGCTGAGCACCAAAATCGGCTCTTTCACTCTCGGCAAGCAGTTCTCCGTCTACCAGCAGACGACGGTGGTCACCGACATCTTCAATGTGTACAGCGCCATGGCCTCCGCGACCTACGTCTACGGTGACGGCGGCCACGTCGGCACGAGCCGGGTCGACAATGCCATCATTTGGACCAAGGACTTTCGGGCAGGATCCGGTGGGCTGACAATCGGCCTGCAGGTCCAGATCATCGAGAATACGACCACCGTGTGCAGCGGCGACGAGGAAGCCGGGGAATGCCTTCCCGGCGACAAAACTACGTGGGCGTGCTCAAGGGGAAGGGCGGCGAGGGCATCTGGATCGCCTACGCCACCGAATCCGGCCTGGACATCGGCATGTCCTACGTTCGGAACAAACTCTCGGGCAAGATCGTCGACGGCTGACCCGGAATACCCCCAAGGTGGGATATCGTCCCCTTCAACCCCGTTCTACACTTTCGAATCGATAATTCCGGTTGATCCGGTAGAAATCGTGAAATTGCGAGCGGATCCCGGCGAACGCCGGGAGGAAAGGAACGAGATCATGCGCCGACGAATTCCGCGGGGCCTGGGGACTCCTGCCCGGGGGTACGAACTGGGGCCGGCCATCCTTCTGGTAGCGGGAATGATCACCGCGATCGCCATGGCCGCCGAGGAGAACCCGGCGGCCGAACCTTCGCAGCTTCCCCCCAGCACCAACCCCACCCAGAAGGTCCTTTACCCTAGCGCGGGACAAACCGAGGAACAACAGATGGCCGACCAGCTGGAGTGTTACCGCTGGGCCACCGAGCAGACCGGCTGGGACCCGTACGAGGCCTACGACGTACTCGTCGAGAAGGGTTACGCCGCCGCCCAGACCGCCGAGCAGGCGGAGGGCGGAGTAATCGGCGGGGCGGCCCGGGGTGCGGCGGCCGGTGTCATCATCGGGGCCATTGCGGGTGACGCGGGCAAGGGGGCGGCCATCGGGGCGGCCGCCGGCGGGCTCGCTGGAGGTCGACGATCCCGCCGTGCTCAGGCGGAGGCCGACTCCCAGGCCCAGGCGGCGATCGATGAATTCAACCGCGGCCTCGAGAAATGGGATCGCAATTATGCCGCCTGCATGGGCTCCAAGGACTATACTGTCAATTGAGGCCATCAACCGTCCCTCGGAAGGAACGCCGCGATGAAAGCAATGAAGCTATTCCTGCTCATTACGGGGATGTTGCTGCTCAGTCAGTCCGGTACCGCGGGCGCCGAAACGCAGTTCCTCTGCTCCATCACCGAATCCCTGGAATGTTCGGAGGGGGTGGGCTGCGATCCACCGGAGTTGACGGTTGCCCCACCCACATTTTTCCACGTGAACCTTGAGCGCAAGATCATCACCCTGCTAGCCCCGGCGGAGAGGCGTGGCGAGGAGACCGTCATCGAAATTGCGAAAGAGACTCCCGACGGCTGGCTCCTGGCCGGGGTCGAGTCCACAAGGGCCTGGAGCGTATACTTGTCCCACGCGGGTCACCTGACCATCTCCGTAACCATGGACGGGACCATCTGGTCGACCTTCGGCCGATGTATGCCCGCCCCAAACGCCGAACCGTGAGGGCTTCGTGCCAGAATCTGCTTCGCGGTCATTCGGACTGCGGGCTGGGGTGAACGTGGAGATAAGGTACGGGGTGATCTCTACGGTCTGGGGGCGGTTGCGCCGATCCGAATCGAATCGGGGTCCCGTGGCCGAGATCGGCCCGCCGGAAGAGGAAATGGCCGAAGCCTAGTAACCGGAGGATGCGATTCAGACCATGTTCGCCAACTACGTTACAACAACCCTCCTGTTGGCCCTGGCCCAGGTGGGAGCCGGTTCGGCCGCCCCGGCCGGCCCGGTTCTCGATCTCGCCCTGGCGGGCTATCGCCTCGTTCTGGCGGACAGTCTCGTCGAACCCGGAGGTCTCCTTGCCGTTATCGACTACTCCCTTCCCAGCACCGAACCGCGGCTGTTCGTGATCGACCCGGGAGACGGTTCGGTCCTCCGTTCCAGTCTCGTTGCCCACGGCAAGAATTCAGGACAGAACATGGCCGAACGGTTCAGCAACAAGCCAGGGTCCCAGATGAGCAGCCTCGGCTTCTTCGTCACGGAAGAGACGTATCACGGCCAACACGGATACACCCTCCGGCTGAGAGGCCTCGAAGAGGGCATCAACGACCGGGCGGAAGAACGCCTCATCGTCATCCACGGCGCCGACTACGTCTCCGAGGAATTCATCGCCCGACACGGCAGACTCGGGCGCAGCTGGGGATGCCCGGCCCTTCCCGTCGAATCGTCCAAGGCCATCATCGACCTCATCAAGGACGGGACCTGCCTTTTCGTCTACGGGACGGACTCAGCCTACCTCAAAAGATCCCGTTTCCTGGGACCAGGAAGGGATACGGGCCCTCCCGCATCACCCCGACTGAAAGGATAGTCATGTCCGGTCGCCTGCTCTTCACGGTTCTCCTGGCGCTCGTCTCCTTTTCAGGCTCCGGCCTGGCCGAGGAGAGTGGAAATACGGTCATCCACCTTGCCGACCATCTTGCCACGCTGGAGGAAGAAGGATCCCTCGTCCTGGAGGGGGAAAGAGTCATCGCCCCCGGGGCCATGCTGCATGTCTACGGCGGAAACGGGAAAGAGCCGTTCTGGACGGATGTGGCCACCGTGGAGCAGATGCTGCAGGCGGTGAAGGCGATGCGCCATGAGGGTCTGGATCCCGAGGACTACCACTATTCGGCCCTCGCCGCCCTCGGGTCGGCTCCGCCCGCCCGGTCTTCCGACATGGCCCGGCGGGACATTCTCCTGACCGACGCCCTCTTCGTCATGGGCTACCATCTTCATTTCGGAAAGGTCGATCCTCAAAGGGGCGATTCGGCCTGGAACTACCACGACCTCTTCGAGGCCATGGACTTGACCGATGCCGGAACCCGGGAGGCCATAACGGCGTCGCTGCGCGAAGCGGTCACGAAAGGAGAGGTGAACGAGTTGCTGGAACGGGCTCGGCCCTCTCGCGCCCTTTACGCCAGTCTGCGGGATGCCTTCGGTTTCTATCTCACCCTGGCCGAATCCGGCGGTTGGCCTTCCGTCCCGGAAGGCCCCACCCTTCACGAGGGGGAAGACGATCCCCGGGTGGCTCGTCTCCGGGCCCGTCTTTGTTCCACCGGCGATCTTCGGGAGGAGGCGTGCGAAGGGACGTTCTTCGACCTGGAGCTGTCCGCGGCGGTCGAAAACTTCCAGGAGCGCCACGGTCTCGATGTCGACGGCGCCGTGGGCCGGAACACCCTGTCGGCCCTGAATGTGACGGCCGCCGAAAGGGCCGACCAGTTACGGATCAACCTCGATCGCGCCCGCAGGGTCCTCAGCTACGATCCGGGTGAGGACTTCATAGTCGTCAACATCTGCGCCTACGAGACCCGCCTGTTCCGCGCGGGTGTACCCATCTGGGGTGCACGCGTCCAGGTCGGAAAACCCTTCACCCGATCCCCCGTTTTTGCCGGCCGCATGACTTATCTTGAGTTCAACCCCACCTGGACCGTACCGGCTTCCATCGCCAACCGTAGCATCCTTCCCAAGGTCAAGGAGGATCCCGACTACCTGTTCCGGAGCGACATGGTCCTCCTCGATTCCTCCGGCCGGGAGGTCTCTCCCGAAACGGTGGACTGGGCGACGGTCTCCCGGATGCCATACACCGTCCGGCAGAATCCGGGTTCCCGGAATGCCCTGGGTTTGGTCAAATTCATCTTTCCCAACAAGCACGCCGTCTACCTGCACGACACGCCCAGCCGCCATAACTTCAGTCGGACGAACCGCGCTTTCAGTTCAGGATGCATCAGGGTCGAGAATCCCATGGAACTGGCCGCCCTGCTTCTGGAGGGCCAGGGTTCGTGGGACCGGAGTCGAATCGACGACGTGGTGGAATCGGGCAAGAGAACCACGGTGCATCTGGCCGAACCCCTGCCTGTATTCCTCCTGTATTGGACCGCCTTCCCTGGTAGTGACGGGAAGGTTCACTTCCGGGGGGACTTATATGACCGAGACCCGCCCCTGCTGGCGAACCTCAGAGAGCCGGTGCGCCCCCATGCCCGGCATGTCCGGCCGGACGACAATATCCAAACGGACTGAATCCAGCGTCGATCGAAGTAATAAAGAGAATAGATCCAGCCGCCACGTGTCGGCGGCTGGATTCAATTCGTCGGTCAGTGGAGTCAGCGCTGCGCCGCGGCGAAGGCCTCGAGTTCCACGATCCAGGCCTCCCTGTCTTCCGCGGAAACGAAAAACATGAAACGTCCCACTGCCCTCTCCACCCTCATGAGGTCGAGCAGATAGTTATTGACCGCATCGGCTGCGGCCAGCTGGGTATTGAGCGCGTTGGTCTGGGCGTCGAGCAGGTCCACCAGGCTCACCCGCCCGAGAGTGTAGTTGTCCGCGACCAGGGTCAGATTGCGGTCGGCCGCATCTGCAGCCTTGCGGGCCAGGTCGATGGCAAACCGGCTGGCAGCAACCTGGTAGGTGGCGCTGCGCACGTTCTGATCCAACCGCTCGATTGTGGCTTCCCTACCTCGCATGAGCCGGTAGGTCTCCTGGGTCGCGCGCCGGGTCTCGGCGAAGCGGGCACCCCCTTCGAACAGCGGCAACGTCAAGAAGACGCCGACGTTCCAGGACGTGTCGTCCGGCATCAGCGGGTCGTCCATGGAGGAGCCCTCGCCGCCACGGGAGAATACCTGCTCAACAGCGCCGGACAGACCGACGTCGGGCGACCAGAAGGACCGGTTGGCCGAGGTGTGGGCCCGTTCCGTGGCCAGGATCGCGGCGTCGTACTGTTGCAGTTCCGGAGAGTTCGCGAAACCCATCTTCACGAGGAAGTTTCGCAGGATATCCAGGCTCGCGGGGTCCTTGATATAGCGATCGACGCGTGGGTCGACCACGACCTGGAACTGATCGTCGACGGTGGAGTCCACCAGTTCGAGCGGCGCCTCCAGCGGCCGTGACAGGACCCTGTTCAGTTCGAGGAGTGCCAGGCGGCGAGTAACCGCGGCGTCCATCACCTGAGTCTGTTCGACCGAGATCTTGCTCTCCCAGCGGTAAAGCTCAGAGCGATTGGCGTCGCCCACAGCGACACGGACTTTCGCACGTTCCAGGTTGCTGCGGCTGAAGGTCAGGTTCTGGCGTTGAATCTCCAGCCGCGTCTGGGCGCGAAGAACCTCCACATATGCAGAAGCCCCCTCGAGACCCACGTCGAGGCGTACCTGGTTCAACTCGCCGACACGCGCGTCCTGCAGGTGCTTCTCGATCGAATAGCTCGCCCAGGCGCGATCCGACCAGATGACCTGGGTGAGGCTGGCGCCGCCGCTGAAGGTGCGCTCGGAGGCGGTGGGGAAATAGGTCGCACTGTCTTTGTCTATCACGGAACCGCCCAGGTCGATACCGAGCTGGGGCAGCAAATCTCCCTTGACTACGCCGACCTGCTCGGCACCAGCGGCCACGGCCGCTTCGGTGGACGCGATGTCCCGGTTCTGGGCCTGGACCCTCTTCATCACCTCAGAGAGATCGACCCGCTCGGTGCCCGGCAGCAGCGGATCGTCCACGGCCACGGCCTCGATGATGACCTCGAAGGGGGGAGAAACGCCGACGCGCTTGGCGGTGGCCAGGTTCAGAAAGAGCTGACCGCCTCGCATCATGGTCACCGGCAGGTCGGCGGCGTCCTCGCCGGCCATGATCCTTGACGCGGCGAGAGCCACGCGGCGGTGAACTCGTCGCGACCAGTCCGCCGGGGCCACGCCTACCAGAGCGCCCGCCCGCACGTCAGGCTCACCGAACATGGACAACACCGGCACACCGCTCTCGGCGAGGCCGTCGAGCACGGCAACCGTCTCCGCCCGCGTCATTTCCGCCATAGGCAGAAGATAGACGGCGTCCGCTTCGGCGGGAATCCGCGCTAACGTACCTTCCGCGGTATCGTCGGCGATGACGTAGGTGAGTTCGCGCCCCTCATAGTCCGCCGGCAATTCGTCCTCACCCGGTAGGGACTCCACGAACTGCCTGCTGCCGAGCAGCGCCAGGTGTCGATAGTCCAGAACCCGGTCCAAGGCCTCCAGGTCAGCGCTGACCATGTCTCCCGTCGTGACATAGGTATAGTTGGAGGTGCC